>ENA-OUQO01000033-OUQO01000033.1-human-gut-metagenome-genome-assembly--contig:-NODE-33-length-92817-cov-7.173886_pt1 | contig 92817 bp, 85 predicted proteins | sample MGYA00237944_ERZ548825 | MGnify/ENA primary metagenome ERZ548825 (study PRJEB26490, sample SAMN05194700) | human gut metagenome | biome: terrestrial biome; feature: human-associated habitat; material... | reverse complement strand
TATACACGTTGATGCCCACGGAGTCCGCCGCCTGGGGATGCTCGCCGCAGGCCATCAGGCGCATGCCGAAGCGGCTGCGGTACAGGATGAACCAGGCCGCCGCCAGAGCGATCACCGTGACCAGCAGGAACCAGTTCAGCGTCAGGGGTCCCACCTGGAAGGAGAAATTGGCGCTGTTAAAAATCTTGTTGCTGTTGGTGGAGTAGACGATCTTGGGGGAATCGGAGCCGTTGATGCGCTTGGCGATGACCATGGCCAGTGCGGTGGCCAGCAGGTTCAGCGCCGTGCCGCCGATGGTCTGATCTGCCTTCAGATTGATGGCGGAGAAGGCAAGCAGGGACGAATACAGCAGTCCCGCCACGGCGGAGGCCAGCACCGCCGCGATCACGCCCAGGAACACCGGCGTGCCGCAGGCATTGAGCAGGTTGATGGCCACAACGCCCACCAGGCCGCCGATGACCATGATCCCCTCCAGCGCGATATTGATGACGCCGGAGCGCTCAGAGAACATACCGCCCATGGCCACCAGGGTCAGCACAGCGGCATACAGCAGCGTATATTTCAGAAGAAGCCACATTAGGTTTTGTCCTCCTTTTTCTCAGCGGCAGCCTTGCGGGAAAAGCGCTTCATAATGGCACCCTTGAACAGCAGGCTGAACGCGCACAGGTAGATCACCACGCCGGAGATGATATCCGAAACCTCACTGGGGAACAGCTTGGCCGTCATAAAGCCGCCGCCCACGGTGATGTGAGAGATGAAGATGGCCGAGAAGATACACCCGATGGGGTTGGACGAGGCCAGCAGCGCGACGGAGATGCCGTTGAAGCCCGTGGCCGGAAGCATGGTGGATACCAGCGGCTCCCACTCCTTGCTGCCGGACAGATAGAACAGCCCCGCGCCCACACCGGCCAGCGCGCCCGCAATGGTCATGGACAGGACGATGTTGGCCTTTTCATTGATGCCGGCATAGCGGGCGGCGTTTTTATTGAAGCCGCAGGCCTTCAGCTGGTAGCCGAAGGTGGTCTTGTTGATGATGATCCAGACCAGGATGGCAATGCCGATGGCAATAAAGATGCCGATGGTGGGCCGGAACATCTTGCCGAAATAATCCTTGCCGCCCACGCTGATATTGAAGCTGGGCAGCAGCGCCTGGGGCGCGGACTCCTTCAGGGTAAAGGTCTTGGTGGTTTTCAGGTTGAACATAGGGCCGGTGCCGCCCTGGTAGATCATGGTGTTTACCGCGTACAGGCCGATCCAGTTGAACATGATGGCGGTAATGACCTCGTTGACGTTCAGGTACGCCTTGAAGATGCCGGGGATCGCGCCCCACACCGCGCCGCCCAGTGCGGCCGCCAGCAGGCACACCCACCAGGGCAGCTTCAGCACGATGGCGGAGTACAGCGCCATGAACGCGCCCACGGTATACTGGCCAGCCGCGCCGATGTTGAAAAGGCCCGTCTTATAGGCAAAGGCCACGGAAAGGCCGGTCATGATCAGGGGGGCCGCCTGGAGGATCTCCATGCGGACGGCCATGCCCATCATGTTGGCCTTGGAATAGAAGCCGCCCTGGACAATGGGCTTGAAGCCCTGCTCCCAGGTGATCTTCAGCAGGTTGCCGAAGGTGAATTGGTCGCCGTTCTGGCTCATGGTGATGCCGCCCAGAATCAGCAGCACGATAAAGCCGAATACCAGGCCCACCAGCACGCACACCAGGGACGCCAGCAGCGACGCGGCGCCGGCGGCGGCACCGGAGGACAGGCGGGGAGGCTGGACGGCGATCAGCAGCTGGGGCTCCCGGTCGATCTCCCGGGCGACGATGGCCTTCTGCTGGTTGCCGCCGGACATGCTGCGGGTGATGGTGGCGCTGCCCTGGCCGCTGCGTACATCATACTGCTCACTCAGCCGGTCGGAATACTCCCGCACCGCTTTGCTTCGCACAAAGCCCAGGTGCTGGAACTCCGGCTCCCGGAAGCGCTGGAGCACCATATTGTTTTCCAGGGTATAGTCCAGCACCAGGCCATGCTTGTGCCGGTCCTCCGGGATATGGGACAGGCCCATGGCGTTGCGCTGGCGGATGGAGGCGTGGGTCACATCCTTGCCGTCCAGAATGATCTTGCCGCTGCTCATTTTTTCCAGGCCGGTCAGGGCATGGATGAACTCGGTCTGGCCGTTGCCCTCGATACCGGCCAGGCAGACGATCTCTCCCTCCCGTACCTCCAGGCTGACGTTCTTGACGGCATTGTTGTTGTGGAGCTTGGAGGGGACCGTCATGTTCTCCACCTTCAGGATCACCTTGCCTGGCTCCTTGTCCTGCTTCTCGGTCACCAGCTGCACATCTCTGCCCACCATCAGGCGGGACATTTCCTCCACGGAGGTGTCGGCCACCTCCACGGTGCCCATGTATTTTCCCTTGCGCAGCACGGAGCAGCGGTCCGCCACCGCCTTAATCTCGGCCAGCTTGTGGGTGATGAAGAGGATGGACTTGCCCTCAGCCTTGAACGAGCGCATGATCTCCATCAGCTCGTCGATCTCCTGCGGGGTCAGCACGGCGGTGGGTTCATCGAAGATCAGGATCTCGTTGTCGCGGTAGAGCATCTTCAGGATCTCGGTGCGCTGCTGCATACCCACGGTGATGTCCTCGATCAGGGCGTCAGGGTCGATCTGCAGGCCATATTTCTCGCTGAGGGCCAGCACCTTTTCCCGGGCCTCCTTCTTCTGCAGGAGTCCGTACTTTGTGGGCTCCACGCCCATAATGATGTTGTCCAGCACGGTGAAGCATTCCACCAGCTTGAAGTGCTGGTGCACCATGCCGATGCCCAGGGCGTTGGCGTCGTTGGGATCCTTGATGGACACCACCTGACCGTCCTTTTTGATGACGCCCTCCTCCGGCTGGTAAAGGCCGAACAGCACGCTCATCAGCGTGGATTTGCCCGCGCCGTTTTCGCCCAGCAGGGCGTGGATCTCACCCTTCTTCAACTGAAGCGTGATGTCGTCGTTGGCGATGATACCCGGGAACCGTTTCGTGATGTGCAGCATTTCAATGGCATACGGTGATTCCAAGTGTTTCGCCCTCCTTCCGTTTTTATGGCCCGCCGCGTTTCGCTGTGTGCGGGGACGGAAACCACAGATTAACATATATAGTATACTATAACGGACGGCGTAAAGCAAAGTATTTTTGGGAAACATGCAAAAAAAGTACGCAGCCTTAGACTGCGTACTTTTTATAGCTTAATTGCCTGTATCGCGTCTGTACGACGGGGAGCTCTGTTAGTTCAGGGTGCCCAGGTCGGTCAGAGTGATGTCGGTGGCGAAGTCAGCGGGCTTCTTGGTGATGTCGTTGCTGACGGTGATGGTGCCATCGAACAGGGAAGCCACCAGAGCGGCGTAATCCTCAGCAGTGAAGGTGTCGCTCCAAGCGGTGCCCTCACCGGTGGGGATACCGACATAGTTGGCTTCCAGATCGGTGCCGGACACCAGACCCAGGTTGTCGATCTTGCCAGCCAGCTCGTCCCACTTGCCATCCTCGATGATGCCCTTCAGAGCAGCCTTGGTGGAGGAGGCCAGACCCTTCATAGCGGAGGTGATGGTGGTGTCCTCATTGGCCAGAGCGTCAATGATGGGAGCCTGATCCACGTCAACGCCGACGATCTTGGCATTGGCCTTCTTGGCAGCCTCGGCAATGGAGACATAGATGCCGCCGCCGCAGGCGAACACGACCTGAGTGCCGTCAGCGTACCAGGTATCCATAGCAGCGGTGATGCTGGCATCGGGGGAGAAGGTGTTGGTGTAGATGTACTTCATCTCAACAGTAGCGCCCAGCTCCTTGGCGGCAGCGTTAGCACCCTGGACGAAGCCGTAACCGTAGCGGATAACGGCGGGAACAGCCATACCACCGGCATAGCCCAGCTTGGTGTAGCCCATCTTCACAGTGGCGTAACCGGCCATGTAGCCGCACAGCTCTTCCTGATAGATCATGGTGTAGACGTTGCTCAGGTCAGCGTACTGGGCCAGATCCCAGTTGTCGGGGTTGTAGTCATAGGTCTCGCCGGCAGCGCCGACACCAGCTTCCAGATAGTCGCCCTTGGAGACGTCCAGAGCCACGAACTTGACATCCTTGTACTTGGGAGCAGCCTCGACGATAGCGCCGCCGAAAGCGTAGCCGGGCATCACGATGATGTTGAAGCCCTCGTCAATGGCGCTCTCGATCATGGCGACACGGTCAGCGGTGGAGTCGCCCACGGGCTTGAAGTACTTGAACTCCAGGCCGCCGGCCTCGCAGTACTCCTTGCAGGCCTCGTAGGTGGTCTGGTTGAAGGACTGGTCGGTGATATCGCCGTAGTCGGTGATCATGGCCACTTTGTAGGTGACGTCCTCAGCCATGGCGGGCTCTCCCGTTGCGGGCGCTTCCGCGGCGGGCTCGGCAGCCGTTGCGGGCGCTTCGGGCTCTTCAACGGCCACAGGCGTCTGCTGGCAGGCGATGCAGCCAAGCAGCATCATGACAGCTGCGAGAATCGCGATGATTTTCTTCATCTTTAATTCCTCCTTATAATGTTTAGTGCGATCCGCACTAAGTAGTTTGTATTATAACAGAACGGGCAGCAAATGAAAAGTATGTTAGGCCGTCTCAAAAAAATATATCCTTTGACAATTTTGCGAAGAAACTGCGAAAACGGAGTGATTTTTTTGTTGACTTCACAGGGTTACTTGTTTATAATACCCCATAGCGTCTTCACTTTAGGAAGTGTCGCACAAGAGGGGAGGGAAATGGGAGAATGGAAATTCGTGTCGGTGAAAACGAATCCCTGGAAAGCGCTCTGAAGCGATTCAAACGCAAGTGCGCCCGTTCCGGCGTCTTGGCTGAGGTTCGTCGTCGTGAACATTATGAAAAGCCGAGCGTTAAGCGCAAGAAGAAGGCAGAGGCTGCCAGAAAGCGCAAGTATTGATCGGCTGCCGAAAACAGAATTGGACAAAAAGAGACTCGTATCCGAACGGAACGCAGTCTCTTTTTCTATACTGCAACGCCGCGCCGAACGCGCCTCTGCAACGGCGATTCGTCATAATCCGCGTGCGCGCCGCATAGCCTTTTGATATGGGAGGGAAGCTCATGCAGTGCAAAACCTCATATTGCGAACTACGGCGCAAAGAGATCATCAATGTTTGCGACGGCGCACGGCTCGGCCCGATCTGTGATCTGGAGCTGGATGTCGGCACGGGAACGCTGCTTGCGCTCATCGTGCCGGGCCCGCCGAGAATGCTCGGCCTTTTACGCAGCGAGGAAGAGCTCGTCATCCCGTTTTGCAGGATCAAGAAGATCGGCGAGGATGTGATTCTTGTCGAACTGGAACCGCCCGGCCATGACCGCGCATAGAAGCGCGCCGCCGTAAATCGGGGAACGCCGAGCGGGCAAGCGCCACTTAACAGAATGTTTTCATCTTGTTTTTTGTGTGTTGTGGTATACTGTATAACAAGATGTAGGGATAAGGAGTAGCGCTTATGAAGTGCAGATACTGTGCAGGCACAGAGAGCAAGGTGATCGACAGCCGCCCGACGGAGGACGGCAGCGCGATCCGCCGCCGCAGAGAGTGCGTGAACTGCGGCAAACGCTTTACGACATACGAAAAAATCGAAGATCTTCCGGTCATGGTCGTCAAGCGCGACGGCCGCCGCGAGCCGTTTGACAGCGAAAAGATCCGCAGCGGCATCCGGAAAGCGTGTGAAAAACGGCCGATCCCGGCAGCGGTGCAGGACAAGCTCGCGGAAGACATTTCCCGCGAGGTATTTAACAGCCTTGCTTCCGAGGTCTCGACCTCGGACATCGGCGAGATCGTTATGCAAAATCTCAAAAAGGTCGATGAGGTCGCTTACGTTCGTTTCGCGTCCGTCTACCGTGAGTTCAAGGACACGGAGACGTTCCTTGCCGAGCTCCAGCGCCTGCTGGACGAAAAATAAGCGATGGAAAAGCAGGCGTTCTTATCGGCGTTTTCCCGCGTGGCGCGCGGCGCGCACTACCATGAAAACGAAGCACATGTCGGCAGTTTTACACTGCCGGCATTTGAATCCCTGCCGTGGCTGGCCCACGGCTTTTCTGCGCGCACCGGCGGGATCAGCACAGGACATCTGGCGTCGCTGAACCTGAGCTTTACGCGGGAGGAAGAACCCCGCGCCGTGACGATGGAAAACTATCGGATCTTCTGCGAGGCTGAAGGGATTCCGGTGGAGAGCATGGTCATGGATACCTATGAGCACGGCACGACCGTGCGCAGCGTTGACCGCCGGGATCGCGGCAAAGGATATACGCTGCCGTCCCTGCCGCCGTGCGACGGACTTGTGACGGACGACCCCGCAGTCTCGCTCATGACGGGACACGCGGATTGCATGGCCTTTTTCTTTGCGGATCCCGTTAAGCGCGCGATCGGACTTGCACATGCGGGCTGGAGAGGCGCTTTGGCGCGCATCGGCGCGGAGGTCGTTCGCATGATGCACGCGTGCTACGGCTGCGAACCCGCAGACTTGATCGCGGGCGTCGGCCCTGCGATCTGTCCGAAGTGCTTTGAAGTGGACGCGGCGCTCGGTGAAACGTTTCAGACGTCCTTTCCCGCAACGGATTGCCTGAGAAGCGGGAAGCCGGGGAAGGCGTATGTCGACCTCTGGCAGATTGCAGCGTGTCAATTCATGGAGGCCGGGGTCCTGCCGGAGCACATCTCTCTTATGGATGTATGCACCGTTGAGGACGTGCGGCTGTTCTCTTATCGCGGCGACGGAGGAAAAACCGGCGGGATGACTGCGTATCTGCACATTTTGCAGCGCAGCGCCGATTGACAGAAATACACGCGCAAAGTATAATAAAACGGTTACAGTAACTGTGATGAGGAGTAGTGGAACAATGAAACGCAACCATCGAATTTTTGCCGCCGCAGCGCTCCTGCTCGCTGCGATCCTGGCCTTTGCCGGCTGTGCGTCTCTGGTAGCCGCAAACGTGGGCGACCGTGTGATTACCGTGCAGCAGCTCGAGAACGGTTATAAAAACTCTTACAATTATGCTTCGCTTTACGGGCAGGACACGTCCACCGAGGAAGGCCGGTTGGCGTTTTTGAACTTCATGCTGGATTCCATGATCCAGAATGAACTGCTTGCGTATAAGGCGGAGCAGGCCGGCGTCACGCTGACCGATGAGGAGCGTGCCGAAGCGGAAAAGGCCGCAAAAGCATCCTATGACGCGTTCTATCAGGAATATGTGGATTACGCAAAGCAGTCCGGAACGTCCGACGTCCAGGCGTACGCCAATAAAATGCTCGCGGAAGCGCTTGCGCAGAACGGCATGACCGTTTCGAAGATCAAGGCGGAGTACCTGCAGGATCAGATCGACAGCCGCATGATTGCCAAGCATAAGGAGCAGCTGCTTGACGGCATCGCTCCGACCGCGGACGAGCTGAAGACCATGTACGACGAGGAACTTGCAGCGCAGCAAAAGGCGATCGAAGAAGATCCGGCAAGCTATTTCACCTATGAGCTGTATCACAATTACGGCTATGGCTATATGCCGCTGGTCGTGCCGGAGGGACTTGTCCGCGTCCGCCAGATCCTGGTCGAGGACGAGAAAACGGCAAATGAGGTCATGAAAAAACTGGAAGAGGGCAAGGACTTTGAGGTCGTGCTCGCTGAGTACAACACCGACCCCGGCATGAAGAACGAACAGTACGCGGACGGGTATCTTGTCGGCAAAGGCGCAAGCTATATCGATGAATTCCTGAATGCGGCGTTGGCGCTGACGGAGGACGGCGAACTCTCGCCCATCGTGAAATCCGATTCCGGCTATCATATCATCAAGCGGATCCGTGCGGAGGAAGCGCGCGTCATTCCTTATGAAGAAGTGCAGGAGTCTTTCGACAAGCTGGCAACGTCAAACTTTATCTCCAAGTACTATAATGACATCGTGACCGGCTGGATGGAGTCGGACGACGTTGTGCGGCATGAGGACGCCTACGCGTCCTTGGCGAAATAAAACGGATCGTTTGCAGTATAATGAAGCGGAGCGCCTTGCGCCCCGCTTTTTTTACGAGCCAATTATGCAACAAATGTGAAATGCATTCAAACGAAATCTGAGACGCTTGCCATTTTTCGGGAGAGCCGCTATATTTAATGAATAGGATAGGAGACGTGTGGAAAATGGCGTATATCGAGCTGAAGAACGTAACGAAGCAATATCGCATGGGCGAGGTCACGATCAATGCGCTGGCAGGTGTGAACTTCACCGTGGAAAAGGGAGAGCTTTGCGTTGTGGTGGGGCCGTCCGGCGCCGGAAAAACGACGCTTTTGAACATTCTCGGCGGCATGGATTCCGCCACAGGCGGCGAAGTCGTTGTGGATGGCGCGCATGTGGAAACCTATTCCCAGCGGCAGCTGACCCTGTACCGCCGCAGCACGGTCGGCTTTGTGTTTCAGTTTTACAACCTCGTGCAGAACCTGACCGCGCGGGAGAACGTCGAGCTTGCGGTGCAGATCTGCGAGCGCCCGCTGGACGTCGATCGCGTTTTGGAACTTGTCGGTCTGGAGGATCGAAAACAGAACTTTCCGGCACAGCTTTCCGGCGGAGAGCAGCAGCGCGTGTCCATTGCGCGGGCGCTTGCCAAAAACCCGAAGCTCATGCTGTGTGATGAGCCGACGGGCGCGCTCGATTATCAGACGGGCAAACAGGTGCTCAAGCTCCTGCAGGATACCTGCAGAAAGCGCGGCATGACGGTCATTATCATTACGCACAACGCCGCGCTCAAGCCCATGGCGGATCGTGTGGTGCAGGTAAAAAACGGCACGATCTCAAAGCATTATCTCAATGAGCATCCGATTTCCATCGACGAGATCGAGTGGTAAATCGGTTGGACTTTGAACGGCGGTAAAGCGATATGAAGACGAAATACCTTTGGCGGAACCTGTTTCGGGAGATCGCGCGGACGCTCACGCGCTTTCTCTCTATTTTTGCAATCTCCGCAATCGGCGTTTCTTTCTTTACGGGCGTTCGTGCATCCGGCCCGGATATGAAGCTCACGGCGGACGCCTATCTCGACAGGACGCAGCTTGCGGATATCACCGCGCTGTCAACCGCAGGGCTGTCCGAGGACGATATGGACGCAATCCGCGCCATTCCCGGCGTTGCGATGGCGGAGCCCGCGCTCGCGACCGACGCGATGATGCGCGCGGGCGATGCAGAGGGCAAGGAATTCAACATGCATCTGCTCTCCATGCCGTTTCAGGAGGTGGAAGAGCACCCGGCCAAGCTGTCGATCCTGCCGGACTACGGAATCGACCCAAGCGGCGCGCGGATCAATCAGCTGGACGTCGTCGCGGGGCGGCTTCCCGCGGACGATCATGAAATCGCGCTCGATGCAAGGCTTGCCGGACGGCAGGAGCTTGCGATCGGCACGAAGGTGACGCTTACAACGTCGGGCGGAGCGGCGGAAGTATATGTCACGGGCTTTGTGGAATCGCCGCGGTACATCTCGAACTTCGACCGCGGCACCAGCACGGTCGGCAACGGATCGACCGATGCGTTTGCCTATGTGTCCGGCAACGTGATCGGCAAGCTGGGGCTGCGCCTGCCCATGATGGCCATGTTTGCAACGCGGTACTCCGAGGTGCTGATCCGCGTATCGGGCGCAGAGGAGCTGAACTGCTTTTCGGATGAGTACGATCGCCTCGTTGACGAGGTCGTTCGCAGGATCGAGGCGTATGGAAAGACCACCGATGCAACATGGTATGTCCGGACGCGCACCGATAATCCCGGATACCTCGATTATTCGGAAAACACGGAGCGCATCGCGGCGGTCGGAACGTATTTCCCGCTGATCTTTCTGCTGGTCGCCTTGCTTGTGGCGCTCACCACGATGACGCGCATGGTCGAGGAGCAGCGCATTCAGATGGGAACGCTGAAAGCGCTCGGATACTCGCAGTACCATATTGTGATGCAGTATCTCATGTACGCGATTCTTGCGAGCCTCACGGGGAGCCTCATCGGCGCGCGCATCGGATTCTGGTTGTTTCCCACTGTGATCGGGAACTCCTACGGCATTATGTATCGGCTTCCGAATCTGCAAACGCCGTGCTGGCCTGGCATCGCTACGGCCTCGATTCTTGCGGTCGTGGGCTGCGTGACGGCCGCCGCCGCGCTTGTGAGCTTTTCCGCGCTGCATGAGGTTCCGGCGTCGCTGATGCGGCCGAAAGCGCCCAAGATCGGCAAGCGTGTGTTCCTTGAGCATATCGGCTTTATCTGGAAGAGGATGAGCTTCACGTCCAAGGTGACGGTGCGAAACCTTTTCCGCTACAAAAAGCGCTTTTTCATGAGCGTCATTGGCATTGCGGGCAGCTGCGGCCTGCTGGTGACGGGCTTTGGACTGTCGGATTCGATCTTTGGCATCGTGACCGAGCAGTTCGGGCGGCTTTGGACGATGGATATCCAGGCCTATACCTATGATGCAATGTCCGAAGAGAAGCTCCATGCGCTCGTGGCGGAGGCGGACGGCGGGCTGCTGACCAACGCGGCCTACTGCTATGACCGCGCGGTTTCGGCGGGCGTCTCCGGCAACGTTCACACGGACGCGCATCTGTTCGTCGCCTCGGACGCCGCCGCGCTGCAAAAGACCGTGCATTTGACCGGGGAGGACGGCCAGCCGGTCGATTTGACAGACGACGGCGTGGTCGTCACGCAAAAGCTGGCGTCCATCTACCGCCTGCGGCCGGGCGATACGATCGCGATCGAAAGCGGCGACGAGACATATGAAGCGCCGATCGCGGCCATTGCCGAGAACTATGTGTATCATTATGTGTACTTTACGCCCGCCTGCTACGAGCGCGTCACGGGAGACCGCGCGGAGTACAATGCCGTTTTTGCGAACATCGAGGGCTTTTCGGAAGCGAGTGAGACGGAGCAGGCGGATATTGAGGAAACGCTTGCCAAGAGCTTTTTGCAGGACGAGCGCGTGTACTCGGTGAAGTTTTTAACGGATCTGTATTCGTCGGTGTGGGACAGCCTGAGCGTGCTGAACTATGTGGTCGGCATCCTGATTCTGTCCGCCGCCGCCCTCGCGTTCGTCGTCATGCTGAACCTGACGAACATCAATATCACGGAGCGAAGGCGCGAGCTTGCCACGCTCAAGGTGCTGGGCTTTACGGATCGCGAAATGTATGATTACATTTTCCGCGAAAACAACGCGCTCGCGGTCATCGGCACGCTTGCCGGACTGCTGCTCGGCAAATATCTGCATCGCTTCGTGATCGTGACCTGCGAGGTGGATATGGTCATGTTTGTGCGACAGATCAAGGCGCTGAGCTTTGTGTACAGCGGCGTTCTGTCCATGGCGTTTGCGCTGATTGTGAACATCCTGATGCGGAAAAAGGTGCGCGGAGTCGATATGGTCGAATCCATGAAGAGCGCAGAGTAAATGAATCGCTGGGGTACGGCGTACCCGGAAAGGATCTGACATAAATGAAAAAAGGAACGAGAATTCTCTGCATGGTGCTTGCGGCGCTGTTTCTCCTGAGCGGTGCGGTTTCGATTCTGGCGGCGATGCTATGAGTCAGCGAAGATTTGGAAAGCGCCTGGGCGCGGGGCTCCTTGCTGCACTGATACCGCTTTGCGGTGCCGGAACGGCGCTCGCATCGGACGCGGACATTGAGCGCACCGAAACGGTGTACGTCACGGCGGATGCGGAGGGACGGACGGAGTCGGTCCTTTCGAGCGTGTATCTGGTCAATCCGGACGGAAGGGCGACGATCGCGGACAGCAGCAGCCTGACCGGGATCAAGAACATCCTTGCGAACGAAGCGCCGGAGAAAGAGAACGGCGCATGGGTGTTCCAGACCGGCGGCGACGATGTTTCCTATCAGGGAACGGCCGACACGAAGGCGCTGCCCGTCAAAATGTCTGTTCGATATGAACTGGACGGCGTTCCCATGACACCGCAGCAGATTGCGGGGAAGTCGGGAAGAGTCCGCGTAACGGTCGCCTATGAAAACCGCGTCAGGAGCGCGGTGGACGTCAACGGCGAATCGGTCGAATTGTACACGCCGTTTTCCGTCATTACAATCATTACGCTGAACGACGGCTTTCAGCGGGTCGCCGTCGAGAACGCCAAGCTCATGAAGGAGGCCGGCAGTACGACGATCGTCGGGACGACGTTCCCGGGCCTCGCAGCCAATCTGGATACCGAAGCGGAGGATACGCTTTCCGAGAGCTTTTCGTTTGAAGCGAACGTGAAGTCGTTTGCGCTGGAGCCGATCATGGCCGTGGTCGTGCCGGATCTGTTGAACGCGGACGATTTCAAGAGCACGGACGATCTGCGCGATTTTGTGGACGGCGTCGGCGAGCTGAACGACGCGGGCGACAAGCTCACACGCGGCGCGCGATCGCTGAGCGGCGGCGCGAATAAGTTTGCAGCTGCGCTGGAAAGCTACCTTTCCGGCATAGGGACGCTCAAGTCGGTCGCAGATGGGCTGAATGCAGGGATCGGCGCGGCGGATGTTTCCGGGCTCGCGTCCGCGCTGGAGCAGGCCGGCGGGAAGACGGCGCTTGCGGGCGGCAAAGTTGGGGACGCGGCAAACTCTGTTGCCACCGCAAGAGCGAAGCTTGCAGGCCTTGAGGGGCTGACGCCGGAGCAGCAGGCGATCGTCGGCAGCGCATCCTCCGATCTTTCGAACGCGCTCGCGGCGCTGGAGGAGGCGGGAACCGCAATTTCCGACGCCGGCTCCGCACTGTCGGGCGCGTCCATGCCAGATCTTTCGGGGCTGAAGCAGGGCGTTGCGGGACTCGCGGGCGGGCTTGCGGAGCTCGAAAGCAACGCCGGCGGCATTCAGGACGGCGCCGACGGGCTGCGAAAGGGCGCGGGGCGCCTGCACCGAGGGATCCGAACGTTTTGCAACGACGGACTGAAGGAGCTGGAGAAACAAACCGAGGGCCTGGCCGTATCCGTGGATCGCAAGGAAGCCATGCTGGAGCTGGGCGCTGCATATACGGCGTATTCCGCAGATGATGTGATGAACGGTTCGGTGAAATTTGTTATTACGACCGACAGCATCTATGTGCCGAAAACCGAAGCGCCCGCCGTAACGGAGACGCCGGCGCCGCAGGAAAACGTGGAGGGAGACGAAGCCACGCCGCCGCAAAGCGGAAAGAACGTGGTACGATCCGTGTTTGATCGCTTGGGCGAATGGTTTACACAGCTGTTCGATACCGTTATGGGTCGATAAACAACATCACGATCAAAATTAACAGACCGGAGGCCAACGTCCTCCGGTCTTGTTATTTGCCGTAAGCGTGTATGGATCATTCCCGCCAGGCAGCGGCAGATGCGTCGCTCGGCATACGCCAGTCGCCGCGCGGGGACAGGGAGACGTTGCCGATGCGCGGGCCGTCCGGCATACAGGAGCGCTTGAACTGCTGCGAGAAAAAGCGGCGATAGAAGACGTCGAGCCAATGCGCGATCTCTTCCCGCGAATAAGCGCCCTGGAACGCATAGTTTGCAAGGTGCAGGATCTTGTCCTTCCGGTCGCCGCGCCGCAGCATATGATAGAGGAAAAAGTCGTGCAGTTCATAGGGGCCGACGAGCTCCTCCGTGATCTGCGTGATCTCATCGTCCTTGGCGGGCAGAAGCTCGGGACTGACGGGCGTATCGATAATATCGCGGAGCACCGTCTGGAGCTCGCCGCCCGCGCGGTTCCCGAGAATGGAGAGCATACTGCGCATCAGCGTTTTCGGAACGCCCGCATTCACGCCGTACATAGACATTTGATCGCCGTTATATGTCGCGAAACCGAGCGCGAGCTCGGAGAGATCGCCTGTACCGATGACCAGCGCGTTTTCCATGTTCGCAAGATCCATGAGCACCTGCGTGCGTTCGCGCGCCTGCGCATTTTCAAAGGCTGCGTCGGTGAGACCGGGCGCGTGGCCGATGTCCTGCAGATGCCGCTGTACGGCAGGACCGATATCGATCATGCGGCAGGGAACGCCGAGCGCGTCACACAGCCGCTCCGCATTGTTCTTTGTGCGGTTCGACGTGCCGAAGCAGGGCATTGTGACGGCGAGCACGTCCGCCGCGGGACGGTTTAGCAGCGCCATGGCCCGTACCGAGACGATTAACGCAAGGGAAGAATCCAGACCGCCGGAAACGCCAAGCACAACGCGCTTGACGCCCGTATGCGAAATACGCTTTTTCAGTCCGTGCGCCTGGATGGCCAGGACCTCGTCACAGCGAGACTCCCGCTCCGACTGCGTATCCGCGACGAACGGCGTTTTCCAAACGACGCGCGTGAGCGCAGTGTCCGCCAGTGGAAGTTGAAAGGACACGCGCTGATAGCCGGCGGAGGGCGTCGCATTGAAACCGAGCCTGCGGCGTTCGTGACGAAGATACCCGAGATCGATCTCGCTCACGGCGTACCCCGCGCCGAAGGGCAGGCTTTCCGCAAGCTTTGACCCGTTTTCAAAAATCATGTCGTGACCGGAAAACACCACGTCCGTCGTGCTCTCGCCCTCGCCTGCGCTGGAGAACAGATAGCCGCAAAGCAGTCTCGCGCTCTGTACGCGCACAAGCGTCCTTCGATAGTCGGATTTTGTCACGGCCTCGTCGCTTGCCGACAGATTGCAGATCACGGTCGCACCGTGACTCACGAGCTTTGTGGACGGCGGGTCGATCGACCAAAGATCCTCGCAGATCTCGATGCCGATCACAAGCTCCGGCATCGTTTCGCAACAGAAAAGGAGCTTGCGGCCGAAGGGCACGCGCTGACCGCACAGCGTAATCTCTGTATTTTCATCGGGCGCGGGGCTGAAAAAACGCTTCTCGTAGAACTCGCCGTAATTCGGCAGAACGGTTTTCGGCACTGCGCCGAGGAGCTTGCCGCGCTGCAGCACCACACCGCAGTTGAACAGGCCGAAATCGGTCGCGAGCGGCATTCCGAGCACGACGACCATATCCGAATCGCGGCTGGCTGCGAGAACGGTCGAAAGCCCCGCGACGGCCGCACGCTGCAAGGCGTCCTGAAAGAACAGATCGCCCGCCGTGTAGCCTGTCATACAAAGCTCCGGCAGAGATAACAGCTGCGCGCCGTCCCGCTTTGCGCGTTGAATGAGAGCGATGATCGCTTCTGCGTTGCTTCGGCAGTCCGCAACGCGGATCTCCGGCGTGCCGACCGCGGCCTTGATGAAACCAAATTGCATCGAGTGTTCGCACCTCCGTTGCTGACAGCGTTGGGTCTCGCTCTCATTTTATGTTGGAACGCAGCGCGTGTCAACGCTCATATGCCGCAGACCCGTGGCACGCAACGGCGCAAAGAAGCCATAAGAAGTTCAAAATTTGGATGTCGCCAATCACGCAACGTATGCTATAATAATATACATTAGGAGTGTAATGCGCTATGGAAACAAAAATCATGTTTGTCGGCGATTTGCCGCTGGAGCAGCAGGAATTGGATGATGCGGGGGTCGCCGCCCGGAAACGCTTGAATGAGCTCGTGCTTGCGGAGTATGAGCAGACCGGCACGCTTGGATCCGATCGCGTATGCGAGGCGGTCGCCGCATTCGAGACCTTTGCGGCCGGACACATCAAAGCGGAGAAATAAACGAAGCATCCATAGAATGCAGCAGGAAGAGAAAGGACGGCGGGCGTTTGTCTTACGACGAGGTCATCAAGGCGATTTCAAGCGGGTTTGCGCAGTTCACCTGGCTTGACGCGCTGGATATTATCATCATTTTTATTCTCCTTTACAAACTGATCATCTGGACGAAGGAGACCCGAGCCTATGAGGTGCTGAAAGGCATCGGCCTGCTGTTTCTCTGTTCTGTCGCAAGCCAGCTGCTGCAGCTCAATACGCTGAGCTGGCTGTTGGATGCGTTTTTGAAATCCGGCTCGATCATCATCGTGCTCGTCGTCCTGTTCCAGCCGGAGTTCCGCCGTGTGCTCGAACGGCTCGGCCGCGGTGGGAAGAGCATCGGCAGCGCGCTGTTTGACGCAGCCACGCTGTCCTCCGTCGAGATGATCCAGGATGTGCAGCGCGCGATTCTGTCCATGTCGCGCAGAAGGGTCGGCGCGCTCATCGTTGTTGAGCAGAAAACGGGGCTCGGAGACATCATCAATACGGGAACACCGGTGGACGGGCTGCTGTCGGGCGCGCTGCTTGAGAACATTTTTGAGCCGAACACGCCGCTGCATGACGGCGCGGTGATCGTGCGTGGAAGCCGCGTAGCGGCGGCCGGCTGCTTTCTGCCGCTTTCGGACGACATGAACCTCGCTCGTGAGCTCGGTACACGACACCGGGCCGCGCTTGGCGTTTCTACGGTTTCCGACAGCGTGACCATCGTCGTTTCGGAAGAAACGGGCGCGATTTCCCTTGCAAGAGACGGCAAGCTCGTGCGATACATCGACGCAAAGGCGCTGCACGACATCCTTGAGCAGCTGTTCCTGCAAAAGAATACTGCGCCGTTCTTCTGGACGAAGCGGAGGGAAAAGAATGATAAAGCTTGAGATCAGGAAAGATCGCATACTGGCGGGCGTCAAACGGTTTTTTACGAGGAACCTGACCGTGAAGATCATTGCGTTCCTGTTCGCGCTGATTCTCTGGGGATATGTTTTGACGGATCTCAATCCCTACCGTGTGAAGTCTCTGCCGAACGTTTCGACGAGCTTCGACGGCGAGGCGGAGCTCATGGCGCAGGGTCTGTGCGTTCGCGGTAATCGCGAGGAACTGCTGAAAGCGGTGTCCGTCGCGGTGCGCACAAGGATCACGAATTACGCGGATCTGTCGGAGAATTCCGTAACCGCAACGGTCAGCCTGAAAAACATCAGCCAGCCGCAGGAGTACGAACTGCCGATCCAAGCGTCCATTTCATCCGCGCTGGGCGTCGTGCAGCAGGTCACGCCGGCAACGATCAAGGTCGAGATCGACTCGCTGGTCAGCAAGACCGTTCCTGTTTCCTGTGTTTTTCAGGGGGAACTTCCCGAGGGGTACTGGGCCGATATGGACGCCATATCCAGCACGTCCAAGCTGGACATTCAGGGCGCAAAGACTGACGTTTCCAAGATTTCGCGCGCAGAGTGCGTTATCGATCTGACGGGACGCACGAGTACCATTTTCGGAACGTTTGACGTGAACCTGTACGATGCGGACGATCAGCTGATCGATTCCGACATCGTCGTGGGAACGCTGCCGTCCTCGACGGTGCGTCTGCCGATCTATTCGGTCAAGACCGTGCCGGTCGATGTGTACGGCGCATTGCTGGGTGCGGATAAGCTCGCAGCAAACTATGAACTTGCCTCTGCTGTCGCTACCCCGCAGAACGTGCGGATCATCGGCGACCAATCTGTGATCGACAGCATTGAAAGCATGGCGCTCGAACCGTTCAGCATCAGCGGCCTCGGCGATAAGACAACTGTGGAATCCGAGCTGATCGTGCCGGAGGGCGTGCGGCTGATCGACAGCCCGACGGTATCCGTTGCGCTGGATATCCGCGAAAAAACCGACGCGCAGGAGCATAAGCAGATCCCGATCGAGATCACAGGCCTTGCGGACGGACTCACGGCGACGGTCACGCCGGAGTGCGTCGACCTCAGAGTCGAGGGACGCATCAGCCTGATTGCGCTCATCAAGCGCAGTGACATTAAGATCGACGTCGATGTGACAGGGCTTTCCGCCGGCACCTATGAATTGCCGCTTTCCGTTTTTGTGCGCAATGAGGAAGCCACGGTCGAACTGACGCTGCTGCTGACGGTCAATACGGTATCGGTCGTGATTCGATAATGGGCGGCGTCGGTGTTTAAGAACTGATAAGCGTTAGGTCGGTTGCCCGGGTGCCGGTTTGGATGCCCGGGCAATCGTTCTGCCAGGAGGAAGGGACTATGCTTGAACTGACGGGACTTCGGCTGCCGTATACGGCGACGGAGGAGGAACTGAAGCAGAAGGCGGCGGAACTGTGTCGTGTGTCTGCGGATGCGTTTTTGACGTTTCGGATCTCGCGGCGCGCGCTGGATGCGCGCAAAAAGCAACAGATCAGTTATCTGTACAACGTAACGGTATCGCTTCCCAAGAAACTTGAACAGCAGGCGCTCCGCAGAAAAGACGATCGGATCAAAGCGTGCAGTCCCGAAACGGATACGGAAATCGCGGAGGGAACGGAGGATTGCCGCGGACGCATTGTCGTTGCGGGACTCGGCCCGGCCGGGCTGTTTGCCGCGTATACCCTGGCGAAGCAGGGATATCGTCCACTGGTGCTGGAACGCGGAAGACCGGTGGAGGAGCGTGTGCAGTCCGTTGAACGTTTTTGGTCGGCACGCGCGCTCGATCCGGAAAGCAACGTTATGTTCGGCGAGGGCGGCGCAGGGACGTTTTCCGACGGCAAACTGACGAGCCGCAGCAAAGACCCGCGCGGACAGCGGGTGTTGGAACTGCTTGCAGAGAACGGCGCGCCCGGTGAGATCGTGTATCTTGCAAAACCGCATATCGGGACGGATCGCCTGAGGGCGGTCGTGTCAAACCTGCGGAGGCGGATCGAGCAATTAGGCGGTGAAGTCTGGTTTTCCGCACGCCTATCGGGCGTCCGCTGTGATGCCGGCAGGATCGCGGAGATTGCCGTCACAAGACCGGATGGGGAAGTGCGCGTACCAACTGCGGCGCTCGTGCTCGCGACCGGCCTCGGCGCGCGGGATACCTGTCGGATGCTGCATCGCGCGGGCGTTGCCATGCAGCCCAAAGCATTTGCCGTCGGCTGCCGTATCGAGCATCCGCAGAGCCTGATCGATCACGCTCAGTTCGGCGACGCCGCGGGAGATCCGAGGCTCGGCGCTGCGGAATACCATCTGAGCGCGAGAAGCGGTGATCGCGGCGTGTATACGTTTTGCATGTGCCCGGGAGGGAAGGTCGTCGCATCCGCGTCGGCACCCGAGCAGCTTGTCGTCAACGGCATGAGCGACTATGCACGCGATGCGGAGAATGCGAACGCTGCCGTGATCGTGCAGGTCGGGCCGGAGGATTTTGGATACGGCGCGTTCGACGGCGTACGGTTCTGCGAAAAGCTGGAACGCGATGCGTTCTATGTGGGAGGCGGCGATCATACCGCGCCCGCGAGCCGCGTGGAGGACTATCTTGCGCGCAGAGCGTCCGCAGCGTTTTCGTATGTACATCCAAGCTATCGGCCGGGCGTCCGCCGGACAAACCTGTGGGATTGCCTGCCTGAATTCGTGGCGGCGGGTATCGCGGAAGGCGTCGTCGCTTTTGGCCGTCAGCTTGCCGGATACGATCTGCCGGACGCGGTGCTTACGGCCGTCGAGAGCCGCACAAGTTCGCCCATCCGAATCCTTCGGACCGCCATGGGCGTGTCGGAAACCGTATCGAACCTCTATCCCGCCGGTGAGGGCGCAGGTTATGCGGGCGGTATCGTCAGTGCGGCGATTGACGGAATGCGGGCCGCAGAACGGATTATCGGCAGATTTCGGCCGCCCGTATGGGAATAAGTTCACAAAACCACAACAAATAGGCCGTCTATCTAATGGTATAATATGTTTGTATCCTTGCGCGGGCTGACGCTTTCAGAGTGTTTTCGATAGCGCATCGTATGGCGGGCTTGTTTGCGGGGGATGGTAGATACAGGGTGAAATGCACCCGAAAAGACATCATACTTGGGAGGATGCAGCATTGGCAACGGATCAGTCGAACTATTCCGGCTATTCGGATGAATATGAACGCCGCACACCGCGGCAAGCGGCGCAGCGCAGCGGATATGCTTCCGGCGCGGCGGCACAGCGCGGACAGCAGCGCCCCGTGAACGGCGCGGCGCAGCGCGGCGGGAGCGCCGCATACCGGAGTACGGGTGAGCGCACCGCACGCGGTGATTACGCAGCAGGCACAAGAACCGGCGGCGCGGGACGCGGGACTTCGACGGGCACACGCTCCGCACAAGGCAGAGACGGCGCAGGGCAGCCGCCGCGCAGCAGGGCAGCCTACGGCGGCGGAAACGGCTCGGGAAACGGAATGCCGCCGCGCGGTACATCCGGACAGCATCGCAAAAGACGGAAAAAACGCAGAACGCTACAGCCGCGTTTTATCGTTCTGATCGTATTGCTTTTGGCGGTTGTCGGCATCGGCGTGTTTTTGATGCGCAATGCCGGAGCGCCGGGCGGGGAAAAAGAGCCGGGCGGGATCACCAGCATTTTTGCTACGCCCACGCCTTCTCCGTCCCCGACGCCAGAGCCGACGCCGGTACCGACGCCGACGCCGAAGTTTGACACGCCGCATGCGGTGGACGGGACCAACCCCGCAAACTGGGGCTATACGTCGCAGGTGGAAGTCAACGGCGCACAGGCGGAGAGCTATCAGCGGGAGACGCCGATCAGCTTCGGAACGGGCGCGGAGTATACGGATGTAGAGGGCATCGTGACATTCCGCGGCAATAACTACCGTGAAGGCGCAGCGTACGGAACGGCAAATGTGTCCGCAAAAACGCTCAGCATTGCATGGCAGATCGACACGGGAGAGATCATGCGCGGCTCGAGCAGCGGCTATAAGAATACCTGGACCGGCAGCCTCTGGGTCGGCCAGCCGCTGATCGTCAAATGGCCGGAGAGCACAAAGCGCGTTATGAACATGTACGACAGCGCAAAGAGCAATCCGGAACTTGTCGAGGTCATCTATGCAACGGCGAGCGGCCGTGTGTATTTCCTGAACCTTGAGGACGGCACGCCGACGCGCGATCCGCTGGATCTCAACATGCCGTTTAAGGGCGCAGGCGCGCTTGACCCGCGCGGCTATCCGATCCTGTATCTCGGTTCGGGCGACATGTATGACGATTATCCGGAGATGCAGACGCGCGCAATGGCGATCAGCCTCATCGACTTCTCGATCCTGTACGAGTTTGGCAGAGCCTATGATTCCTTTGCGATCCGCGAATGGCATGCTTATGACAGCTCGCCCATCGTAAACGCCGCGACGGATACGCTGATCTATCCCGGTGAAAACGGCATCATCTACACGATCAAGCTCGGAACGCAGTATGACGAGGCGGCGGGAACGCTGACCATGCAGCCTTCCGAGGTCGTGAAGTACCGGTATAACTCCAGCCGTTCGACCACAAAGAGCACCTACTCTTACGAAAAGGGCGAGTACAAATATTGGCTTGGCTTTGAGAGCAGCGTTGTGACATGGGGCGAGTATATGTATCTGACCTCAAACGACGGCTATGTGCATTGCATCAATCTGAATACGATGGAGATCGTCTGGATCCAGGATATCTGGGATGATGCAAACGGAACGCTCGTGCTTGAAGAGGACGAGGCAAACCGTACCGCGTATCTGTACGCAGGACCGTCGCTGCACTTTACGCAGGACGCCAACGCGACCGGCATTACCCCCTTGTTCAAGATCAATGCCGTAACGGGCGAGATCGTCTGGCAGCACGACATGAAGGTGCATACAAAGAGCGGCGCGTCCGGCGGCATTCAGGCGACCGCGGCGCTCGGCAAGGGCAATATCTCAAACCTTGTCATCATCCCATATGCGCGCGTGTATCGCGAGGACGATCCGGAATCCGCAGATCACGGTTATACGGTCGCGATCGACAAGAACAGCAACCAAGAGGTCTGGCGGCAGATGACGCGCTTCTGCTGGAGCTCGCCGCTCGCGATCTACGATGCGGCGGGGAACGCCTACATCGTACAGGCGGATTCGAGCGGCCATGTGCATCTGTTCGACGGCGCGACAGGAACAAAACTCTTTGATCTCAATACGGAGTCGAAGAACTTTGAAGCGTCTCCGGCAGCCTATGGCAATATGATTGTCATCGGCAATAAGGACAAGAAGATCTTCGGCATCCGGATCTCATAGCGAAGAAGGAGGTCGAACCCCTGTGGCAAAGCGGCGTGTGCAACCGAAGTTCTTTCTGTTTGTGACCATTGTGATCGCAGTGGTCGCGGGCGTCATCGTGGTCGCAAACAAACTCGGTGAAGAAAAGACGTCGGCACAGTTACCCGAGTCAACGGTGTCGCCCGTTGAGACGCCGGTTCCAGGCGCCACGCCGACTCCCGCACCGCCGCTGCCCGATGGATTGTCGGTGCAGGCGGGAGCGGAAACGGATCCCGCGCTGTTCGGCTTTTCCTACAAGATCGCCGTGAAGCGCAACGAGGTCTCTTCCTACATGCGCGAAGAACCTATTTCCTTTTCGACGGGCGAAGCATACGCAGACGTGAAGGGCGTTTTGACCTTTGGCGGCAATAATTACAGGAATACGTTCAGCTGCGGGACCGCCCCCATTGTTGAGAAGCAGATGCGGCGCACCTGGGAACAGAGCATCGGCGGACTCGGAAACTGGACGGGAACCGGTTGGACGGGACAGCCGCTCATCGTACAATGGCCGGATGAAGTACGCCCGCTGCTCGGCGTAGCGGAGGAGTTCCGGCAAAAGCAGGGCTTTACCGAAGTGATCTATCCAGCAATGGACGGAAAGATCTACTTTTTTGAGCTTGAGACCGGCACAAAAACGAGGAATCCGATCAACGTCGGCGCGGTCATAAAATCCACGCCCTGTCTGGATCCCCGTGGATGGCCCGTTCTGTATGTCGGGCAGAGCATTCAGAGCGTCAACGAGAACAATCTGCCGGTCGCCTACATCTATGCATATTCCCTCATCTCAAACGAGGAATTGGCACGGTTCGGCGGCCATGACTATTTCAGCGAGCGCGAGTGGCAGGCCTATGACAGCAGCCCGCTCATCGTGGATGATACGCTCGTCTATGGCGGTGAAAACGGTGTGCTCTATACCGCGAAGCTCAACACCACATTTGACGCAGCGGCCGGGACCGTTGCCATTGCGCCGGAGAGTCTGGTCAAGTACAGCTATACCGGCACAGGGTATACAAAGACCGATGCCGCAGGCTCGCGTTGGTATGGAATCGAGAGCTCCGTGTCCGGTTTCCGCAATTATGTCTACTTTGCGGATAACGGCGGCAGACTGCAATGCGTGGATCTCAATACGATGCAGCTGCAATTCGTGGCCGATCTATCGGAGGATGCGGACGCAACGGTCGTGATCGACGAGAGCTATGAGGACAATACGTTTTATCTGTACGCCGCAAGTCAGGTCAAGACAGCGACCGCAGGCAGTGAATACGGATACAGCTATCATCGATGCTTTGATGGACGAACGGGCGCGTTGAAGTGGGAAGAGAAGTGGCTTGCCTCCACGGGCGATTCCAATAACGGAGGCGGCACGCTTGCCACGCCGCAGGTGGGCCGGGGAAACGTCTCACATCTTGTGTATTATTCGATGAACCTTGTGGCTTTGACCGGGTCAAACGCACAGCAGACACCCGCGGCGGCGAGCGCGGACGAGGCACAGGCAACGCCCGCCGAACAGAGCGCCAGCACACAGTATGCGTTGGGCGGCAGGATCGTTGCGTATGACAAGCGCAGGGGAGAAGTGGTCTGGTCGATCGAGCAAAGCGCTGATTACTGGTCGTCACCGGTGCTCGTCTACGATGAACTCGGCAAGGGGTATCTCATCCAATGCGACAGGTCGGGGTTTGTCAAGCTTTATGATGCGCTGACGGGAGCGGAACTGTTTTCGATCGACTTGGGCTCCCGGATCGACTCGACCCCCGCTGTGTTCGATCAATATCTAGTCGTCGGAACGCGCGGCAAGGGCGGCGCAGGCGACGCGGCAAAAATCGTCTGCATAAAGATCAATTAGAGACCAGCGAACGGGGAATGCAGCAAAGCGCCGTGACGGCAAGTCACGGCGCTGATGATTTAGAAGTGGTTGCTGTCTGTCAGTTGTGGGCTCCGTTACTCCGAATGATCGCGCCGAGGGCGCGAATGTGATCCGGCGTTGTGCCGCAGCAGCCGCCGCAAATGCGGGCGCCGCCGAAAAGAATGTCCCGCATTTCTGCAGCAAAGGACGGAGCATCGAGCGCAAAAACGGTCGCGCCGTTTTCGTAGCGCGGCAGACCGGCGTTAGGGCTGATTGCTATGGGAACCTGCGTCACCGCCCGCAGACGGGACAAATGCTCCCGCATGGCGGCCGGGCCGACGCCGCAGTTGCATCCGAATACGTCGATGCCAAGCGGAATGAGCTCTGCGACGGCCTGCTCGAGCGAAGCGCCGGAAAGCAGTCTGCCGTTTGCGTCGAATGACATGGTAAGAAACACGGGAAGCGCAGGCGCAGCGGACTTTGCCGCCTGAACGGCAGCCGCTGCTTCCTGCACGTCGCCCATGGTTTCAATGAGCACGCAGTCCGCAAGATCCGCCGCGGCCTCGATCGGCTCGCGAAATAGTGCGACAGCCTCTTCAAAAGTCGTTGTGCCGAGAGGCGCAAGAAACGTACCGAGCGGGCCGACGTCGAGCGCGGCAAAACAGGCGCGTTCGGCGGCGTTCGCGGCGTCTCTGGCAATCTGCATTCCGGCGCGTGCAAGCTCTGCGGCCGTTCGCTTGCTGCGCCGCTGACGAAGCGCATTTGCGCCGAATGTATTGCTCGAGATCAGTTGTGCGCCTGCGGCAATGTATGCATCGTGTACGGCGCGAACACTGTCCGGCCGGTCAATGTTCCATTGTTCGGGTGATCTGCCGCCGGCAAGCCCCATGGATTGCAGCATCGTTCCCATGGCGCCGTCGGCAAGGATCGGTGTTTTATGAATCAAATCCAACAATTTCATTGCAAAAGAATAGCATAAAAATATCGTTGTTTCAAGATGTATAGGAACGCTTGCTTTCACACATGATAGTCGTATGTGGAAGGAATTATTAACGATTGTAATCGTATCCGTTGTTTCAGTAGTCGCATTGTTCGTGCTGACAAAGCTGATGGGGAACAAACAGATCTCGCAGATGTCCATGTTCGATTATGTCATCGGCATATCCATCGGCTCGATCGCTGCGGAAATGGCGACGGAGCTTGAGCAGCCCGCGTATCCGCTGTTTGCAATGGTCGTTTATGCCTTGATCGCATTCGGCATTTCCGTATGGTCCAGCAAAAGCCTCTCATTCCGTAAACTCACCACAGGAAAACCGATTCTTTTGCTTGATAACGGCGTGATCTATCGGGACAACATGAAAAAAGCCCGCTTGGATCTGTCGGATTTTCTAACGCTTTGCCGTGCGGCAGGATATTTTGACCTCGCTGATATTCGTACGGCGATCTTTGAGCATAACGGCACGGTAAGTTTTCTTCCGATGGCGGAGAAGCGGCCCGTGCAGGGAGAGGACATCGCGGTGTATCCAAAGCAGCAGAGCGTGGCAACGAACGTCATCATGGATGGAAAACTCATGGACAAAAACCTCGAAAGCACTGGATTTTCCCAAGTGTGGCTCAACGCGCGGCTTCGACAGCAGGGTTTTAAGTCTTACCGAGACGTGTTCCTCGCAACACTGGACAATGCAGGGAATTTTGCGGCCTTCCCGATGGTCGCCCGGGTACCGGAGTGGGAGCCGTTTGAATAAAGGAGCGGCGGGTGCAGCACTTGCACCCGCCGCCTTGCGCTTTAAATCACAGCGGTTTATTTCACGGTGATCAGTTCATAGTTTCGCGTGCCGATCCCGATGCGTTCCGCGTGTTCAAGCGTGACTTGCCAGTTGGTATCCGGAGATACGTTCTTGAAGTGATCGTGATGATCCGAGTGCTCATGCAGGGCGTCGAACAGCATGGAGTTCGGCATCACGGGCTGGCGGTTGCAAGCGTCGGCGCAGGCCGCGTCCAGAGCAACGGGGTCGAAAGAAGCGAACATGCCCACGTCCGGGATAATCGCCATATCATTGCCGCCGTAGCAGTCACAGTACGGGGATACCTGCATAACGATCGAAATATGGAAGCACGGCCGGTTCTGCACGACGGCCTTTGTGTACTCCGCTACCTTCATGCAAAGCTCATCCAAGGCCACACAGTTGGGGCTGTAAACAGCATGAAAATTACATGCGCCGAGACAGCGGCCGCAGCCGACACACTTTTCCTGGTCGATGTGCGCTCTGTGTTCCGCATCGAACACAATGGCGTCCTGCTCGCATGCGCGCTTGCAGGCGCCGCAGCCGCGGCAGAGCTCCGTATTAATCTCAGGCTTTCCGCTGCAATGCTGTTCCATTTTTCCCGCACGGGAACCGCAGCCCATGCCGAGGTTTTTGAGCGCACCGCCGAAGCCGGTCGCTTCATGCCCTTTGAAGTGCGTGAGCGAGATCACGATGTCCGCATCCATGATTGCGTGGCCAATCTTTGCCTCCTTAACGTAGGCCGTTCCCTCGAGCGGTACGAGCGCTTCGTCCGTACCCTTGAGCCCGTCGGCAATGATTACGGGACAGCCGCAGGACGCGGGAGAAAACCCGTTTTCGGCAGCGACGTTGAGATGGTCGACGGCTTGCGTACGTTTGCCGACATATAGCACGTTGCAGTCCGTCAGGAAGGGAATGCCGCCCTTTTCCTTGACAAGATCGGCAACCACCTTTGCAAAATTCGGACGAAGAAACGTCAGGTTGCCGGGTTCTCCGAAGTGCATTTTGATCGCGGTAAAGCGCTTGTCAAAATCAATGCTTTCGATTCCTGCAGCACGCATGAGCCGGTCAAGCTTTTTCAGAAGATTGTCCCCGTTCTTTACACGCATATTTGTAAAGAAAACCTTAGATGCTTCCATGATCGCAACGATCCTCTCGTATAGTATTCTGCTGATTATAGCAGTTTCAGCCCGAAAAGGAAAGCTTCTTCATCGATCTCCCCGTGAGAACTGGCGGCAATGAACCCATCCCGGTCAATAAAAACTGTCGCAGGTCCACCGCCCGTACCGTAAAGACCGGCAGTTGCGCCGTTTCTGTCAAAGTAGATCGGGAAAGAGTATCCCTTTTGCCGCAGCGCCTCGTAAGCGTTGTCCAATGGCGAATCGGATTCGCCGCAGATCGGAACGGAAAGGAATACGATATCCTCTCCGCAGGATTCATAGGCGCGCTGCACGGCGGGAAGCGCTTCGGAGTCGATGGTTCCGTCAAAAAGCCAAAACTTTAAAACGACCGGTTTTCCGTAGAGATCGGAGAGCCGGACCTCCTGTCCGTCCATGTCGACGAGTGAGAAATCGGCAGCGGCCGTTTCCGTGTAAGCGGCCGTCGGCACGGGCGGCACGGTATAACCGGGACGCGGATGCAGTGTGGGCGAGCAGCCGGAAATCATTGCGGCCAAAACCAAAAAAATAACAAACGCGCCGGTGAACATCGGCATAACTCGGATTCCTCCATAAGGTATGGGTTTCAAAAACCAGTATACCCTATCCCATGCGCAAAGACAACCGATATTCGCGTGGCGCGTTATTCTGTGTTTTTGTGTTTTATTGTGTTCGGATGTGATTTGTGTTTAGTGCCTTACACGGACAAAGCCTGTTCAAGATGCTTTGCTACGGTGTACAGAAACTCTTTGTTGCCCGGCGGATACTTGTCCCGGTTGTAGAACATTGTATCCAGCCTTGCCTGATTGCCGTAATCCCAAATTGCACGGATCTCTTCACGCACATTGCGCTCGATGCGCGCGGGCTTTGTTCCGCAGATCTTTGCGACCTTTGGGTACAGCACCCGGGTTGTGCTCAGAATTTGAGATTCGCTCAAAATGAGCTCGATCGCGCACGCCATCTGAGCATATCCTAATCTGCCCGTGGGTGCGCCCAGCAACAGAAGTTCTTTTTCCACCATCTGTCTCATGCAAGTCCCCCCTGGATATTTAATATTTCGAATTCCGTCTTTCGCGCCCAGTCTGATGTCTGAACCGTGCATGGGTTCGTTTGAGGAAACGAGTTCCGCTTCGCATCGGTGCGAATGCGTTCCGCAGAATTGAGTTGCGGACGGACAGAGCAGTCAGAGTTTGTAAGATTGATTCGATGCAAGAACTACATTAGCGCGATTTTTGGCGTCTTGCAAGCAATCCGTTAGAATTCGAGAAAACCCAGCGGAATTAGTTGTTTGCCGACGTAAAAATCGCGTTGTTTGTACAAAAAACGCTATGATCCGACAAAACGAAGACGGCCTCACAGTCGACTGCCCCCGAACGGATCAGCGCGAGGGAACAGTCGAGACCGAGAATAAAGAACGCCGTGGACAGCGCATCCGCTTCCGTGCCGCTCTTTGAGACCACCGTAACGGAGAGCAGACCGCTGTCCGCCGGATACCCGGTTTTGGGGTCGAGAATGTGGTGATAGCGAACGCCGTCCTCTTCAAAATACCGCTGATAGCCGCCGGAGGTGACCGCCGCGCAGTCCGTCAGCTCTAAGACGCCGATAATGGCGGACGCATCTGTGGGATCCTGTATGCCGACGCGCCAAGGCGTCCCATCCTGACGGGTTCCGATTGCTTCGATGTTTCCGCCAAGAGAGAGCAGCGCGCTTTCAATGCCGTAAGAGCAAAGGAGCGCATGCAGACGTTCGCTGCAGTAGCCTTTGGCGATACCGCCGAGATCGACCCCGGCGGGCGGATCGACAGCGGCAAAGCTCCCCTCGATCCGGATGGCGCTCTCGCCGGGAACGGGCAGCAGAGCATCGAGAACGTCGCTGCTTGGGACGGACTGCTTTGGTTCGGTAAAGCCCCAGGCCGTGATGAGCGTGCGCAGAGCTGGGTCGAATGCACCGTCGGTGATCACGGAAAGCTGTTTTGCGCGCGAGAGAAGCTCCAGCGTGGTTTCGTCGACCGCAACGAGCGTTCCGGCGGCCTCGTTCATTCGGCTCACATCACTGGCCGCGTTCGTCGCGCTGAACAGAGCGTCCAAGCGCGCGGCCTCTTCCGCACAGGCGTCCAGAGCGGCTTGCGCATTTTCGCCAAAACAGCGCAGCTCCATATAGGTGTCCATGAGAAAAAGTGTGCGGGTCTCCTCGACCGCCGGGGTCGGACCGCATCCGCACATCACAGCCAAAAGACAGCAGAGCAGAATCGATGGATAACGTTTCATATACAAAGTATACCATAAACGGCGGATGGAAATCCAAACGCGAGCAGAATTTCGTGTCAGCCGAAAAAAACTGTCGATTTTTTGCCGATTAGGCTTTTTTGCGGCGGCGCATTCTGTTATACTGTAGCTGTCGGAGTTTGGGTCTGCTCTTTTGGGAGATGTACCGGCCGGCCGTTTTGAAATCGTTTTGGAACAATATACAGTTTATTATACAAACCGTAACAGGAGGTATTATCATGAACGAACTCAAAGGCGCATGTATCATCGGACAGTCGGGCGGACCGACCTCGGTCATCAACGCGAGCGCATACGGCGTCATCCGCACGGCGCTCGACAGCAGCTGCATCACGAAGGTGTACGGCGCTGCACACGGCATCCGCGGCGTTCTGGATGATGTGCTGTACGATATGGGCGAAGAAGCGGCTTCCGAGCTGGCGCTGCTCATGCATACGCCGTCCTCTGCGTTGGGTTCCTGCCGTTATAAACTGCAAGACAGCGAAGTGGACGATACGGATTATAAGCGCATCCTCGAGATCTTCAAAAAGTACGACGTCCGCTATTTCTTCTATAACGGCGGCAACGACTCCATGGACACTTGCAACAAGATCAGCAAGTATATGCAGAAGGTCGGCTATGAATGCCGTATCATGGGCGTTCCGAAGACGATCGATAACGACCTGTACGGCACGGATCACTGCCCCGGTTTTGCGTCTGCGGCCAAATATGTTGCGACGAGCTGCATGGAACTCTATCATGACTCGCGCGTATATGACAAGAACATGATCTGCGTTGTAGAGATCATGGGTCGCCATGCGGGATGGCTCGCGGGTTCGGCGTCGGTCGCGACCTATATGGGACAGGGACCGGATCTCATTTATCTGCCGGAAGTCGATTTTGATATGGAGCAGTTCATCGCGGACGTCCGCCGTATTTATGAAGCAACCGGCGAGTGCTTCGTTGCGGTTTCCGAGGGAATCCATGATAAGAACGGCACGCTCATTGCGGAATACGGCGTTGAAAACGCACCCGTGGATGCGTTCGGCCACAAGCAGCTTGGCGGCCTTGCGTCTACGCTGGTCAACATTCTCCGCGGCCACCTCGGCAACGTGAAGATGCGCGGCATCGAGCTGTCACTGCTCCAGCGCTGCGCCGCACACTGCGCTTCCGAAACGGATGTGCAGGAGGCGTTCCTTGCGGGCAAGAGCGCTGTTGAGTACGCGGTAAACGGCGTGACCGACAAGATGGTCGCGTTCCGCAGAGGCAAGAACGCAGAGGGCGATTACCAGTGCGAGATCGAGCTGCTTGACCTTGTCGACGTCGCGAATACGGAGAAAAAAGTCCCGCGCGATTGGATCAATGAAGCGGGCAACGGACTCAACCAGAAGTATATTGACTATGTTCTGCCGCTGCTGCAGGGCGCGCCGAAACTCGTTTACGAAAACGGTCTGCCGCGCTTTGCGCATCTGCGTAAAGTCCGCGCGAAATAAGACGGCGGGAAATTCAAAGAGAGAAGCGGGCGAGGAGCTTTACGGAAGGGCTCCCCGCCCGATCGTTATCTGCGGGGTAGTTCCGTGCGAACCACGCCGCGGCAGGGAAAGCTGACAGAGAGATACGGAGAAGGCTTGCAGAAACGGGTTTCGGCCAAAGACGGCCAAGACGCGGCGCGAGCATCCAATGGACTGTCGGTTTTTGTCTTTTTTGGGGCTTGTATCCGGTACATTCGGATGATATGATAATAAAACCCGACAAAAAACAACGATCGAACGGCACAGCAAAGGAGTATCGCAATCTATGAACAATCGAAGGAACATACTCATTGCCAACGATGACGGCATACAGTCGCCGGGTATCGTCCGCCTTGCGGAAGCAGCGTCCAATTTCGGCGATGTGTGGGTGGTCGCGCCGGAGGGACAGTGCAGCGGCATGTCGCAAAAGCTCACGATCTTCAACGAACTGAACGCCATGAGGCATGAGTTTCCCTCTGCGGTCAAAGGCGCATACGCAATCAGCGGAACGCCCGCGGACTGCGTGAAAGTCGCGCTCAAGTCGCTCATGCCGGCGGCGCCGGACGTTGTGTTTTCCGGTATCAACGCAGGCTACAACGCCGGGTACGACATCGCATATTCCGGCACGATCGGAGCTGCAATGGAAGCAGTGCTGCACGGCATCCCGGCGATCGCTTTCTCCGAGAGCCATGACGGCTGCCACGAGGTTACGGACAAATACCTGTGCGCGATTATGGAGGAATTGATCGATCAACCCCTTTACGGCGAGATCTGGAACGTGAATTTCCCCGGCTGTCCGGAAGCAGGCTTCCGCGGCATCATCCGAGACGTTGAACCCGCGCCGAACTTTTTCTTCGACAACGATTACAATAGCGCGGAGGAGAAGAACGGCTATGTGCTGACGCCTTATGCAAGGCTGCTTGGGCCCGACGATGCGCCGAGAGGAAGCGACGTGTGGGCGGTGCTGAACGGATATATCGCGATCGGACGCATCCGTAACATGGTGTATCGTATAGTCGGCCTATAATATATTCGCGAAGCGGAAGGTCTGTCCATTGTCAATGGATGACGTTTATGATATATTGAAAAAGCAATGTGAAATATTGCGGTTTTCGAAGTATTTTGGGATTCATAGGCGAGATGCCATGAATATAAAAAATGGAGGAAAAGAAGAAATGAAAAAGATCGTAGCACTGCTTTTTGCAATTGTTATGGCTCTTTCCGTCTGCGCCTGCGAGAAGACGCCCGCAGCCGTTGAAGAGCCCACGGCAGTTCCCGCGACGGATGCAGAAACGCCCGTTGCAGAGCCTACTGCAGAGAGACCGCACTTCGACAAGCTGACGCTGGAGTTTGTACCCTCCAAGGATGCCGATGTTATCATCGCCGGCACCGCGAACCTGCCCGAGCTGGTCAAGGCCGAAATGGCAAATCTCGGCTATGACATCGACGAAGTCGACATCACTGTCGGCACGAGCTACGATGCGACCGGCGAAGCCATGTCCGCAGGCTCCATCGACCTCGGCTGGCTGCCCGGCGGCACCTACGCCCTCTATTCCGATGATACCGACGTAATCCTGACCGCGACCCGCAACGGCCTGTCCAACGACAGCGTCAACCCGGCCGATTGGAACGGCGAAGCGAACGCAACGAAGAAGGATGGCCCGCAGGTCACCTATTATCGTTCCCTGATCTATGCCGCGCCCACGGAGTACGGCAAGAAGCTGGCCGAGAAGGTCAACAACGGCGAAGCTCTGACCTGGGAAGACCTGGACGGCGCACGCTGGGCGGTTCAGAAGACCTCTTCTTCCGCCGGTTACATCTATCCGTCCATGTGGCTGATGGCCAACTATGACGGCAAGAAGATCTCTGATCTCACCAACGTTGTACCGCTCGACTCTGGTTACGGCACGGCGTTCTCCTATGCGGCCGCGGAGCAGGTTGACATCATCGTTTGCTATGCGGACGGTCGCAACGATTACGAAGCGAGCTGGATGCTGCCCACCGACCAGAAGGACGAGACGGGCAAGCAGGGCATGGGCCGCTCCGATTCGATTTGGAACGAGCTCAACGTCATCGGCGTCACCGAAGGGATCTACAACGACACCGTTGCGATCTCTAAGGCCAGTCAGTACTATACCCCCGAAATCGTTGAAGCGCTCCAGAACTGCTTCATCAATATCATCAACACCGAAGAGGGCAAGGCGATCTTCTCCGTCTACAGCCATACCGGTTATGCCAAGGCGACCGACGCTGATTACGACGGCGCACGCGCTGCTCTGAAGGCAGTTTCCGAGTAAACGAAAAATCAAAAAGCGCCCTGCCTGTACAGGGCGCTTTTTCCCTCATTGAGCAACCATTGCATCAGTAACGATAGAAAGAGTCGCAGCATGATAGAATTTAAAAATGTGTATAAGACTTATCCAAACGGCTTCACGGCGCTGAAGAACATCAACCTGAAAATCGAGCAGGGAGAATTTGTGGCCATCATCGGACTGTCCGGCGCGGGAAAATCTACCATCCTCCGCTGTATCAACCGTATGCACGACGTCACCAAGGGCGAGCTCACGGTGGACGGCGTGGACGTGAACACACTCCGCGGAAGAGAACTCAGAAGGTACCGCCGCAAAGTCGGCATGATCTTCCAGAGCTTCAATCTGGTGTCCCGCAGCACGGCGATCAAAAACGTGCTGACCGCGGACGTTCCCGATATGCCGTTTTTCAAAGTGCTCTTCGGCATCTTCTCCAAAGCGCAGAAAATGCGCGCGCTCGAAAGCCTGGACAAGGTAGGCATTTTGGATAAGGCCTATACCCGCTGCGATCAGCTATCCGGCGGCCAGCAGCAGCGTGTGGCGCTTGCCCGTACGCTGAATCAGAATCCCAAGATTATCCTTGCGGACGAGCCCGTTGCGTCGCTTGACCCGATCACGGCCAAGCAGGTCATGCAGGACTTTGTACGCATCAACAAAGAGTATAAGATCTCCATCCTGCTCAATATCCATCACGTTGACCTTGCGCTGAAGTACTGCGACCGGGTGATCGGTATCCGCGCCGGCGAGATCGTGTTCGACGGGCCCGCCAGCACGATCACACAGGAGCAGATCGACGAGGTCTATAACGGAACGAAAGTGCCGACCATGGGTGAGGGCGAAGGCGAGCTTCACCAGCTCAAGACCGAGGGCTGAGACGATGGAAAACGAAAACAGCCCTGTCGTTATCAAGGAAACGCTGTACGATAAGATCTTCAAGCCGCAGAAGATCACGCTTCAGAACGGCCATAGCGTGATGCGCCGTAGGAGCCGTGCGCCGTTGATCCTGCTGCTGCTTGCAGCCGCGATCGTTCTTTCGCTAAAAATGACGGGCTTTGATATGGGGCTTGTCATTAAAAAGTTCGGCAAGATGCTGGATCTGATGCAGAAGATCTGGCAGCCGGATTGGAGCTTCTTCCCAAAGGTGTTGTCACCGCTCTTCGATACGATCGAAATGTCCATTTTGGGAACGGTCATCGGCTGTGCGCTGGCGCTGCCGGTAGCGATCCTCTCATCCAGCAATATCAACCATAGTGTGCCGCTTGTGAGCGTCTGCCGGTTTATCCTTGCGCTCATCCGCACATTGCCGACGCTGATCATCGCTTTGGTATGCGCGCTGATCTTCTCGCTCGGAACCTTCTCCGGCACCGTCGCGATCGCCATCTTTACGTTCGGCATCGTTGCAAAAATGCTCTTTGAGAGCATCGAAACCATCGATATGGGACCGTTCGAGGCCATGGAGGCACTGGGCGCGAATAAGTTCCAGGCATTCTGGTCCGCTTGCGTTCCGCAGATACTGCCGGTATATCTCAGCCACAGCCTGTACTGCTTTGAGATGAATGTGCGTGCGTCCGCGATCCTCGGTTATGTCGGCGCCGGCGGACTTGGCATCACCATCAATGAGCGCATCGGCTGGAGAGATTATAACAGTCTCGGCATGGTGCTCCTTTCGCTGTTTGTCGTCGTCGTTGCGATCGACTTCTTCAGCGAATACCTGCGGAAAAAGCTGAGCTGACGGGGAGGAGCAGCATGGAAAAGAAGAAAAGAAGCATAGAGGCACTGGAGCAGGTGCTTGATCGGAAGCTCACGGTCGCGGAGATGTACGCAAACCGCCCGAGAAAGTGGTTGCTGTATCTCGCTATCGTGTTGGTCATCGTGCTTTTGGTCGGTTGGTCCGCAAAGGACATTCGGTTTACCGGCCTTACCGTCACCGGAACGGAGGTCGCAAAGGGCGTGCTGCATGGCGTGTTCAGTCCGGATACCGGTCTGCTGTTCGGCACCTCGGAAACGGATGTACCGTATCTGCTGCTTCAGACCATAGCGATCGCTGTGCTCGGAACGTTGTTCGGCGCGGTGCTTGCGATTCCCTTCGCGTTTCTTGCCTCGTTCAATATCATGCCGAAACCCATAGCGTATGCGGTACGCATATTGATCTTGATGATACGTACCATCCCGAGTATCGTTTGGGCGCTGATGTGGATCCGCGTGACCGGGCCGGGCGCTGCCTGCGGCGTGATTACGCAGTCGGTCTGTTCTATCGGTATGATATCAAAAATGTATATCACGGCCATTGAGGACCTGGATACACACATTTTGGAGAGCTTGGACGCTATGGGCTGTACGCCGTTCCAGAAAATCCGTTACGGCGTCATTCCTCAGCTGACTGCGAGCTTTATCTCCACCACAATCTATCGCTTCGACATCAACCTCAAGGATGCAACGACCCTTGGTATCGTCGGTGCAGGCGGTATCGGCGCTTCGCTGGTGCAGTGCCTGAACAGCCGCCGTTGGGCGATGGTGGGCGCTTTTGTGTGGGGTTTGATGGTGTTGGTTCTGATCATCGAGCTCGTCTCTACCAGGATCCGCCGAAAACTGGCGCACGGGGCTTGACCTTCGAAACATTGTGCGAACGCCCTGCCACCCTATGATGTGCGGGGCGTTCGTTGACGAATCGACACAAACGGCGCGATGAAGAAAACGCTTACAATCTACTATACAAGCGACGTACACGGAAGCTTTTCGCCCGTAGATTACGCCAGCGGGAAACGAATCGCTTCCGGCTTGGCAAACTGCATCCAGAATTTCCGAAAAGACGGCAATACGCTGGTGATCGACGGCGGAGACGTCCTGCAGGGGAGCCCGTTCACATACTATCTTTATAACCAGCGGGAGGGCGGCGGCAAACTGATCGCTGAGGTTATGAACATCGGCGGCTACGATTTTGTTACCCTTGGAAACCACGATTTCAATTACGGAAAGAATGCCGTCGAGACATATCTTTCAGCGCTGCATGCAACATGCCTTTGCGCGAATGTAAAGGGCATCCATGGCGTTGAGGATACGGCGGTCGTCACGCTGGAGAACGGCCTGCGCGTCGGCATTACCGGCGTCGTGACCCACTTTGTCAATCTGTGGGAAATGCCGGAAAACCTTGCCGGCATCACCGTGACTGATGCGTTTGAAGGCGCAAAGCATGCGCTTTCGGAGCTTCGAAAAGCGCACACGGACGTAAACATCTGCATCTACCACGGTGGGTTTGAGAAGGATCTGACGACCGGTGAACGCGTGACCTTTACGGACGAGAACCAGGGCTGCCGTATCTGCGAGGAACTCGGCTTTGATGTGCTTTTGACGGGACATCAGCATATGGCGACAGAAAATGTGTGCCTTTGCGGCACCTATACCTGTCAGCCGCCGGATAAAGCGAAACGATTCATTCGCATGGATGTCGCGGTGGAAGAGAGGGTAAGCGCCGTGTCGCGCCTTATGGAGCCGGGCGATTCGGAAAATGAGGAGGCAGCGCGCCTGCTGCAGCCATTGGAAGCGGAGGCGGCGGTGTGGTTCGATACGCCTGTGGGACATTTGGATGCGCCGCTCTTTCCATCAGATCACTTGGATATGGCCGCAAACGGGAGCCTAATCGCCAACTTTTTCAATCAGGTGCAGTTGGAGGCTTCCGGTGCGGAGCTTTCAGTCACCAGCCTCGGAAACATCGTAAAGGGTCTGAACCGCGATGTCACCATCCGCGATATTGTGTCGACCTATGTATTCCCGAACACGTTGAAAACCGTCTGTGTAAACCGGGGACAGCTGAAACTGGCCTTGGAACGCAGTGCTGCGTACTTTGCCTTAGACGAGCAGGGCGCGCTCAGGGTGAGCGAAGATTTTTTGGTTCCGATCGAGCAGCATTTTAATTACGATTATCTTTCCGGCGCGGAGGTCACCGTGGATGTGCGGCGACCGGTCGGGGATAGAGTGCTGTCCATTCGGTACGGCGGCGAGGAACTTCCGGAGGAGCGGCAGCTGACGCTGTGCCTGAATAATTACCGGGCGACAGGGACGGGTGGATACGATGTGTATCGGACATGCGAACTGGTGCGGGAACAGCCAACAGAGATCGCCGAGCTGATCATTGCGTATGTTGATCGGCACAGAGAGATCGCCGTGGACAAGACCAAATGGCTGCATGTGATATATTGATTTGAATGAAACAAGAAGGAGACAACATGAAAAACAACGTATTCAAAGTGGTTCTGCTGCAGGCTCTGCCCGCATCGGGAAAGTCCGAAGTGCGGAATTATATGTCCCATGTGGATCCGCAGAGATTGCAGGATGAATTCCATATCGGTGAGAATCTTCAGCTGGATGATTTCCCGTATGTCCACATGATGCGGCGGATCGACGATACGCTTCAGGGCTTGGGACAGGCGCGGATCTTCTACCCGGGCGAAGCGCCGTTCATCGACGGCCGCGACTGGGGAACGCTGTGCAATCTGCTCAATGAGGATTATCATGATCTCATGAACCGGAACATCATTAAGACCGATTCCGCCGCCCAGCTGTTGTTTGATCGGTTCGACAGAGCAGGTCAGGCCGCAGGGCTGCCGCCCAGACTGGGCTTGCTGGACGAGGGTATCCGGAACAAACTCGCGGAAACGCTGGAAACGGAAGCCCGTAAGATGCTTGACGAAAAACACGCCGGGTATCCCGACAGCTTTGAAAACAAAACCATCATCATTGAGAGCGCGCGCGGCGGTCCCGACGGTTCGTCTATGCCGCTGACCGGCACATTTGGCTATCAGTATTCGTTGTCAATGTTCTGCCCTGAAATCTTGGAGCAGGCGGTGATCCTCTATATCTGGGTCACACCCGAAGAGTCGCGCCGCAAAAACGCGGACAGAGCGGATCCGAACGACCCGGGCTCCAATCTGCACCACGGCGTTCCCATGGAGGTCATGCTGGGCGATTACGGCTGCGATGATATGGAGTATCTCATCAAGACCAGTGAAGTGGAGAATACCGTCACTGTTCGGGCACACGGCAGAACCTACCATGTCCCGGTCGGCGTGTTCGATAACCGTGTAGACAAGACTTCGTTCCTGCGAAACGAACCGGATGCTTGGGATGCGGACAAGGTCGCGGAGGTGACCAAAGCGATCCGTCAGGCGACCGACAGGATGTTTAGCCATTACAAGGGGTAAGTCGGGCGGAGCGTTCGCGTAAATAACAAAACAAAAGATCCCGAACCGACGGTTCGGGATTTTTTAATGCGTGGAGCAAAACGCCCAGAAGTCATCGAACGGGACTGATAGTCCTTCGACGTTCGCATTTTCCTCGCTGACATTCATCGTAAAGGTGTAAATATAACCGGCCTCGAATACAAACAGATCGGATCCGTCGAAGTCGTACAGACGCCTATAGACGCAGTCCCCGATCCTGTTTTGATTTTTGATATGGTTCGTCGTGTCATCGCCGTTGATAAGGGGGGAAGAGCTGCAAACGGCCGTTTTCTGAAGCTGCGGCGTAATCGGGCAGGTAAAGAAATGGAAGCTCTCGGCCGTTTACAGGCCGTCATAGCCCTCGTTTCATGGAAGGGAGATCGAAGAGAGCACCGCATTCGTTTGCACAAAGAAGTTTTCCAAAAGCGGAAGCGAGATAGTTATGGAATTGCGATCGGATCAATGCGAACAAAACAGCGGTCTGCCGAAGCAAACCGCTGCTGTGCGCTGCACCCATACGGGCAGGATCACGCTCTGCGCCCGTTGCAGAGATAGAACACCGTCAAAAGCCCGGGACCGCAATGCGCGCCGATAACGACGCCGAGCCCGCTGATCGTGACAGGCCCGATCTCCGGGTGTGCTTTTCGGATCTCATCCCGTACATAGGAAGCGTCCGCCTCGCAGTCGGCATGGAGAATGCGAACCTCAACGCCGGTTGCGTCGATCTCGGCAAGATCGTTCAATACACCCGTGAGGATGGTTTTGAGCGCAGACTTTCTGCCGCGAACCTTTTGCGCGACGTCAAGCGTGCCGCGATCCGGTACATAGAGCACGGGCTTGATCTGAAGCATTCCGCCAATCAGCGCGGCAGCGTTCGATACGCGGCCGCCGGCTTTCAAATACTCAAGATCGTCGACGGTAAAACGGTGCGCGATCCGGAGTTTGTTTTCTTCGCCCCAGGCAATGACCTCGTCGAACCCCATGCCGGATTCCATGCGATCCACCATATTGGAAACGAGCAGTCCAAGACCGCCGGAAATGCAGCGCGTGTCCATGATGTAGAGCCTGCGGTCGGGGTATTCCTCTCGGATCATCTCGGCAGCCTGCTTCGAGTTTTCATAGGAAACGGACATCTTCTGCGACATATCGAGAAAAATGACATCCTTTCCACTGTCCAGCAGGGAACGGAAAAAGTCCGCGTACAGGTAGGCGTTGATCATGGAGGTGCGTAGGCGATCGCCGGAACGCATTCCCTGATAAACGGATAAGCGGGTCTCTTCGCGGCAATCGTCCTCAAACAGCTGTTCTCCGACCGAATAGCTGTAAGGGATAAAGGGAATCTGATGTGCGTCGAGATACGTTCTCGGCAGATCGGAGGTAGAGGATGTTGCGATGATATAGTTCGGCATAGTAACTCCTTGACCTGATATGGGGGTAAGATTATCCCTTGAGTCCGCGGGACTGGCGATCCATATCTTCCACTACAATATCATAGATTTCGCCAAGCGTCGAGCAGTATTTCAGAACGTCCCAAGGCTCGTTCGTGTGAAAGTGGATCTTGATCAGGGTATCGTCGCCCACGGCAAGCAGGCAGTCCCCTTGAAAATGCTCTGTAAAGTATTCGCTGATGCGGTCTTCATCGAGGCCGTTTCCTTCGATCAGCAACTGCGTATCATAACGAAATTCTGTTTCTTCCATAAAATTTCATCCTTTCTTGCACTTGCAACAGTATATCATACCAGGCCGAGACTTGAAAACAGAAAATAACTGATCCCGCACGCAGCCGCGCAGAGAACCGTGCCGAGCACGAACTCCGAGACGGTATGCCGCTTGGAAACGACGGAGGACCAGAGTACGAGACAATAGCATGGAACGCAGACGGCCAGTGCGGGGAGACCGAAGGACGCGCTGAGAACGATCATGGGGCCGGCGAAGCCGGAAGCGTGGCCGCTGGCACGAATATGGAACAGCTTGTTTGCCGCAAGGAGCAGCAGGACGGACAGAAGGTAGATCGTACAGATTAGTGCAACGGCCGCACTGCACGCAGACAGCAGACTGTACAGCCATGTGCCGACATATCCGACTGCAGAACAGATAAAAGCGAGATTGCGCTGCCCCTCACGGCCCCTGCGCCTGATGGAGGGTAAAAGCAGGGACAGGGGATAGGCGGAAGCAGGAACGAGGGCCAATCCGAATACGGGGACGGCGAGATCCCATGCGGAGCCGAATGCCGTCGGTTTGCCTGCATAAAGAATTGCAAACAGCACAACGGCCATGAGCGGCGGCGCAGAGAGAATGCGGAGTACATAGGCAAGCCTTTCTTTCGATGATCTCATATTGATCGTCTCCTTTCTTGCTACAGAGCCTTATTGCTCGCACTTGCGGAAACTGCCGTCGCCGAGGAAAAACAGCGCCAGCGTCCCCGGGCCGACATGTGCGCCGGTCACGGGCTCATAGCAGACGGTCAGGATCCGTTTCGGCGGGTTGTACCGGCATAGCAGCTTGCCAAGCTGCTCCGCTTCTTCCGGACAGTCGGCGTGCGCGATGCCGATCGTCTGCGCATCTGCACTTCGAACATATTCGTTATATTGCGCTGCGAGCGTTTCAATGGAGCGCTTTCGGCCGCGAACCTTTTCGGCGCAGACGATCTTTCCTTCGACGTCGCCCTTCAAAATGGGTTTGATATGCAGTACTGCCGCAAGCGCTGCTTTGATGTTGGAAATGCGGCCTGTCGCACGCAGGTATTTCAGGTCTTCAACGGTGAATACCTGGCACATGGCATGACGCAAACGATCCAAAAGAGACGCGGTTTCTTCCAGTGTAAAGCCCTGTTCCCGGCAATCCACAGCACGCATGACCAGCAGCCCTTCGCCGAGAGACGCGCTCAGCGTGTCGACCAGCAGGATCGTCCGCGCCGGGAACTCTTTGCGCAATTCTTTCGCAGCCATGGATGCGGAGGAAAATGAGCCGCTGATCCCGGAGGACATGCCGATATAAAGCACGTCGTTTCCACCCTCAAGCAGGGGGCGAAGATGTTCGATATATCGCTGCGGTGTGACCTGCGAGGTGCGGACCGATGCACCCGTTCGCATGGCGTTGTAATATGCAGCGCCGTCGAAAGCCGCAGTGTCGATGCAGGTGCGTTCTTCATCGCCTACAAGAAATGTGAAGGGAACGACTGTCACATCGTGTGCCTTCAAATAGGCGCTGTCAAGGTTTGCCGAGGTGTCGGTTACAATGCTAAACATAGTCATAATGGCTCCAATATCTAATCTTTAAGATTAGATTAACACGTCATGATTAACGTGTCAAGTGTTCGACACGACAGGAAAGCTTTGCAGGAAGAACCGCCGCGTGTTATACTAAGGGCAAATGAAGAGAGAGATGGGAAGAAGATGGCATACGATAAACAGCTGATCGCAGGAAAACTTCGCCGTTGGGAAAAGTATTTGCTTCGGTATCATCTTCCGGAATGGGAGAGTATTCCGAATATGGGATTGTACATGGAGCAGGTGGTGGATCTGCTCATGGAGTATCTCGACTATATGCCGCCCGAGCTGAAAGAAGAGCAGGTGATTACGGGCGCTGCGATCAATAATTATGTGCGCAGGGGGTTTTTGCCGGGACCGAAAAAGAAACGGTATTATCGGCTGCACATCGCCTGCTTGATTATGATCTGTACGCTTAAGCAGAGCCTGAACATGTCGATGATACAAAAGCTGCTGCCGGCCGGAGAGGACGAGCAGAGCATTCGGGAGGCATATGAATCGTTTGTGCAGCGGCATCGTCTGACGGCAAGGTACTTTGTCGATCAGGTGCGGCTCGCAGGCGCCGTGATTTTGGATCATGCGGATACGAGGGAGCCTGCGGTGCAGACCACGGAGGAACTCATCACATCTACGGCGATGGTCGCGGGATTCTCGCGGCTGCTGGCAGAAAAGCTGATCCTGCTGGATAATCGCACGCTTGAGGATGGCGGCAGCATCGAGATCGAATAGGAAAACGCACGATAGGGAAACGCACCATAGAAAAGCCTGCCGGGAATCGTTAGGCTTTTTGGCAGTTTTCAATCGAGACCGTTGGGGAAATGCCGTTTGCGCACCGCTGTATGCACGGCGTCGCTGCTTATGTGCCGCCGCGCCGCGAAAAGGGACTGTCCTTGACGGCGTTCTAACCGTTTGAGAGAGTCCCTTGTTCTGCTCGCTTGCAGCTCGGATCACACGGTTTCCCACGTTCCGTAATAGGCGTTAAGATACATTTGCCGGATCTCGTGCATCAAGGGATAGCGGGGATTTGCGCCGGTGCACTGGTCGTCAAAGGCCTGCTCGACCATCGCGTCGAGCCGGTTGAGGAAGTCCGTCTCGTCAATGCCATAGTCGCGGATCGTCTTTTTGATGCCGACCTGTTCCTTGAGCGCGTCGACCGCGGCGATCAGACGTTCCAGCTTTTCCGCATCGGTGTTGCCGCCGAGCTTGAGGTAGTCGGCGATCTCCGCATAACGAGCAAGCGTATGCGGATGGTCATATTGCGGGAAAGTCCCCATCTTGACCGGGACCTCGGCGGCGTTGAAGCGCAGAACCTCATCGATCATCAGAGCGTTGGCTACGCCGTGGGGCAGATGGTGAAATGCCCCGAGTTTGTGCGCCATGGAGTGGCATACGCCAAGAAACGCATTAGCAAAGGCCATACCGGCCATGCAGGCGGCGTTCGCCATATTTTCCCGCGCGCGCGGATCGCCGGAACCGTTGGCGTAGGCTCTGGGCAGGTTTTCAAAAATCAGCTTCAGACTGCGGAGGGCGAGACCGTCGGTGTAGTCCGTTGCCATGACGGAAGCGTAGGCCTCGAGTGCGTGGGTCACCGCGTCGATGCCGGAAGCGGCAGTCAGACCTTTGGGGGCGTTCATCATCAAGTCGGCATCCACGATCGCCATCTTCGGCAGCAGTTCATAGTCCGCCAGCGGATATTTCACGCCCGTGACCTCATCTGTGATGACAGCAAACGGCGTGACTTCGGAGCCGGTGCCGGCGGTGGTGGGAATCGCGACAAAATAGGCGCACTCCCCCATCTTCGGGAAGGTGTAGACGCGCTTTCGAATGTCGCAGAAGCGCATCGCCATGTCCTGAAAATCTACGTCAGGGTACTCGTAGAGGACCCACATGATCTTTCCTGCGTCCATTGCCGATCCGCCGCCTACCGCAAGGATGAGATCCGGCCGGAACGCCGCCATCTGTGCTGCGCCCTCTTTGGCGCATGCCAGCGTGGGGTCGGGTGCAACGTTATAGAACGTCGTATGCGTGATACCCATTTCGTCGAGCTTCTGCTCGATAGGCTTCGTATAGCCGTTTTGATAGAGGAACGTGTCTGTGACGATGAACGCTCTTTTGTGATCTTTCAGCTCGTTGAGCGCGACAGGCAGGCAGCCCTTTTTGAAATAGGTCTTTTCCGGTGCGCGAAACCAAAGCATATTCTCCCTCCTGACCGCGACGGTTTTGATGTTCAGCAGCTGGTGAACGCCCACGTTCTCAGACACCGAGTTGCCGCCCCAGCTTCCGCAGCCGAGGGTCAGAGAAGGCGTCAACTTGAAATTATACAAATCGCCAATGCCGCCTTGTGAGGAGGGCGTATTGACAAGAACGCGGCAGGCCTTCATCGCATGGGCAAATGCGGCGAGTTTTTCCTTTTGGTTGACTTCATCAAGATAGATGGAGGCGGTATGGCCGTAGCCACCGTCGCGGACGAGCCGGTCTGCCGTTTGCAGTGCGTCACTGAAATCCGCAGCGCGATACATCGCCAGGATCGGAGACAGCTTTTCGTGCGCAAACGGTTCGGAAAGCTCGGTCGATTCGACTTCACCGATCAGGATCTTTGCCTTTTCCGGCACATCGATCCCTGCCAGCGCGGCAATATCATGCGCTGTTTGACCGACGATCTTTGCGTTCAGCACGCCGTTGATGAGAATCACGCCGCGCAGTTTTTCGGCTTCCTCGGCGTTCAGGACGTAGCAGCCGCGCCGAAGGAACTCCGCTTTGACCGCATCGTAAATGCTGTCGAGAACCACAACGCTCTGCTCCGAAGCACAGATCATACCATTGTCAAACGTTTTCGAGTGGATCACAGAGGAAACCGCCAGCAAAAGGTCGGCGCTGTCATCAATGAGCGCAGGGGTATTGCCGGGGCCGACGCCGAGCGCAGGCTTGCCGGAGGAATAGGCCGCCTTGACCATGCCGGGACCGCCGGTGGCAAGGATCAGATCCGCCTCACGCATCAGCTGGTTGCTCAGCTCCAACGTCGGCTGATCGATCCACCCGATGATGTCTTCGGGTGCGCCCGCAGCAACGGCCGCTTCCAGCACGACTTTTGCCGCCGCGATGGTGCAGTCTGTTGCCTTTGGGTGCGGGCTGAGGATCATGCCATTACGGGTCTTAAGGCACAGCAGCGCCTTGAAGATGGCGGTGGAGGTGGGGTTGGTCGTTGGGATCACAGCGGCGACCACGCCGATCGGTTCCGCAATCTTTTGGATGCCGTAGGCCGGATCCTCCTCGATCACACCGCAGGTTTTGGTATCTCTGTAGGCGTTGTAAATGTATTCGGAAGCAAAATGGTTCTTAATGACCTTATCCTCGACCACGCCCATGCCCGTTTCTTCGACGGCGAGTTTGGCCAGCGGGATGCGCATCCGATTGGCAGCGGAAGCGGCGGCAAGAAAAATGCGATCCACCTGCTCCTGTGTGTATTCAGCAAATCTTCGCTGAGCAGCGCGGCACCGAGTCAGCGCGTCAGTCAGATCGTTGGTATCGATAACCTGTGCGTATACTTTTTCCATAACCATCATCCTTCGACAGTATTTATCAGTAAAAATTTACTGATATAATTTTATTGATATTATAATATAGATTTATGGGAATGGCAAGCACAATTTTTTGCTTACGATGCGTGGACTGTCCGTGGGACGCCGCGCTGTATTTTCGGATCTACTTGATACTCGTGCAGGTACACAACGGCCACGACGCTTGCATTGAGCGGGCATGTTGCCCCGTCGTTGATTACGAAGGCTATGCGGCAGAAGCGCGGGAGCGCTGCAAGCATGCGGACGAGCGGACCGTGCTCGAAGCGCTTAACAAGCTGTCGGTGTCACCGATCACGCGCCGCTAATTTGGTGGCAACCGGAGAAAATTTTTCCAAATTTCAGACGGTTTTTGATGTTGAGGCGCAGCCTCAAGCGGAATCGAGGAAGCATGAAAACAGCCCGGAATCTCTACGATTCCGGGCTGTTTGGCGGAGAAGGTGGGATTTGAACCCACGCACCGGTACACCCAGTCTACTCCCTTAGCAGGGGAGCCCCTTATAGCCACTTGGGTACTTCTCCAATATTCATCGCTGGCGGAGAGAGAGGGATTCGAACCCCCGGTGCCTCGCAGCATCACCGGTTTTCAAGACCGGCTCCATAAACCTCTCGGACATCTCTCCATAAAGCACCTTATGAAGTATAGCAAAATCCATGGCGGCTGTCAATCCATTCTGTAATTTTTTCGTATCGTATACGCAAAATGCCCGCATGGCGAGAAAACAAGGTTGACAAATACATTGGACGGGCACATAATGTAAAAACAAATGTTGTAAATCGTGTGATGCAAAACAAATACGGGAGGATTCAAATGCCGCCAAAACCGAAATTCAGCCGAGAAGAGATGATAGCCGCCGCGTTGGAGCTTGTCAGCGAACGCGGGGTCGAGGCGTTGACCACGCGCGGATTGGGGGAGCGGCTTGGGTGTTCCGCGAGACCGATCTTCACGTTGTTCAGGAATATGGAGGAGCTGTTTCTCGAGGTGCGGAAGGCGGCGATGCGGCGCTTTGAATCCTACGCGGAGCGGGTAGCGGGGTATGCGCCGGCGTTCAAACGAACGGGAATGCAGATGGTGCTGTTTGGCGCTAGAGAACCGAAGCTTTATCAACTGCTGTTCATGCAGGAAAACAGGCAGGCGTCGGATTTTGAGGATGTGCTTGGTACGCTCGGGGCGACCGCGGAAAAGTGCATTGCGAATCTATGCAGCGAATACGGCCTCAGCCGGGAGCAGGCGCACGCGGTGTTTGAGCCGGTCTGGATCTATACATTCGGCATTGGTACACTGCATGCCACGCGGGTGTGTCAGTTCAGTGAAGCGCAGGTCGAGCGGATGCTCAGCACGGAATTTTCCGCCATGCTGCACCTGGTCAAAGCGTCGGACGCCGTGTCAAAGCATGCAGAGAAAGGCGCGGACTGAACGCGAGTCGAAAACCTGCTTGCAATACGCACAGGAGCCGATGAAGAATGGATTGGGGGGGACGGGAAGATGTCTGCTTGGGATCCATGGCGCGGCTGCCATAGGTACAGCGACGGCTGCCGGTATTGTTATATTCATAAAGGCGAAGCACGGCGCGGCGTCGACACGGAAACGATCGTAAAAACGATGCAGTTCGACGCGCCCATTCGGAAGAACAAAAACGGAGAGTATCGGATGCGTCCCGGCGGGCCGGTGTATTTGTGCTTTCGCTCGGATTTTCTTCTGGAGGACGCGGATGCATGGAGAGAAGACTGCTGGAGGATGATACGGGAACGCGCCGATCTGCATTTTTTGTTCCTGACAAAGCGGATCGTACGATTCGTGGACTGCGTACCGGCGGATTGGGGCGAAGGGTATGAAAATGTAACCGTGGGCTGTACCGTTGAAAACCAGCGCGCGGCAGATGAACGGCTGCCTGTGTTTCGCGAGCTTCCGATCCGGCACAAATATATCATTTGTCAACCGATGATCGCCCCAATACAGCTCGCGCCGTATCTTGAAGGCGTGGAACTTGTGGCCGTGGGCGGCGAGTCGGATCGCAGCGGAAGGCTGCTGCGGTATGCATGGGTGCTGGATGTGCGGGAGCAATGCCTTGCGGCGGGAGTTCCGTTCCGATTCCGGCAATGCGCAACACACTTTGAAAAGGACGGCAAACTCTACTCTTTGCCGACGAAGCTCCTGTGCGCACAAGCGCGTAAAGCCGCGATCGATACCACGGGGGGCAGAGACGGGATTGGTGCGGCGTAATTTGCCAGCGCCCAAAGAACCCGAAAGAGAGCCGAAAGTGAGAAAAGAAAGAGAATGACATGGATCAACTGGTATGGACTGGCATTTGTTGCCGCTATCATGATCCCGAACATTGCGTTTGCAATGACGCACAGGGACGGTTTTGAAAACCTGTTTCGGAACAGGACGGTCGAAGTCTTGGAGCAGATCGGACGATTCGGCTGCTTTTTCCTGATGGTGATCCAGCCGGAGACGCTCTGCCGCGACGACTGGTTTACGGGCGCGACGCAAGTGTATCTTTGGCTTGGCGCGGCGCTGGTACTCCTGTATTGCGCCGGGTGGGTCGTGTTCTGGCGGGAGGATTCTGTGAGAAAAGCGCTGGCGCTGTCGATTCTGCCCTCCGTATTGTTTTTAGAGAGCGGGATCCTGCGCTGCTACTTCCCGCTGATCGCTGCGGCGCTCCTGTTTGCGCCGTGCCACATTCTCATCAGCTATAAAAACGCAGCGATGAAAAGGGAAATCGCACTTAACGGCGAAGCGCCCGAGCAGTCGCTCAAGGATAGGCAGTGAAACCGACACGCACAATGCGGACAGATAGAGAGAACAAGAAAAGAGGTACAGAGATGGAAACAACAAAACGGCAAAAGCCGTGGCGCGCCGTGCTGCTGCGGATCCTCGGATATGTTGCGATCATGAGCGTATATGAAAACGTGGCGGGGAGAACGCGGACCGAGGCTGGCGGCTGATTCCCGCGGGGTGCATCCTCGGACTTCTGTTGCTGGGGATGCGGAAGGAAAACTCTTTTGAGAAGTATGGTTTCCGCCCGGCCGCGCCGCTGCTTTGGCGGAAAACGTTGTATTTGCTGCCGATGTTGGCGCTTATCACAGCGAATCTATGGAACGGGTTTGGGCTTCGGATGTCTGCGGCCGAGACGGTTCTTTACGTTTTGACAATGCTCTGTATCGGTTTTATCGAGGAGATCCTGTTCCGCGGGTACCTTTTGCAGATGCTGCGTGAGAGTTCAACGACCCTTGCGATCCTCATCTCCAGCTTGACGTTCGGATTGGGCCATATCGTGAATCTGCTGAACGGCGCGGCAGTACTTGATACGGCGTTGCAGCTCATTTATGCGTTCTCCATCGGCATGATGCTGTCGGTATTTGTGGTAAAAACGGGGCACATTCTGCCGTGCTGCATATTCCATGGCGCATTCAATGCGCTTTCCGCTTTTGCAAACGGATCGGGGGAAACGATGGGGAAGAAGGTCGTCACCGCGGCGGTCATCTCCGTCGTGACGCTCGGATATGCGTGGTATCTCTGGAAATGGAACCATACCCAAGCGGAAGAGAAGCCGGATCGAACGTGAGGCTGCGGCCGCAGCGGCAAGCCTGTACCGCGACCGAAGAGAACGGGCGATAGAGAACTCCCTACGAGAATTACTGAAAGCAAACAGCCCCGCCGTCCTGAGACGGCGGGGCTTGCACGTTTAGCGCTGCGTCAATGCATCAATAGTATTCGCCGGGAACCTCCAGAACAAGATCGCCGAGCGCAAAGGAAGCGCAGGGGTGGATCTCGTTGTACTTCTTGTCCGCCCAACGCCGTCCGTCGGTTTCCTCCGGAATGAACACTTCACCGGAAACGAGATGCGAACGGCACCAACCGCACTCGCCGCTGCGGCAGCGCGAAGGCGCCTTCAGACCAGCGCGCTCGAGCGCAACAAGAATCGGTTCGTTGGCACTCGCTGCAACGACGGTCTCGTTTGCACCCTGCTTGACGGTGATCTGGAAGACCTGATCCTTTTTCTCGACCGGATATCCGGGCAGCTCCCAGACTTTTTTCGTCACGCCGAGCAGCTCGCGGCGCACATGTTTTCTGTCAAGGCCGAGCTTTTCGACCTCGCCCGCAACAAAGCGATACATCGCCTCGGGGCCGCAGATGAAGACGCTGTACGGCGCATCGGCATACTTCTTGATGAGCTCTGCGGTAATGAAGCCGTGCTCGTAGCCGTCTTTTTCTTCATCCGAGAGAACGTGTACGACCTTCACCTTCGGACAGGCGGCGGTGATCTCGTCAAACTCTTTCTTGAAGAGGATCGCGTTTTCGGTCCGGCTGCCGAAAAGAATGGTCAGATTGAAGTCCTCGATGCCGTCGCGGATCGCATAAGCCATGGAGAGGAAGGGGGTGATGCCGGAGCCGCCCGCAAGCGCCACAACGTTCTTGCAGTCGCGCAGCTCGTCATAATAGAAGTGTCCCTCGCCCGCGGATGCGATGATCTCGTCGCCGACCTGGAAGGTGTCGAGCATTTTGTCCGCAGCAAAGCCGCCGGGGTTCTTCTTGACCGTGATGGCGACCTTTCCTTCGAGGGCCCACTTGGGCGAGGAGGAAATGGAGTATGGACGGGTCACAAAGCTCTCGCCGAATTGCAGCTTCAGAGAGAGATACTGTCCGGCGCGGAAATAGGCCGGCAGGCTTCCATCCGCCTTGCGGAACACATAGGTTTTCGCGTCCGCATCCGCATGGTCGATGATCTCGTCGATCACGAGCTTCTGATAGTCGGGATGCAGGAGCTTTGCTTTGTTGTTGATGGGGTAGTCCGCTTTGATCTCCTTTGCGGGCGCGGCGTCGATCGCCTGCTGGCGCACCTTGCCGAGATTTGCGAACTTGAGCATGTCAAGAAGTCCGATCAGACCCACTTTTACGTTCAGAGCCATATTACTTGCCTCCTTCCTTCATCTCTCCGCAGGCAATGCCCGCGAGCATATCGCCGATGATCCAGGTGGACGAGTACCCGTCGCCGCGGGATGCAGCAGCGCCGATGTGCTTGAGCCCCTTGATCGGGTAATCTTCGCCGATCATCATCATGCGGTTCATCATGGCGTCCCAATCCTTCGTCTTGTGACCGTAGGTGCAGCCCTCCGGCGTACCGAGATAGCGTGCGAAGGTCCACGGGGTCGCGATCTCGACCTCTTCGATATAGGGCGTGATGTCGATCCCCATTTTTTCCTTTGTGGTCTCGATGAACTTTTTCGCGATCGCTTCCTTCATTTTGTTGTAATCCTTGATCTCGAGATCGCTCCAGTCCTTCTTACCGTACATGGACGTAAAGCTGACAACACCCGTTCCCTTCGGAGAGAAGTCGGGGTTTGCGATGTTGTAGCCAAGGAAGATGCAGTATTCATTCGTATCGATGCGTTCGAACGAAGCGGCTTCCTTAACGGAGTCCGAGGTGCCGGGCATGAACACGGTGTAATCCTTGATGCCGATCTCCTCGAGCGGTTTGTTGAGCCCGAAATAGCAGGCGAACATGCGCGCGCTGTAATCCTCATTGCGGGCGGCGGAGAGCTTTTTCTCACGCTCCGGAACGAGCTCTTTCGGCATCATCTTGCCGTAGATAATGTCGGGGTTGATGTTGGCCAGCACATAGTCGCACTCGATCGTTCCCATATTGGTGACGACGCCGGAGATCCTGTCGCCGTCAAAGAGGAATTTCTCCGCACGGCAGTTGTACCACACATCGCCGCCGAGTTCGCGGAAACGGTTGATGAACTCCATGGAGATCTCATGTGAGGTGTGGCGTGGGATGACGGCCTTGCGCGTAACATACATATGCACCATGTTCGCATAGTGAATGAATGCGTCATGGTCGAGATCAACGCCAAGATACGCCCAGTAGGTCGAGAGAATATCGATGGCTTTCTGCGGGAGCTTCAGGGCGCGGAACACCTTGTTTGTCGGGTACGCGCCTGTGCGCAGCGTGTTCGGAAAATGCTGCTGCATGTACTTGGAGTCGTTCGGCGTGCCGTCGGTCATGTAGTTGAGCGCGGCCTGAATCTCTTCCATGAGATCGAACAGCTTGTTCATGCTCTCGCGGCTGCCGGGAACGTATTCTTCCATCTTGTCGATGAACGGCCCGCGGCCCGAGGGCATGGTCACGTCCATGGGCGTGCCGTCGGAATACTTCGTGATGCAGCGGTAGCAATCCTCGATGGTGACCCAGTCCACATTGACGCCCAGACGCTCGAGCAGCAGACGCACGGCGCCCTTGTTGTCGTCGGGACCAAAGTCACAGATCTCATGAACGCTCGGGTCAAACTCGAAACGTCCTCTGCAAAAGCTGGAGGCGCATCCTCCAGGCAAGTTGTGCTGCTCAATCAAGAGGGTCTTCTTTCCCTCCATCGCGCAGCGGCACGCCGCGGTAAGGCCGGAATTTCCGGCGCCCACGACCACGACATCGTACTTCATTGGCATATGATTCTCCTTTCTATATTCGCAGCATCATCGCATATGGAGCCGCGCCGCCTTGGAGACGGCCGACTTCGCTTAGTCAATGACGCCATGCTGCCAGAGTGCTTCGGTTTTTTTCCGAATTTCCAGATTCCTTTCGTAGAATCGCAGGGATTCGCTGTGACGGTCGTAGGCTTCGCACCCGTAGCGGGAAAGGAAGCGCGACGCATAGTATCCGATGGTCAGCTCCGTGACGAGAATGAGGATCTCCTGACCGTCGCCCCAGGCTGTGGACACAAAGTCAAACAAGTTCGTAAGCTTCGCACCCGCCGCTTCCGCGCAGGAACGCAGCTCGGAAACGAGTGCGTCAAAGCCCGCCTTCAGCGCCTGAAAATCGGAACGTGCCGTGATATGCCGGTTCAGGAAAGCAAGAACGGCTTCGTATTTGTTCCGGCTGTCGACGGAAAGGACGCCCATTTTGCGATAGCGGAGGAACAGTTCGTTTTCCTCGGCGGTAATGTCCGCAAGGGATGCGCCCGCTTTGACCTTCCGCAGCAGCGGGAGCAGCTCGGAAACAATGTCCTCTTTGCGAACGACGTTCGCCGCGTCGCGGTTCACTTGGTCGAGCAGCAGCCCCAAAAGGCTCAAACGCTCATCAAACGGCGCGTTCTTTGCCCGCGAGAGGATCTCTTCCGGCGTATGCCCGGACAGGATCTCGTCCAGTTTGTAATCCGCTTTATACTTGTTGTACAGATCGTAATAGATGGCGAAATCTTCCGCAATGTCCGGCGATTGCAGATACTGTGCAATGAGCTTCTGATCGACGGGAAGTCCCTTTCGCTCATAGATTTTTATGATGTTGGACAGGTCGACCCAGCCGCGTGCCGTGACAAAACGCTTGCCGTCTACGGTCTCTTCGATTTTGTAGAAGTTTTCCTTCCGCGCCTCGAGATAGGTCATGATAGAGCCGTGCGTCTCGCGCTGATAGGCGTACTGCTTCCATGCGGCAAAGTCCGGCTCGATATCGATGCGCTTCAATCGATCCCATGTGACAATGTCAAACTCACGTGCACTGCGGTTGTAAGAAACGGGATTGCCTGCCGTCAGCACGATCCAGCCGTCGGGGACTTTATGCCGCCCGAAAGTCTTGAATTGCAGGAATTGCAGCATGGTGGGCGTGAGCGTCTCGGAAGCGCAGTTGACCTCATCGAGAAACAGAATGCCCTCGCGGCAGCCGCTTTGCTCCATGCAGTCATAGACGGAAGAGATGATCTCGCTCATCGTGTACTCGGACACATCGCACTCGTCCTCGCCGAAGGACTTGTGTACGATCTTCGGAAGTCCCAGCGCGGACTGCCGCGTATGGTGCGTGATGGAGTAGCAGACAAGACCGAGTCCCAGCTCTTCCGCCACCTGTTTGACAATGGCGGTCTTGCCGATCCCCGGAGGACCCATCAAAAACAGCGGGCGCTGCTCCTCCGGCGAGAGCAGATAGTTGCCGCATTCGTCCTTTGCGGAATACGCTTCCATGGTATAGAGCACCTGCTCTTTTGCTTCAGAAATGTTCATAATGTAAACTCCTCAAATGGATCACGCGTTTCGACTTCCGCAAGCAGAAGCGCCACGATCTCGGATTGGTGATTCAGGTTTGCCGCGGCAACATAGCCGTTGATGTTTTCGGGACGCAGCAGGTGCAGCTTGGAGATCCCGTTCATGGCGGCGACGTTGTTAAACTTCAGAACCTTTTCCATGATGAGCGCTTCGTTTTCCCGAATGAAGCGTCTGGCGTGTTCGTTTGTCTCCGAACGGTGGCGTTCGGGACAGGTACACCAGAGCAGCGTGTACAGCAGCTCTTCCGGCTGGCGGTATTTGTCCGGGTAGCCCTTGGCGACGAACCCCTCCAACAGGCTGCGGCAGCTGCCGAACGCATCGCGTTCCAGCGTGCAGTCCGGTGAGAGCACGTCGATCCTCGCGAGAGATTCACACGAGAAAAACGCCTTTTCTGCGATCAGCTCCGTGCGCGCGGGCACGGTGACGCGCAAAAGCCCCGTTTCGCCGAACGCTTCTTCGCGGATATAGCGCAGACTTTCGGGAAACTGTATTTCGCGCAGATTCGAGCATCCAAAGAAAGCGACCTCGCCGATGTCCGTAACGCCCTCCGGAATGCGGATCTCCGTCAAAGAGAGATCCTGTGCATAGGCGCCCTCGCGCAGACGCGTACCGTCAAGCCGTGCGGCAATATCACTTTCCGAAACGTTCATCTAAAATCTCGTCCTCCGAAAGATAGAGCTTCATCGCCCAGTCCGGCGTCCAAGCGTCGCTGAAGCCGTCGTTATGCAGAATAAAAGCCGTGTCATATCGCGGCCGCTCCGCGGGAAAGACCCCCTTGCCGTCCGTAAAGTAGAGCAGCCCGCGCAAATTCCTCAGTTTTTTCTTTAGAAGAAGCTCGTCAACGTAAGCGAACACCGGACGAAAATCTGTCTCGCCGAGCCCTTTGATCTGCATATGCGCAAGGTATTGATCGAAGTCCTCCTTGCTCTGAATATATGCAGCGTCCTGAATCCTGTCATCACATTGCAGAATATAGAGGTTCACCTTTGCAGAAAAACTCTCCTGCCGCGCAAGAATATCGTGCGTGTGCTGCACGAACTTTTGCACCACTGCGCCCTCTACACTGCCGGAGGTGTCAATCGCGATCACGAGATCACGGATGCGGTGCTCGTCCTGGTATTCGAGCGGTTCGATGAGCGGTATGTTGCCGTACAGCGAAAGGCCGTAGGTGTAGTAATTGTTGTCGAACTCTTCGTCCGACAGGCGCATGACCTCGCCATGCACGCCAAAACGGCGCAGAAATTCCGTGTAATTGTAGCGCGCACGGTGCAGGCTTTTGAGGTTCTGCGTCATGGCGTCCTCTTCACTGAGCAGCAGCGTGCGCTCCGTGTGCATTCGCTTTGAGATCTTGGACCATAGCTGCTCGAGATCAAAATCGGGCGCAGGCGCGCCGCCGGCAGAGCCCGCGTGATACCACGCGCCGTGACTATCGCCTAAAAAAGCGGCGCGTTCCGCTGCAAGCGTTTCTTTATCGATGCTGTGATCCAGCAAATAACGGTAAATGCGTTCCGCCGTCAGGGCTGCCAGTTCATTTTTCAACAAAGCGATCAACGCGGATTGCCGCTCGGAACGCCGCGCCTTGACGCAGTCGCAGGAAAGCGCATTGATGGCGTTCTCGACCGCGACGTCGCAGGCAAGATCCCATGCGGGACGATCGACGTCCCGGCCGATCAGATTGTGCCGGAATACGCAGTGCAGAATGCTGTGCAGAAGATCGCGGGAAACGACGGTATCCTCTCCCTGATACAGAGACAGGACAAACCACGGGTTATAATAGAGCCGCCGTCCGTCCGTAGTGAACGTGGCGTCACCGTTCGGTGAAAAGGGCAAACCGGCGATCGCCCGATCTAGATAGCGAAAATGCACCAGCAGCCGGTCTCGCGACAGCGTGAGGATCTCGTCGGCCAATGCGGCGGCCCGCTCTTCGCGGTTTATATCTTGTGCGTTCTGTCTCATGGCAGTCATGTCCTGACGGGACGTTCCGATGGGGGATGCGGCGAAACGGTGATGAGGGGGGGAATGCCGCGCGTCTCGAATCGATGTATTGATCATTATATCACAGTTGAACGTATTTTGCACGGAGGAATCCGCGTTAGCGAAAATGATACGCCGCGTGAATAGCCATAGTTCTTGCTGTTCGCGATCTTCACCGCCCAATCAGCGGCCTTTTTCGCAAGCGCAGCGTCCGTGCATTCCAGATAGACATTCCAGCCGCCAGAGCGTTTATACCAGTCCGCAAGCCGTATCTCGCCTTTTCTATCCGGCGTTGCGCTTTGCAGCTGATTACCAACCGCGCCATGTCCATTTTTGTTTTCGCTCATGACCGCATGAGCAATTCCGACTGCCATTCGGCATCACTCCTATGTTTAGAATAGTCCGCTGTTCAGTTCAAACACAGCGGCTTCAATCATCGCGTCAAGGCTCTCCGCGTCCAGCTTGAAGCCCTTGTCCGCAAGAAATTCAGGACATATGTTTTCTTTTCCTCGCCCCTGCCGCTTCCCGCGTAAAGCTGCTCGGCAGCGGAAACCGCGATCTTGGTCCAGCCGTTGATGGACTGCTGCTGTTCAACCGTGGACTTGCTCTTGATATACGGAATCAGGATGTAGACCACGACAGCGCCCATCAGCGCGAACAGAGCCTTTACAATAGGTGTAATATCAAACATTGTTTTCTCCCTTTCTGTTTAATCGTTATGTGTGCCGATCCCCAACACGGCTTCAATGATCGCGTTCGGATCGGCTCTTTCCCGCATATCCTTTGGCAGTTCTGCCAGAAGGAGCAGGGGAAGCTTCACAAGGTTTTCGGCTTTGGCCTTCCAGTAGTAAGCCCCCGTACTGATCGCGACCTGCGCAATCCACGCGCTGACCACAATGGAGCAGTTCCCGGTGTCGTGTCCGTTCAGGTTGAACACAAAGAACGCTGCAACCATCAAGGCAAGGATCGCATCATCGGCAATCAGCAGCTTTTTACTGAACTCCATCTTTTTCACATGCGCATCACTCCTTTCAAGGCATGAAAAAAGCAACCTGTCATATTTCCCGACAAGTTGCTTTTTACGATGTTTGTTTTAGTTGCAACCTACTTGCGACCTATTTGCGACTGGCATAGAAAAAGCACCCTTTTCAGGATGCTTTGTTATGCGTGTAAGTATTTTGCCGCACCTTCATATTCTTCAACAAAGATGCTTCCATTTTCGTCCTTCATTGCAAGAAGCAGGATTTCCGCAGGATTGCTTTCTTCCAGTCCCTTGTTTGAATCCCCCAAACGCTGAATAAACAAAGCCGTTTCATTCCCACACTTCGGGCTTTCTTTGACTTTGTTGAAATCAAGTTTGTTTTCGCTGCAATATGCTTGCAGGGCAGATTCAAAAATGTCAAATATTTTCATCTTATGTCACTCCAATGCAAAAACCATGTACTGACCAAGCGAATTATAAATAACACCCTCTTTTTGCCCAAAGGCTTTCAAGACATTATAATCCCCATCGGAAGCAGTTAGCGCAAGAAGGTCATATCCCGGATGTGTGTGTCCACTCCATCTATATCCATTTTGCGCCAATTCTTTTGCTTTGTCAATATCAATATTTACAGACACCTTGTCACCTCGGACAATCATTCGATTTGAACCTTTTGTAAACAAGGCGTATTCGACACCAGTTTCTGCTGTCAGCGCAGAAAGGTCTGCCATATTGACATCCTTTTTGTCAACAACAGCAACAGCATCATACTTGTCCAACTTTTTCAGAAGGTTCTTTTGCCTGTTGTTCAATTCCGCCCCAAACTGAACCACGCCCTGTGCTTTGCCCCTTGCTGTGTTTCTTGTATTGATTGGACTGTATATTCTGTCAGCCGCCGAAAGATATTTCTTCTTGAAGTCATCAAAGTCTTTGGTCTTGTCCAGTCCGAAGAACTCTGCTCTTTCCTTCAGCGTTTCCAGCTCATCTTCATCCAACGCCCATTTTGCCCTTGTGTTGGACGTACACCGACAATTGCAATCTTCGGCAGGATCGCCAAAGTAACCCGGCGCATCAGCCTTTTTGCCGCCCACTTCAAACGGTTCGTCCAGTTCGCGGATTTGACCGTCAAGCAGTCTGTGTGTGTCCCTCGTTCGTCCGTCAAGCGTTGCGTCCCATTGCTTGACTATGTCCGCGCCTTTGGCTTTCGCGGCGTGCTGCGCATCGCGGGAAGAAGTCTGCTGAATTCAATTCTTCTCCCACAAGAAGCGGAAGGCGTTTCCGGCGCTTTTGCGGCGGCAACGGCGATTCAATTGCTGGCATGTATGCTTTCGGTGTTTCGCGGGAAAAAATCGGATTCACCGCATGGGCTGACAAAGATCACAGTGACAAACTGACGGCGGGCAGTGAGATAGGGCGCGGGTTCTTCCGTGCCGGGCAAGCCGGTTTTGAAACGCCAGATTCTGTCCGAACGGACTGCCCAAACGGCAAATAGGACCGTCAGATGTTCTCCGCAAGAAACGCTTCGACCGACGGGACGTTCTCCGCTTTCCAGTAGCGGGAGCAGTCCTTCGTGCGGTTCAGCAAACGCTTGTTGTACAGCTCGCGCCGCAGCGTCGCGGGATCGTGGAATGCGGTCCAAGCGTTCAGGAGATCGTTGATCTCCATCTCCGTATAGTCGCGTTCGCCATCGATCTTTTCCGCAAGATAGTAGAGCGCCAGCAGACGTTTTTTGTTCTTTGCAGGCAGAGCGGTCAGACATATCGCCGCATCCAGAAATGGCTGAAGTTCCGGCCGGGCAGAAACGCTTTGTTCCATATCGATCCTCGCTTTCATTTGCTGCATGCAGGGGAAAGGGCTGCCGGCACACAGATCGGCAGCCCCGTTTTTCGTTATTATTCAGAGAAAAGCTGCCGCCGGAATTGCGCGGCGACCTCCGCGACGGTCTCCGGCAAATAGGGGAGACGCAGTCCTGCGGAAAGCATGGCCTCCTTGTAGGACAGACTTCCGCCCGCGGCGCAAAGCGCATGATACCGCGCCCAGCCGTCTCGCGGGTCTTTGTCATACGCCGCCTTGAGCTGCTGCGCAGCCATAGCGGAAAGCGCATAGCTGATCACATAAAACGGGAACATATAGATCGCCATATCGCTGAATAAAGCGGATCCCGCAAGCGTATCTTCGCGCCAGGATGCATTGTTCTGTGCGCGTCCGAAGGATTTTGAAATGCGATCGTGCGCCTCCGCCCACTCGCTGATCGACGCATCGATGTGACTGTATAGCCACGATTCAAAGACGTAGCTTGCCGAGAACGCACAGATCTCTTTGACCGCCTGGTAGCGATGCTCCAGCAGGAACCGTTCCGACTGTTCGCCGAAAAACAGCGGCGCGTATTCGTAGGAGAACAGCTCCATGGTCTTGGAATGCACCTCGCACAGATCCGGCCCGCCGCCGAAATAGTCGTCAAGGGTCTGCGCGCGCATGCTGAGATAGCCTTGCAGACCATGCCCGAGCTCGTGCGTGTATACGCTGACGTCGCTCGCTGTGCCGCTGCTGTTTGCAAAGACAAACGGCATTTTCCATTCGCAGGGTAGGAGCGTGCAGAATCCCATGCCGGAGATCTTGTTGTCCGATCCCGCGACGTCCAGCATTTCGTGCCGTACCATCTCGTCGAAAAACGCGCCCGCCTCGGGGCTCAGACCGTGGTACATCGTTTTGGCGGCGTCCGCAAGCGCAGCTTCGCCGATGACGGGCTTTGCATTGCCGTCCGGGAACAACAGCGCTGCATCGTAGGGATACAGAACGTCAAGCTCCAGACGTTCCCGCTGCTCCTGCTGCAGACGCAGATAGATCGGCACGATATGTTCGCGTACCGCATCGCAGAACGCGAGCAGCTCCTTGTGGCCGTAATCCAGCCGAACGTTCGCGATTGCGGCGTATTCCATGTAATCGGAAAAGCCGTTCGCCTGAGCGAGCGCATGACGTTTTTGTACAAGCTCTTTGAGCAAAGAAGCAAATTCGTCCGTGTGCGCAAGGTATGTCTGGCGCTCTGCATCAAAGGCGTCTTTGCGCAGCGCGCGATCCGGGGAGGCGTACAATTCAAAGAGTTTTCCGCCGCTGACAGCCTCGCCGCGCAGCATATATCTGAGCGTGGCTCTCTTTTGCTGGTAGGCGCTTTCCAGTTCTGCAAGCCGTACCTGTTCCGCTTTCCCCTTAGCGCGCAGTCTGACGTCCTTCTGCAGCAGCAGACGGAACTGCGGCCCATAGGCAGCGTCGATCTCGGCGGCGTAGGGGCTGTTCGCAATGGCTGTGGAAAGCGTCTCGGTGTCCAAAGCGGCCAGTTCCGGAAGTACGGTTTGAAACTCTTCCTGATAATACGCATTGGTCGCATCATGATACGCCCGTGCATAGAGAATCGCTCCGACGGCTATGATCTGCTGGTTCAGCTCGCTGCGTTCGCGGATAACTCCCTGAACGTCTTGAAAGTTCTTTGCCCAGGACAGCTTTTCGCAAAGCATATGATAGCGCTGCTGAAAAGCGTCGATGTCGGGACGACGATAGGGGATTTCGGAGAATTTCCAGTCGGACTGCACGGGGATCCCTTCTTTCGTGATAGATTACGGATAACTCTCTGCATTGTACTACAGGAGCACACGGCGTGGCAAGCGGGGAGGAGGGCGCGAGCGCTTTCGCTTCCGCAGCGCACGAACGAAAGGGCGCGCTCAAACACGCGACATGGCCTTTCAAGCCGAAAAGGGCACGAGCCGTGAAGGAGAAGGAACCCATCCCGACAAATACCGTCAAGGCTGCAATGAAATGCGGCGGGAAGCATGCTTCAAAGCCCCCCGAAAAACATTGCTGCTCTGGGGGTTTTTCCATATAAGCACACCCCAAAGGTGCATTTTTAAGGCAAGTGAAGCAAACAGGTACGCCGGCCATGTTCATTTGTGGTGCTCCACACCATGAAACACATTCTGCTTCCATTCTGTTTTATTAAACTCCGCAATCCCATCACCGTTCCTCATCCACGATAAACAAATCCCGATATCAGGGCTTGCATCGTCCGTTTGCAGTCTTTTTATCTGTGCCTTTGTGAAAAGCCCGGCGAGAACCGTTCTTGTTTGCTTTTCGCCCACACCCGCATATGTCCATGTTTCAATTATCTTTGCGTCATACCCCAAATCCACGAGCCTTGAGCACTCGTTATTGATTGCTTCTAATCGCAGCTTTTCGCTGTCGGAGTATTCAGCCTCATATGTAGAAGTGTATTCCAGTGCTGCCTCATCAGAATTTGCTATGGCATCAAGCAGCTTAGCCTCGGAAACAACAGCGTCGTATTCTTCTTTCGTTACATTTCCGCCGTGATCGCGGTTATACTCGCTATACGGGTACGCCTCGTTTTGAAGATCCGCCAATTCTCTCCATTCAGCGATCGTTTTACCTTTATATATATATTTGTCTACCGTGCCCAGCCTTGTTGCACCGATATCATTAAAAGCTTGTAGCTCAACAAAGAAGTATTCTCTGTCAGTTGCAGTATCCTCCATCGCCATATACACATCATGGTCAAGGAAGACGTCGCCGGGCCCGGGTGCTACCATGCAATCCGAAGACAGCGCGGCATATCTTGCAGCATCCACCACACGAATACTCTCAATTGCAGGAGGCTGCTCATTTTCAATCGTTACATTGACTGCCAGGTGTTCATCATCGATTGTCACATTGTTGCTCGGCTGCATTTGAAACTGATCGAACGGTCCGCCATTAAACAAGCCAATTGCAATTATCACAGCGCCGCAAAGGCACAAAGACGGAACAATCATTTTAACGACGGTTTTGTTGCGCTTTTTTATATGTTCTCTTTCTGCTTCAATTCTATCAAATACGCTTTTCGACTTTTCTTCATAGGCTTTCATAAAAATACTCCGTCCTGTCTAATTCTGACTTGAGAGACGATCTTGCCCGGCTTACAAGATTTTCAACGCTGCGGACTGATTTTTTCATGATTACAGCAGCTTCCCTTATACTCATATCTTCAAAGTATATCAGCCATAATACCTGCCTGTATTCGGCCTTTAGACCGTACATGGCTTTATGCAGCATAATCTTCTGTTCTTCCCTTAGATATTCTTTTTCGATTCTATCTTCATCCGCCTGCTCGGCACACGCATCAATCGAGATATGCGCTCTGCTTGAGGGCTTTCTGATATAATCCATGGCCATATTTCTGCCGATTGCATACAGCCAGGGCTTAAAAGAGGCTCTGCCTGAAAAATGCGGTCGCTTAACTCCGATTTTAACAAATACATCTTCGGAAAGCTCATCCGCAACAGAGAGATTATGAACAAAGCTGTTTAAGTACAAGGTCAATCCGTCATTATATGATCTTATGATTTCGACAAGCCCATTGTCATCACCGTCAAGAAAACGGCGGTAGCTACTTGCACCGTTATCCATGACTGTCTCCTTCCCGAAAGGTGTTTTTTTATGCTTTCACCTATTAGACGCAGGGAAATGTGAAAACCTCTCAGTAATTCTCTGAAAATTCACATACGATTCAGATTTTAATAACGGGCATTTTATATGTCCGTGAAATCTTACAATTCTACGATAACATTTTAACATAGGAAAGTGTTTGCCACAATAACGAGCAATCATAAACCGATTCGAAACCTGCCCATATGTCGAAGGTCGATTTCTTTGCAGTACAAAAGAAGAGAAGAAAGCACGCCGGCTTTTTGAGGCCGTTTTCGGCGTTTTTCTTGGTGCCGGCAAACAAGAATTGGCTCCAAAACAGCAGCTATAGTTGCCATCTCAAAGCCCTATTCGCTCGGCTTTATACAGCTTTGACCTGTTTTTACCCTAAAAGCATAAAAAACAACCTTTATCCAAGCAGACAGCAGACAAAGGTTGTTTTTCCTCTGGCGTACCCGGGAGGATTCGAACCTCTGACCTTTGGAGTCGGAGTCCAACGCTCTATCCAGCTGAGCTACGGGTACATATTCGGTTTTTTGCTCCAATAGGGGGGGACGGAGCCTGCCGCTCCGAACGCTGAACTGCGGGTGCAAACACGCAGGTGAATCGCGGAGCACGGCCGACTTTCATCAACACGGAAGATAGTATAACACAGATCAGCGCTCAGGGCAATAGCGGATCACATCAATTGCTTCCCGAATTCCGGAAACCGGAACCAGCGTTGCCCCATCGACCGGGGATTGCTTCGCAGATTTCGGGATCAGGATGCGGCGATAGCCGAGCCGGACGCACTCGCGGATGCGCGTTTCCAGCTGCGCCGCTGTCCGCAGCTCGCCGGTGAGGCCCAATTCGCCGATGGCCGCAGTGCCCTGCGGAAGTGCTTTTCCGGTGAGAGCGGAGACGATGCAGAGAGCGACGGCAAGGTCAGCGCCGCGTTCTTCGAGCCGGAGATCGCCCACAACGTTCACATAAACGTCCTTATCGGAGAGCTTCAGCTGCGCTTTCTGCTCCAACACGGCGAGCAGGAGGCTTAGCCTGCCGCTGTCGATCCCTGCCGTCGTTCTGCGCGGACTGCCGAATGCCGTTGGATTCAAAAGCGCCTGTACCTCTGCAAGCAGCGGCCTCGAACCTTCGATCGCACAGGTCACGGCGCATCCGGGCGCACGCTCGCCCGAGAGAAACAGACGGGAAGGGTCGAGCACCTGCCGCATCCCCGTGTCGCACATTTCGAATACGCCGATCTCGTTTGTAGAGCCGAAACGGTTCTTCACCGCGCGCAGCAGCCGCAGACCGGCGTGCCTGTCCCCTTCAAAATACAGCACCGTGTCCACGATATGCTCCAGGATCCGCGGCCCCGCGATCGCGCCGTCCTTTGTGACGTGACCGACGATCAGAACGATCGTTCCCGTTTCCTTCGCAAGCCGCGTCAGTTCCGCCGTTGCAAGCCGCACTTGCCCGACGCTGCCGGGCGCGCTCTGCGATTCGGAGGAAAAGATGGTCTGGATGGAGTCAACGATCAAAACATTGCACTTTGCGCGCCGCGCTTCCTCAAGGATTCGTTCAAGCGACGTTTCGCACAGCAGCAGCATATCGCTTTCAACGTGCAGACGATCCGCGCGCAGTTTGAGCTGTGCTGCGCTTTCTTCACCCGAGACGTAAAGAACGGTGCTGTTCTTTGCGATCGCATCCGCAGCCTGCATGAGCAGCGTGGTTTTTCCGATACCGGGATCGCCGCCGAGCAGCGTTACCATGCCGGAGAGCAGTCCGCCGCCCGCAACACGATCTAGTTCGGACAAGCCTGTAGAGATCCGTTTCGACTGCATGACGGACACTTCGGACAGATGCTGCACAACGCCGCCCTGCGCGGACTCGCGCACCTTGACCGCCTGTTCTTCGATCATGGTGTTCCAACTGCCGCAGGCGGGGCACTTGCCCATCCATTTCGGACTTTCATAGCCGCATTCGCCGCAAATAAAGATCGTTTTATCCTTTGCCATAGCTACAGTGTACAACGCAGGGCCGTTCGGGTCAAACGCTTTCTTGTCAAAATAGGAGAAATCTGCTATCTTTTGACAGCGTGCCGCGTGGTATACTATAATAAAATTGAAATAGTATGGGGAGGTGTGCAGCATGGCATATCGGGCGCTGTACCGCGCATACAGGCCGAGCGTGTTTTCCGAAGTGGTCGGCCAGGGACATATCACGACCATTTTGCAGAACCAGATCAGCACGGGTCATACCGCCCATGCGTATCTGTTCTGCGGCACGCGCGGCACGGGAAAAACCAGCACGGCAAAGATCCTTGCGCGCGCAGTGAACTGCCTTTCTCCGAAAAACGGCGAACCCTGCGGCGAATGCGAAGCCTGCCGCCGCGCCGTGAGCGACTCCTGTACGGATATTACAGAGATCGACGCCGCGAGCAACAACGGTGTCGATGATATTCGTTCGCTCATCGAGAAGGCGTACTATGCGCCGCTTGAATTGACGCACCGCGTTTTCATCGTCGATGAGGCGCACATGCTGTCCAACTCTGCGTTCAACGCGCTCTTAAAAACGCTGGAAGAGCCGCCCGCGCATGTCATGTTCATTCTTGCGACGACCGAACCGCAAAAACTGCCCGCGACCATCATTTCGCGTTGCCAGCGTTTTGATTTTCACAGATTGTCGGTCGCGGATATAGAAAAAAACCTGAAAAGCGTTTTAGATCGCGCGGGCGCGACCATCGACGAGGAAGGTCTCCAACTCATCGCGCGCACTGCGGACGGCGGAATGCGCGACGCGCTGTCGCTTGCGGATCAATGCCTTTCTTTTTGCGGCGATCATGTAGCGGCGAAAGATGTTTACGACGTTCTCGGCAGTATGGAGCAGGGCTTTCTGTTTGACATTGCGGATGCGCTCATCGCGTCGAATGCGCAAAAGGCGATCCGTATGCTGGACGGTATCGTTCGCGGCGGACGCGATCTTGCAGTGTTCTGCCAGGATCTTTCGTCGCATTTTCGTGCGTTGCTGCTTGCGAAAACCTGTGGCGCATGCGAGGACCTGCTGGACTGCACAAAGGAGACGATGCAGCTGTATCTGGAGCAGGCGAAAACGGCCTCCGAAGCGCGTCTGCTGCTTTCGATGGAACAGCTTTTGAAAGCGCAGAGCGAATTGCGATTTCTCTCTTCGCCCAGAACGCTGCTCGAGAGCGTCATGGTGCGCATTTGCCGCCCGGAACAGGCGCTTTCGCTCGAAAGCCTCGAAGCGCGGCTCGATCGGCTTGAACGCGAGGGCGTGCGTACGGACGTGCGTCAGCAGCCGCGCAGGGAACAGGCCGCGCCGCCATGGGATGCGCGTGAAGAGATTCCGCTGCCGGAACCGCCGCCGGAGGAAACGGGCGGATACGGAATACCCGTGACGGAAACGACGCAGCATCAGACGCCCGCCGCGCCGACGACGCCGGATAAAGCGAAAGGCGGAACCGCGCAGTCCGCACCGACGCCGGCTATGCTGGCGGACGATACGAATGCAGATGCGCTTTGGAGCGCGGCGCTCGCGGAGCTTGCAAAGCAGAATATCCTGACGCATGCGCTTGCAAAAATGGGCGTGGCGCAGCGCATGGACGGCGACACGCTCGTGGTTGGATTTGACGAGGCGCACCAGACCCAGCTTCGAAGTGTCGGAGCGGATGGAAATATTAAGAGGATGAATTCGATCCTTTCAGCGCTGCGGCCGGGAACGACGGTTTCTTATATCAAAGTGAAGCAGGAGCCGGCTTCTCCGGAGACCGAGGCAAAACTGCGCAAAATTTTCGGTGATAAACTCACCGTGGAAGACTAAACTGATTTCACAGGAGGTACACTTTTATGGCAAGAGGCGGATTCCCGAATATGGGCGGAGCGAACATGCAGCAGTTGATGCGGCAGGCGCAGAAAATGCAGCAGGACATGCAGCGCACACAGGAAGAATTGCAGGCACGGGAGTTTTCCGCAACGGCGGGCGGCGGCATGGTCACGGCGGTCGTCAACGGGGCGAAGCAGCTCACGAAACTCACGATCTCGCCGGACTGCGTGGATCCGGACGATGTGGAAATGCTGGAAGACCTCGTGACGGCGGCGGTGAACGAAGCGCTGCGCAACGCGGCCGAGACCGCGGAGCGGGAAATGGGCCGCATCACGGGCGGTATGGGACTCGGATTTTGATTTGACGTCGGGAATACCGGCGTTCTGAACGGTGGAAGGACTGAAGCAGACCTATGGTCACGATCGAACCCATTGAAAAACTGACGACGCAGCTTGCGCGCCTGCCGGGCATCGGGCATAAGACCGCGCAGCGGCTCGCCTATCATATCCTCGGCGTGCCGGAAGCGCAGGCGCTGGAACTCGCGGACGCGATCATCGCGGCACGGCGTGATGTACACGATTGCCCGATCTGCGGCACTTACACGGATGTAACCCCGTGTGCCATTTGTGCGGATGAAAAACGAGACGGCAGCGTGATCTGCGTCGTGTGCGACCCGCGCGACGTAACGGCGATGGAAAAAACACGCGAGTTTTCCGGCAAATACCACGTTCTGCAAGGCGTACTCTCGCCGATGGACGGTGTGGGGCCGAACGATATTCGTATCAACGAGTTGGTGGAGCGGGTCAAAAAGGGCGGCGTGCGTGAGGTGATCCTTGCGACGAATCCCGATGTGGAGGGCGAAGCGACCGCGTCGTATATCGCGCGTCTGCTCAAGCCTATGGGCGTTGCCTGTACCCGCATTGCGCACGGTATCCCGATCGGCGGCAATCTGGAATATACGGATGAAGTGACGCTCGCAAAGGCGCTTGAAGGCCGGCGGGCGATCGGCTGAGGCATGAAGAAACGTTATCTGACCCTTGCGGCGCTGTTTTTTGCCGCAGCGGCGCTGCTGACATTTGACCGATCCGGGGAACTGCCGCCGGACAGCGTGCGAACAGAATTATTTCACACGGTGACACCGCTCGCAACGCCCGCGCCGCCGCCACGATCGACCGAGGTTTCGGAGCCGGAGGAGACGCCGTTTTCACAGTATGCGCCGACGGTGAACATGCGTTTTTCGGAACTTGTTGGCGATAACGGCGACTATGAAACGCCGAAAGGGTACCCTGCGGCGGATACCTACCGCGTGATCGTGGATATTGCGCATCAGGTCGTGCTTGTGTACGGAAAGGACGATACCGGCGCGTATACCGTTCCGATCCGCTATATGCTCTGCTCGACGGGATTGAACAACCGAACGCCGCGGGGAACGTTTTCACTCAAGCGTTACCGCGTACGCTTCGGGCTGTTTCGGAACGACAAGACCTACGGCCAGTATTGGACACTGATCAATGGCAGGATCTATTTTCATTCCATGCTGTATGCCGAGCGCGACGCGAACACCTACATCGGAGAAACGTATGACCTGCTCGGTACGCCCGCGTCGCACGGCTGTATCCGGCTGACCGTGCCGGATGCACGGTTTATCTATTATAATTTAGGCTACGGAACGGAGATCGAGATCCGCGACGGCGATCCGAACGACGGCGAGACCGCAGCGATCCGGGCGCAGCTCGTGCTCGCAAAGCAGCCTGAGGAACGCGTGGAACTGCTGCCGGGCGAGATCCCGTATACCGACGATTGGCGGATCGAGGACGTGCCTTTGGAGCTTCCATATGAAGAAGGGAGTCAGAAAAAACAACGATGAAGAATCGATATGCATGGCTTGACGCCTGCCTGCTGGAAAAACCGGGCGCCGAAAAGGATTACAAAGCCGAGTGGGGCTGGTTCCGCTATCGCGTCGGGGAAAAGATGTTTGCGGCGATCTGCGAGCCCGGCCAAGAACACGGGAAGTATGCGGGACATATGCTTCTGACGGTCAAATGCGAGCCGACGCTCGGCGAACTGCTGCGCGCCCAATACCCGAATGCGGTCAAGCCGGGGTTCTATATGGACAAGCGCTGCTGGAACTCCGTCTTTCTGGACGAAGCGCTGCCAGAGGAAGTGCTGCGCGGCATGTGCGACACGTCGTACCGGCTCGTGTTCGAGAGGCTGACGAAGAAATTGCAGCGGGAGATCCTTTCTGCCGCAGAGAAATAGGAACGGTCGAAACGGGCGGCATTTTTGTACGCGGCGGCTTGGATGTTCGCCGCATTCTGCGCGTTCGGCTGCAAGAGAGAAATAACCGAATTGAATACGCCGAATGTGCTTTCGCCTGCGATCATGACAGATGGAATGCTGTATTTCTCTATGGGAAGCGAGCCCGAAACGCCGGATCGGGTTCGCGCCGGAAAAGAACGGACAGCGAGCGGATCGCAGTTCGTATGATGCTTGCGGCAGATACGGTTTTGTTGTAGAATACTGAAACAGATAGTTATGCGCTCCCGGTGGGCGAAACGAAAGGAACTTGGCTGTTTGAAGAAATGGTGCTGCCTGCTTCTTGCGGGCATTCTATTCCTCTTTGCGCTGCCGCTTCAGACAAAAGCAGACGGCGTAGAGGGCGATGTAAACGGTGACGGTGTCGTGACTGCTGCGGATGCGGCGGCGCTGTTTCGCTATGCCTCCGGTTTGGAGGACATATCGGGGACGAGCTCCGCGATCGCGGATGTAACGTGCAATCTGTCCGTAACGCGTGCGGATGTTCGCGCGGTGCTGCTATATGCTGCGGGCCGCCTGAATTCCTTTGCCGATCTTCAGGGTGAGATCGAGGGAACGCTGCTTGGCGAGGAATACCTGGATCTGTTTTCCTATACGGGTGCAATCAAGACCGAAACCGGGTATCGCAGCGGAAAGGTCAGCGTGAACATTTCGCAGATGAAGTTCCGCGACAGTGTCTGCTATATCGCAGACATCTATATTCGGGATATCAGCTGCCTGAGGACCGCCTTTTCAAACGGAAAATATGAAGGCAAGAGGCAGAAGGTGAAGCGGATCGCGGCGGACAACAATGCTGCCGTCGCGATCACGGGCGATATGTATACCATGAATGCAGACGGCGCGATCGTGCGCAACGGCGTCTGGTATCAGGACGGCCGCGCCTGCAAGAAAAAGGATCTCGGCGTGCTGTATGCCGACGGAACGTTTCGCTGCATTGACAGAAACAGCATGACGCTCGAGGAGCTGAAGGAAACGGGGGACATTTGGCAGCTTTGGAGCTTTGGTCCTATGTTGCTCGATGAAAACGGCGACACGATGACCGAGTTCCATTGCAAATCGTCGATCCTCGGCAAGCACCCGCGTACCGCCTTTGGCTATTACGGCCCGGGACATTATTGCTTCGTCCTCGTGGACGGGCGGCAGCGACCTTACTCCGTCGGTCTCAGAATGGAGGAACTGTCCGAGCTGATGTATGAGCTCGGCTGTGCGGCGGCATATAACCTCGACGGCGGACAGTCCGCGACCATGTCGGACGGGCAGCGCATCATCAACAGCCCGAGCGGCGGCGGCAGAACGACGACCGACATCGTGTATGTTGGAGAACCGCTGCAATAAGAAGTAACGGAAAGGACAAGCAGTATGGAAAAGGTTTCCGAACCGGAGTTTTCGGTCATTTGCCGAATGGACAAAACGGTTGCACGTCAGTTTGTGAAACTCGTTTTTGCAAAGCCAGGCCGAAAGGCGTGGAACATCATTCTTTGCGTCATTACAGCGGCGCTGCTGCTGGTCGGCACGGTGGCCGCGGTCGTTTCCGCGAGATACGATGCTTCGGACTTGTCGCCTTACGCAATGCTGTGCCTGTTCCTTGGAGTCGTTTACGCGATTCTCATCGTTTTCCGGCAGAGGATTACAACGAAGGCGACCTATCGCGGATTCCCGCAGGGCTACCGCGACCAGGATGTTCGATATGACTTTGACGATGCGTCTTTTGCAAGTCGCACGCCGGTGTCCGAGGAGACGGTTCGCTATCATGCGATCTGCGAGATCGTGGAATCGGACGACCTGTACGCCCTGTTTGTGGGGAAACGACAGGCGCATCTGCTGTCGAAGGCGGGCTTTCTGACGACGGGAGGTTCGCCGGAAGCATTTCGTGCGTTTATTGTAGAAAAAACAGGGAAAAAGATCCGCCGCGTCAGAGCGTAAGCTGAACGGCGATTAACGAAAATCTGGAGGACATTTTGCGCTTGAGGATTTGGAAAGGATGCGCCGCGGCAACGCTGGCACTGCTGTGCCTTGTTCCGCTTTGTACGGTTCGCGCCGAGGAAACCGGGGAGGCTGCGATCAACGCCGCGTCTGCCGCTGCGTTGCTCCGCGCTGCCGGACAAACAACGCCCGATGCCGGCTTGCTGGAATATGATCTGACGGGAAACGGCGTTGTCGATGCAGCGGATGCGGAGGCGATGCTGCTGCATACCGTGGGTCGAATGGACGATCTTACCATGCTGCCGGAGATTCTGACGGACAGTCTGCTCGGCGAACGGTATCTTGACAAGTTTTCATATAACGGAACTGTGCGCGATGGCGCGGATTACCGAAGCGAACGCGTGAGCGTTACGGTTCGCACGGTGCAGACGGAATATGACGAGCGCATCGTGACCTACCATATCGCGGACATTTATCTGAGAAACCTCGCCTGCCTCAGGACGGCGTTTGCGAACGATACGTTTAAGAACATTGCGCCCGTAGAAACGATGGCGCGGGAAAAGCAGGCGATCATTGCGATCTCCGGCGACTTTTTCGGTGCGAGAAAGCGGGGGCTCGTCATTCGAAACGGCGAAGCATACCGCCGCTCCGTCGCGACGAACCGTGATGTAGCCGTGCTGTATTCCGACGGGGTGCTGGAAACGTATCTGGCCAAGCATATTGATCTCGAAGCGATCGAAGCGCGCGCTCCCTATCAGAGCTGGGGATTCGGGCCGGCACTGCTCGATGAGAACGGACAGCCGAAAACGAAGTTCAATACGGCCGTCGCTGCGAACAACCCACGCAGCGCCATCGGGTATTATGAGCCGGGACACTATTGCTTTGTCGTCGTGGACGGCCGAATGAAGGAGTATTCCTATGGCATCAGCATGAAAAACCTCTCAACGCTGTTCTATGAGTTGGGCTGCACCGTGGCTTACAACCTGGACGGCGGCGCAACGGCGGTGATGGCGAACGCCGACGGCATGCTGAACCGTCAGTCGGATCGCAATCGCGAGTGCAGCGATATGATCTATATTATTGATACGGCGGAGCGTCTGCCGGAAACCGCGGGGGAGGCGGAAACAGAGGGGTGAAGCGAGTTCTTGGCTGCATCCGCAGAGCGGATGAACGGTACCATATGATCGAGGACGGCGACAAGGTCTGCATCGGCGTTTCCGGCGGCAAGGATTCCCTGCTGCTTATGGAAGCGATGAAGCTGTATCAGCGCTTTTCCTATACGAATTTTGAGGTATGCGCCGTAATGCTCGATTTGGGGCTCAAGCCTGTGGACACCTCGCGGGTCGAGGCCTTTGCGGAGCGGATCGGCATGGACTTTACCGTGATCCATACGGACATCGGAAAAGTCGTCTTTGAGTACCGCGACGAACGCAGTCCCTGCGCACTCTGCGCGAAGCTGCGGCGGGGCGCGCTGAACAATGCTGCGGTGGAACGCGGCTGCAACAAGGTCGCGCTCGGACATAACCGAGAGGACGTGTTGGAAACGCTGTTTCTCAGCCTCCTGTATGAAGGCCGTATCTGCACGTTTGCACCGGTGACCTATCTGGGGAGAAAGGACGTCACGATCATTCGGCCGCTGATCTTTTTGCCGGAGAAGTATGCGCTCTCCGTTGCAAGGCAGCGCGAGCTTCCCGTGCTTCCGCCGCATTGCGACATTGCGGGAACGACAAAACGCGAAGAGGCCAAGCAGCTCATCCAGCATATCTGCACGCTCGTGCCGGACGCCGAGGAGAAGATGATGCACGCCATTTCCAGTACGGAAACGTATCGGCTTTGGGATCGGATGCGCCTCAAACCGCAAAAGCAGCCCATTGCGGAAAGCATCGACCGCGCGGATGAAAGTTTACAGTAGGTTTGTACCGAAGATACATTTTTGTGTTATACTATGGCACAAAGGAGTGTGCGCATGAAAACGACACATGTTCATAAAACCATATACGGCGTTCTTGCGGCGCTCTTGCTGCTGGTCGGAGCGCTTTGCGCGGCGGCCTGTTCGACAAATGCGGGGACGGGCGGCAGAAGCATTCTTGTCACGGAGATCGTGTCGAGTAACAAGTATTCGCTTGTTGATGAGGATGTCGGCACCCCGGACTGGATCGAGCTTTATAATCCGACGGGCGCGGACATTGATCTGACCGGATACGGCGTGTCGGACAATATGAAAAAGCTCCATAAATATGTGTTTCCTGAGGGAACGGTGATCCATGCAGGTGAATATATGGTCATCTACGCCGGAAGCAACAACGGCGTGACGGCGACGACGATTCCCTGTACGGGATTCGGCCTCTCCAAGAGTGGAGACTATCTGTTCCTCACGGATCCGTACTACAACCTCATCGCGGAAATGCAGATCCCTTCGCTTGTGTCCGATATATCCTATGCCCGCAGGAGCGACGGAACCTATGGCTATTGCAGCGTTCCGACACCGGGTGCGGCAAATGACGATGCCGCGATTTCTGACGCGATCGACGCGGTGTTCACCATGCAGGATTACTCCGTCGTGCAGATCTCTGAGGTCATGCCGTCCAAGGCGGACGAGGGACCATGGGTCGAGCTCTACAATACCTCCGATCAAGCCGTCAACCTTGAAAACTACTACATATCGGATTCCGTGACAAACCTACAGCGCTTCCAGCTTCCCGACGCGCTCATTGAACCGCACGGATACGCCATCGTGTACATGACGGGCAGCCGGAACGGCGATCACCCGATTGAGGCGACGTTCAAGCTCGGCAGCAGCGATACCGGCGTATATTTGACAAGCATTCGCGGGGAAAAGGTCAGCGAATTGACGTGGGAGGCGGGCATTCCCGCAGGACTCGCGGTGGTAGCCGGGCAGAGCGGAAAATATACCGCGTTTTCCACACGCGGAGAGCCCAATTCGCCGGATACGTTCGATTCGATCGCGGGCGGCGCAATGGACGCGAGTGATCCAATCCGCATCAATGAAGTGCTGCAATGGAACCAGTACAGCCTGATCGACGCAGACGGAGATCGCAGCGAATGGGTCGAACTGTATAATCATTCCGACGCCGACGTATCGCTGCATGGATACTTCCTGTCCGATTCCGCGGACGATCTGTTCCGCTTTGCATTGCCGAATCAGACGCTCGGTGCAGGGCAATACCTCGTTGTGTTCCTTTCCGGAAAGGATAAAGTACAGGACGGAGAGATTCATGCTTCGTTTCGTCTCGGGAAAAAGGATACCAGCCTGTATCTGACGACGATCCAGGGGCTTCGCACGGATGAGATTCCGTTGCTGACGGAGAAGCGGAATAATGTCTCCGTCGGCCGCAGCGACGACGGTGCGCTCAGATACTATGCACAGCCGACCCCGGGCGCGAAAAACGCAAACGGATTTGAAACAGCCGACTCGATCGGCTTTTTCAATAATGAAGGCGTGTTTATCAGCGAGGTTTGCGCAGCCAACGCGGTCAAAAGCAAACGGAACGACTGGATCGAACTGTATAACGGCGGAAGCAGCGCCATCGACCTTTCCGGCTGGCATCTTTCCGACAGCGTGAACACACTGGATAAGTGGACGTTTCCCGCAGGGACGACGCTGGATGCGGGCGAATACCGGGTTGTAGAAACGACAAAGCATGCTGTGCGCCAAAAGGACGGCGTGGCAACGTTCGGTATTGCGGCGGCGGGCGAAACGATCGTGCTTTCCGATGCATCCGGCATGATTGTGGACGTGTTCGAATCCGGCGCGCTTTCTGCGGGGAAAAGCTCCGGCCGCATTGAAAGCGACCCGCGAACGGAACGGGTGTTTTTCACAACGCCTACCAAGGGAAAACGCAACAGTGAGACCACGCAGAGCGGTTATGCGCCTGCGCCCATCCTGTCTGAGACGGGACTGTATCAGACGGAACCGATCCGCGTCAGCATTGCGACTGCCTCGGACAGCGCGGAGGTGTACTATACGACCAATGGCGATACGCCGGGCAGGGGAGATTCGCTCTATACGGGGCCTATCAATGTTTCCAAGAGCACAACGCTTCGCGCCATTGCCTATGAAGACGGCAAGCTTCCCAGCGAGGTGGTAACGGCGACGTATCTTTTTGAAGAAAAGCATACGGTTCCCGTTGTTACGATCACGATCGACCGCGACGATTTCAAGACCGTTTCCTCCGCAACAAAGATGGAAAAACCCGAACGTAAAGCGGAGATCTCTTATTACGAGGCGGACGGACAGCTCGGCGTGACCTTCCCGGCGGGCATCAAGGCGAAGGGACAGGGAACGATCGGATATGCACAGAAGTCTTTTTCGGTCAGCCTCCGCGGCGGCTACGGACGTTCGAGCGTGACCTACCCGTTTTTCCGAGACTGCGAGTTCAAGACCTTCTCTGCGCTCGTTTTGCGCAACAGCGGACAGGATTTCAGCACGGCAAGAATGCGCGATTCGCTGTTTTCCAAGATCATGAAGGGCATGAACCTTGACTACGCGGAGACGCGCCCGGTTGTCGTCTATTTCAACGGCCAATACTGGGGACTGTACGATCTCAACGAAGAGCTGAACGCGAAGTACCTGGAAACGCATTACGGCGTTGATCCGGACGCCGTTGACTTTATCAAACGCAACGAGACGGAGCTCAAGGGCTCCAACAAAGGATACCTTGCGGCGCGCCGCTTTGCGCAGGGAAAGGATTTATCTGACGATGAACTGTTTCGGCAGTTCTCGGAAATGGTGGATGTAGCGTATTGCACCGACTATATCATCGCGCAGACCTATATCATTAATTCCGACATGTTCAACCAGAAATTCTGGCACTCGCAGGACGGAACCGTTAAATGGCGGCCCGTGTTCTACGATCTGGATTGGGGGTTTAACGAGGATTCCAGCGCGAAGCGTTCGCTCTTTGCGGCGTATTTCTCCGTTGAGGGCATCCCTTCCCGCAATGGTTCGCTTACAAACCTTGACGTGTTTGTAGGGCTGAAGAAGAATGCCGCGTGGCGCGAAATGTTCATCGAACGCTATGTGGAGCTGCTGTGCGGACAGCTTTCGAGCGAGCGTACGCTTGCCGTGTTTGAGACGATGCTGGCGGAGATGGAGCCGGAAATGGAAAGGCACATCGCACGCTGGGGTCATCCGTCCAGCATGAAGTCCTGGAAGGAACATGTGCAAAAACTGCGGGAAAAATTGGAAGCGCGGCCCGAGTACGCTTTGAAAAACCTACAAGACTACTTCCGGCTGTCGGACGCGTACATCAATGAGCTTGTAGCAAAGTATTCGCAAAAAGCGGGTTGAACGGGAAGCATTCGACTGCATTCGAATCGCTAAAACGAAGACCGCCTGCAAAGAATAGGGGCATGTTGTATGGTATCCTGTTCCTTGCGGGCGGCTTTTGTTATGTGTTTTTGGAGCTCATTTGGCGTGGCCGCAGTCATGTCTCCATGGCCATTGCAGGCGGCGTTTCGCTTGTTCTACTGTTCGGCGTACTGCGTTGGCTACCGCATGTCACGCTGCTGCTCCGCGCGATGATCGGTTCTGCCGTGATCACGGCGGTAGAGTTCATAGTGGGCGCCATCGTGAATGTGCGAATGGGACTGCATGTCTGGGATTATTCGGAGCTCCCGTATAACTGCTACGGGCAGATCTGTCTCCGGTATTCGTTCTTGTGGTTTTTGCTCTGCGTGCCGCTTGCGGAAACGCTTCGAATGCTTTCGGACACCCTGTAAATCGATTGACAGGATACACGGGCGGAAGGAGATGTTTCCTTGCCCGATAGAACGCGCGCGCACTTCAGAAATAGTTTACACCCCGTCTGATTCATGCTATACTAAATTGGAATATATATGTAGGGTGGTAGACTTGCGGATATTGGGGATTGACCCCGGCTATGCCATACTGGGGTATGGCGTTGTGGATACCGAGGGATCGAAGCATACGGTCGTGGATTACGGCGTGATCGAAACGGCGGCGGGCGTCCCCTTTCCGGCACGGCTGGACAAGCTGTATTGCGGTATGCAGCAGCTGATCGCACTGCATAAGCCGGAGCAGGCTGTGTTTGAAGAGTTGTTTTTTTACCGCAACACCACAACAGCAATCTCCGTCGGTGCAGGCCGCGGTGTTGTGCTGCTTGCCGCGCAGCAGGCGGGTATCCCACTTTATGAGTATACGCCGATGCAGATCAAGCTCGCGGTCACGGGCGATGGTCATGCGGACAAGCACGCCGTGCAGCAAATGGTGAAACTGCTGCTGGGATTGCCGCGCATACCAAAGCCGGATGACGCTGCGGACGCGCTGGCAGCGGCGCTCTGCCATGCGAGCACGATCGGCCCGGCGGCGGAGGATTTTCGTATTAAATAAAAGAAGGGGAGAGACGGCCTTGTACGCATATATTCGCGGAACCGCGGCGGAGGTGCTGCCGGATCGCGCCGTACTGGAAGCGGCGGGCGTGGGTTACGAGCTGCTTTGCAGCAGCCAGACGCTAAAGCGCCTCGCAGCGGGACGGGAGGCCAAACTATATACGCATCTGTATTTGGCCGACGGCGTGATGGCGCTCTATGGCTTTTTTGATACGGCGGAACGCGACATGTTTCGCAGACTTTTGGGCGTGACCCGCGTTGGACCGAAGCTGGCGCTTGCGGTGCTTTCGCAGCTTTCGCCGCAGGATGTTGCGATTGCGATCGTTACGGAGAACGCGGCGGCGTTTGATCGTGTTCCCGGCATGGGACGGAAAACGGCACAGCGCCTTCTGCTTGAGCTCAAGGAACGTGTGCAGACGGAGAAAATGCTGGGCGGCGGAGAAGCGCCGGCGGCACAGACGCAGGATCTCCGCGCGGAAGCCGTGGCGGCGCTTGTATCGCTCGGTTACGACGGATTATCGGCGTCCAGAGCAGTGACCGCAGTCGAAGATGCGGCAAGCGTCGAGGAGCTTATCAAAAAGGCTCTGCGCGCATTTGCAAAATGACGGGCATGAACGCGGCATACAGCGTCTGAAGCGAAAAGGAGTTCTATGGAAGACCGATTGATCACATCCTCCATGCGGGAGGAGGACGCCAAAATCGAATATAGCGTCCGGCCGCATTGCCTTGACGATTACATCGGGCAAGATGCCGTGAAGGAGCATATGCGCATCTATATCGAAGCGGCAAAGAATCGCGGCGAACCGCTGGATCACGCCCTGCTGTACGGCCCGCCGGGTCTCGGAAAGACGACGCTCGCAGGCATCATTGCCAACGAAATGGGCGTGTCGCTCCGAGTGACGAGCGGCCCGGCGATTTCTCATGCGGGCGACCTTGCGGCGCTTTTAACAAACCTCGCGCCGGGAGACGTTTTGTTTATCGACGAGATACATCGCCTGAACGCCAGCGTGGAGGAGGTACTGTACCCCGCCATGGAGGACTTTGCATTGGATATTTTTATCGGCAAGGGACCTTCTGCGAGGAGCATACGCTTGGATCTGCCGCAATTCACACTTGTCGGCGCAACAACGCGCATGGGAATGCTGACCGCTCCGCTGCGCGATCGGTTCGGCATTAAGGAACAGTTGAAGCTGTATACAAAAGACACGCTCAAACAGATCGTCGCAAGGAGCGCGGAGATCCTGCATATTGAGATTGACGGCGCGGGCGCAGAGGAGATCGCATCGCGTGCAAGGGGAACCCCGCGTATTGCAAACCGGCTGCTGCGGCGTGTGCGGGATTTTGCGGAGGTTCGGGCAGGCGGAACGATCGACCTTCGCGCGGCGCAGGATGGGCTTCAAATGCTCGGCATCGACGAACTGGGCTTGGATCCCGTCGATCGCCGTATGCTGGAGATGATGATCGTTCGCTTTGACGGCAGACCGGTGGGCTTGGATACCATCGCCGCCGCCACCGGAGAGGACGCGACAACGATCGAGGATGTGTACGAGCCGTACCTGATGCAGCTTGGGTTCATTGCACGAACGCCCAGAGGACGGATCGTTATGCCGGCAGGATACCGACACATGGGATATACGCCCAAAGAATACCAGACAAAACCGGAGGGATAAGAGCCAATGCGCAAGAAGGAATTGCTGCAGCTGCTGGAAGAGCAGAAGGCCAGGATCGTCCAGCTGGAACAGTGCGTACAGACGCAGGACGGTTTGATCGAACAGTACCAAAAGCGGGAACGGTCGATCGTTGCCGCGCTCGAGAATGCGCATGAGGCCGCAGAAAAGCGTATTGCCGACGCAGAGCGGCAGGCGGCAGAGATCGAGAAGAGGGCGCAGTCGGAGCGCGAGCGGATGCTGGAGGATGCGGAGACGCAGCTTCAGGAATACCGGGATATGATCGCGCGCTACAATGATGCGTTGATGCTTGCGGCAAGGGAAGCGGCAGAGAACGCGGAACGTTTTGCAAGCTTTGCCAGGAAGAGCCGGATCGACCGCGGCGACATCGTACCGGAGACGCGGGAAACGGTGACGGATCCGGACACGCTGCCGGATGCGGGGACAAACCCGGCGCAGCTTATGCGGAACATCTACAGACTGCAAAACCGTGCGCTTCCGGAGGAGATGCAGCCCGCCGAAGTCTCCGCGGAAAAGCCGGAGCACAGCGATGCAGCCGAAGCACTACAGAATGAGGCCGCGCCGCAGGGATCGGCCGAAAAGCCCGAACGGATCGACAGCGAATCGGCACTGAATTCACTGCTGGATACGCTGATGACGGAGGAACCACCCGTACAGACGGTCGCGTCTGTGCTGGAAGAGAACCATGTGAAAGAGGAAGAGAACGGGCAGGAGCTGTCTCTCGACGCACTGCTCGACGAGATTATAAAATCAGGAGAGCAAAACAATGGCTAAGAACAAAAACGAAGGCTTCGTCACACAGATCGCATCACGTGCTGAAGATTTTCCGCAGTGGTATACCGACGTCATCCTTAAGACCGAAATGGTCGATTATTCGGACGTGCGCGGCTGCATGGTCATCCGCCCGTACGGATACCGCGTCTGGGAACTCATCCAACAGCACTTGGACGCGCGGTTTAAGGAAACAGGGCATCATAATGCCTATTTCCCGCTGTTTATTCCGGAAAGCCTGCTCAAAAAGGAAGCCGAGCATGTCGAAGGGTTTGCGCCGGAGGTCGCATGGGTCACGCATGGCGGCGACGAGCTGCTGACGGAACGACTCTGCGTTCGCCCGACGAGCGAGACGATCATCTGCTCCATGTACAGCAAATGGATCCAGTCCTACCGTGATTTGCCGCTGCTGCTGAATCAGTGGTGCAACGTCGTCCGCTGGGAAAAGAACACCCGTCCGTTCCTGCGCACAAGCGAGTTTCTGTGGCAGGAGGGACACACCGCGCACGCGACATTTGAGGAAGCGCAGCACGAGACCATGCAGCAGCTCAATACCTATCGCGATTTCATGGAGAACGTCCTTGCAATCCCCGTGATCTGCGGCAGAAAGAGCGAAAAGGAGAAATTCGCTGGCGCATATGCGACCTATACCCTCGAGGCCATGATGCAGGACGGCAAAGCGCTGCAAATGGGAACGAGCCATAACCTTGCGGATCACTTTGCAAAGGCGTATGAGATCAACTACCTGAGCCGGGAAGGGAAGCTTGAACCCTGCTTTACAACGTCTTGGGGCGTGTCCACCCGTATGATCGGCGGCATGATCATGGTGCATGGCGACGACCGCGGACTCGTGATGCCGCCGCGCGTCGCGCCGATCCAGGTCGTGATCCTGCCCATCGCGATGCATAAAGAGGGCGTGCTTGAAAAAGCGGAAGCCTTGCGTGAGGAGCTGAAACGGGCGGGGCTGCGCGTGGAACTCGACGATCGCGAACAGAGCGCGGGCTGGAAGTTTAATGAGTGGGAGATGAAAGGCGTTCCCGTGCGCATCGAGGTCGGTCCGCGCGACATCGAAAAGGGCGAAGTTGTGGCGGTTCGCCGCGATAACCTTGAGAAGACGACACTGCCCATGGCTGGCCTTGCGGACACGCTGAAAACGCTGCTGGACGATGTGCATAACGGCATGTATCAAAAGGCGCTGGCATTCCGCGAGGCAAAGACCGTCGATGCGGAAACGTTCGAAGAACTGAATGCGGGCGTGCAGAACGGCTTTGTCCGCGCGAACTGGTGCGGATGCCGCGAGTGCGAGGACGAGATTAAGCAGAAGACGGGCGCAACGACGCGCTGCATGCCGCTCGAGGGCTCCGAGGTCGAAGAGGGCGCGGTCTGCATCCATTGCGGAAAGCCCGCAAAGACCCGCATCTATTTTGCAAAAGCGTATTGATGTCTGAACCGGCCCGCGGTTCCTTCCGAGCAAAAGCACATTGGATGGAGCGGCGGGGCGGCAAGCAAACGGGAACACAAAGCCAATATCGATCAAGGAGGTAGGAATGAAGAGATCGCTCGATACAAAACGCCTGATTCTATTGCTCTTGCTGCTTGCCCTGACCGTCGCTGTAACGGCGCTCATCCGCGTCGATTGCGGCTTCACCCGACCCGTCGGAAAGAGCGAGGTCCCCGCAGGAACCTATGCAACGCTCGGTGATGTCTGCATTTATCTTTCTGCACTTTTGATCGGGGGGCCGTGGGCGGCCGTCGTTTCTGCGCTGGGCTGCGCGATCGCTGACCTCTGCGTCGGCAGCTACAGCTACATCATCGGCACGCTGATCATCAAGGCGGGTATGGCGCTGTTCCTCGGAAAGTTTGCGCCCCTGTGCGATTCCTGGAAGAAGTGCTTTGTTGTGGCGGCGATTGCGGAAGGGATCATGATCGTGGGATACTTCCTGTTTGACCTGTTGATCTTTGTCGAATACCGTGTGGCCGCACTCGAGATCCCGGTCAATATCGCACAGGGTCTCGTGGACGGCGCGCTCGGCGCGGTGCTGCTGTACTACATGCCGGAGAAGATCCGCAAGCATCGCGGAAGCGAAGCAAGGAGGGTGCATTGATATGCGATTGACTGCGCTTGGCGTTTACGGCCCTTTTCCTCGCGCGGGATCGGCGTGTTCCGGCTATGTCGTGGAAACGGGAGAGACGCGTATCCTGCTGGATTGCGGCAGCGGTGTATTCTCGCGTCTGAGCGGTGTCTGCCAGCTGGATTCGATCGATGCGGTGGTGCTTTCGCACCTCCACTTTGACCATTGTTCCGATATGGGCGTGCTGCGCTATGCGGCGGAGGCAGGATGGTGCGGTGAAGCGCCGCTTCGCGTGATCGCACCCGAAACACCGGCGGAGATCAGAGATCCGCTGCTTGATTCGCCCGCGTTTGCGCTTGAACCAGCAGAGGACGGAAAACAGATCCGCATCGGAGACCTTACCGTGACGCTGCATCGGATGCGGCACCCGGTCGAGACCTATGGCGCCGAGATCTCGGATACAGCAGGCAAGCGCATGTTTTACACGGGCGATACCAGCTGGTTCGAGGAATTGGAAACCTTGGTACACGGCGTCGATTTCCTTCTTGCCGACACATGCTTTACAGATGTTGAAGCGCAGGAGCGCCCGGACGTCCACATGAGCGTAAAGCAGGCCTGCAAGCTTGCAAAGAACGCCTGCGTTCGCCAACTCGGCTGTACACACCACTTCGGCGCATCAGAACGGCTGCCGATCCCTCTTGACTTTTCCCCCGCAATAGTGGTAAAAGATATGGGGCAATATGAAGTTTGATCCGCAGGCCGACCGCATGAAACGGCGGCAAGCGAAAGTTTAATTTCAATACAAAGGAGTAAGAAGACTATGGCAAAAAAGACGATCCAGGACATCGACGTCAGCGGCAAGAGAGTGCTTGTCCGCGTAGATTTCAACGTTCCGCTCGCGGAGGACGGTACGGTTTCCGACGATAAGCGTATTGTTGCGGCCCTGCCAACCATCAGGTATCTGCTCGAGCACAATGCGAAGGTCATTCTCTGCTCGCACCTCGGCCGCCCGAAGGGACAGGTCAATCCGAAGTATTCTCTCGCACCGGTCGGCGCGCGTCTGTCCGAGCTGCTGCCCGACACGAAGATTTGGTTTGCGGAAGATACCGTAGGCGAGAGCGCAAAAACCGCCATTGATGATATGAAAGACGGAGAGATCGTTCTGCTGGAGAACGTCCGCTTCTATCCTGAAGAGGAGAAGAATGATCCCGAGTTTGCCAAAAAACTCGCATCCCTTGCGGACATCTTTGTGTCCGATGCCTTCGGCACCGTGCATCGCGCACACGCTTCTACGGCAGGCGTAGCAGCTTATCTGCCTGCGGTTGCAGGCTTCCTCATCGGAAAAGAGCTTGGCGTGATGGGCGAAGCGCTGGACAACCCGAAGCGTCCTTTTGTGGCGATTCTGGGCGGCGCGAAGGTCGCGGATAAGATCGGCGTTATCAAGAACCTGCTCGGCAAGTGCGATTCCCTGATCATCGGCGGCGGCATGGCCTACACCTTCCTGAAGGCGCAGGGCTACGGCATCGGCACCTCCCTGCTCGACGCGGAAAGCATCGATCTTGCAAAGGACATCATGGCGGAAGCAAAGGCGAAGAACGTGAACTTCCTCCTGCCCATCGATACAGTTGTCGCGACGGAGTTTGACGCAAACGCGGAGCACAAGGTCGTTCCCTCCACAGAGATCCCGGACGGCTGGATGGGTATGGACATCGGTCCAAAGACCGCAGAGCTGTTCCAAAAGACCATCGTGGAAGCGGCCACCGTCGTTTGGAACGGGCCCATGGGCGTTTTTGAGTTCCCGGCCTTTGCCGAGGGAACGAAGAAGGTCGCGGAAGCCTGCGCAGAATGCGCCGGAACGACGATCATCGGCGGCGGCGACTCTGCATCCGCGGTCAAGAAGCTTGGCTTTGCCGATAAGATGACGCACATCTCCACCGGCGGCGGCGCATCGCTCGAGTTCCTCGAGGGCAAAACGCTGCCCGGCGTTGCAGTGCTGAACGACAAATAAGACAAACGTGAGTAGATTGAGGATACGACTATGAGAAAACCGATCATTGCTGGCAACTGGAAGATGAATAAGACGCCCGAAGAGGCGAAGGAACTCGTTACGGCGCTCGTTCCTCTCGTCAAGGACGCAAAGTGCGACGTTGTGATCTGCCCGCCGTTTGTAGACCTCTGTGCGGTCAAACCCATCATCGCCGGCACGAATATCCATCTCGGCGTGCAGAACATCCATTGGGCGGGAAAAGGCGCGTTCACGGGCGAAATTTCTGCGGATATGCTGAAGGCACACGGCGTTGAATATGCCATCGTCGGTCACAGCGAGCGCCGCCAGTATTTCGGCGAAACGGACGCGACCGTGAATCAGCGTGCAAAGGCTGCGATCGCAGCCGGCATCACGCCGATCATCTGCGTTGGCGAATCGCTGGAGCAGCGGGAAAGCGGCGTCACGAACGCCGTTGTATCCGGCCAGACAAAGGCTGCGCTGGACGGTATCGAGGCAAAGGACGTGGAAACGCTCGTCATTGCATATGAGCCCATCTGGGCCATCGGCACGGGCAAAACCGCAACGAAAGAGGACGCAAACGCAACCATCGCCGTCATTCGCGGCGCGATCGCGGAAGTGTACGGCAAAGATGTTGCGGAAAAGGTGCGCATCCAGTACGGCGGAAGCATGAACCCCAAGAATGCTTCCGAGCTCATGAGCATGCCGGAGATCGACGGCGGCTTGATCGGCGGTGCATCGCTCAAGGCAGAGGACTTTTCCAAGGTGGTCAACTACTGATGAAACCGATCACAGCTTTGCTCATCCTTGACGGCTTTGGCTATCGCAAGGAAAAAGAGGGCAACGCCATCAAGACCGACGGCGTTGCGAATATCAAGGCGCTGTGGGACAGCTACCCGCATACCCTGCTGCAAGCGAGCGGCATGGATGTGGGGCTGCCCGCGGGGCAGATGGGGAATTCTGAGGTGGGGCATCTGAACATCGGCGCCGGGCGCATCGTGTATCAGGAGTTTACCCGCATCTCGAAATCTATTGACGACGGCGAGTTCTTTCAGAATCCCGTGTTCCTTGGAGCAGTCGAGAACTGCAAGAAGCATGATTCTGCGCTGCACCTCATGGGATTGTGTTCGGATGGCGGCGTGCATAGCCATCTGACACATCTCTATGCGCTCGTCAAGCTCGCAAAGGATCACGGACTCGAAAAGGTCTTTGTTCACTGCTTCATGGACGGGCGCGACGTTCCGCCCACGAGCGGAAAGGGCTATGTGGAGCAGGTCGATGCAAAACTGAAGGAACTGGGCGTCGGCAGGATCGCGACGGTCATGGGCCGTTACTATGCCATGGATCGTGATAATCGCTTTGAGCGCGTGGAAAAGGCGTATGCGGCGCTGACTTATGGCGAGGGACTGACTGCAAGCAGCGCTGCGGAAGCGATGCAGCAGAGCTATGATGCTGGCGTAACGGACGAGTTCGTAGTGCCGACCGTCGTTCTGACGGACGGAAAACCCACGGCCACCATTCAGGCGCAGGATTCCGTCATCTTCTATAACTTCCGTCCGGATCGCGCAAGAGAGATCAGCCGTGCGTACATCTTTGAGAATTTTGACGGATTTGAGAGGAAAAACGGCTTCTTCCCGCTGTACTACGTTTCCATGACGCAGTATGACAAAACCTTTGAGGGCCATTTGCAGATTGCGTTCAAACCGCAGTCTATGCATAATACGCTCGGCGAATACTTGGCCAAGATGGGGAAGACGCAGCTCCGCATCGCAGAGACGGAGAAGTACGCGCATGTCACCTTCTTCTTCAATGGCGGCGTAGAGGCACCGAACGAGGGAGAGGATCGCGCCCTGATTGCCTCGCCGAAGGTCGCGACCTATGATCTCAAGCCCGAAATGAGCGCATATGAGGTCACGGACGAAGCCGTCCGCAGGATCGAGAGCGGCAAGTATGATGTGATGATCCTGAACTTTGCCAATTGCGATATGGTGGGTCATACTGGCGTGATGGACGCTGCGGTCGCGGCGGTTCACGCTGTAGATTCCTGCGTCAGAATGGTCGTTGAAGCGATTCAAAAGACGGGCGGCCGCTGCATCATTACCGCAGATCACGGCAATGCGGAATATATGTGGGACGAGAAGGCGCAGGTGCCGTTTACCGCGCATACGACGAACCCCGTTCCCTGCATTCTCGTGGACGATTCGAGAAAGAGCGTCGAGCTCCGTGAAGGCGGCAGACTGTGCGATCTCGCACCCACGCTGCTGGACCTGATGGAACTTCCCGTTCCGCAGGAGATGACCGGAAAAACCCTGATAAAATCGTAAGATTTCAGGCCTTTTCCCTTGCAATTTCGACCCGCGCATGATATAATTTGCGTTGCAGTCAATTTTGGAGGAAATAGAAATGACCCTTCTTTCGAACATTATTACCATCGCGCTGATCCTCGTTGCAATCGCGATCATCATCGTGGTGCTCGTGCAGAAGACCAAGTCGGCGGGCGTAGGTTCTGCATTCGGCGGTGATACCGCTTCCTTTACTGCTAAGGGCAAGGCGGCCAGCCGCGAGGCAAAGCTCCAGAAGCTGACCATCATCCTTGGCGTCGTCTTCGGCGTGCTGGCGATCGCGCTTGCGATTTTCGGCTGAGGAAACGTTGTAGAAACAGAAACGCTCTGTATCTCGTATGCAGAGCGTTTTTCCTGTTTTCAAAAGCGTTCGGACTTCTGCGTTTTGCAGCGAGCCCTTGACGGCGCAGACAAAAGACGCTATGATAAATATAGATTGTATATTATTTTACGGAGAGGAATCGGTATGCCGATCAGACGCGGAACAAAATTGATCGCGCAGAACAAGAAGGCGCGGCATGACTATTTTATCGAGGATACCTATGAGTGTGGCATTGCGCTCGTGGGAACCGAGGTCAAGTCGATCCGTCAGGGTCAGCTGAACCTGAAAGATAGCTATGCGCAGGTCAAGGACGGCGAGCTGTATCTTATAGGAATGCATGTCAGCCCCTATGCGCAGGGCAACATCTACAATCATGACCCGTTCCGCACGCGAAAGCTGCTCGCGCATAAACGCGAGATCAGGAAGCTCGGCAGCGCGCAGCAGACGGAGGGCATGAGCCTTGTCCCGCTGTCGCTGTATCTGAAGGACGGCAAAGTCAAGGTGGAGCTTGCCGTTGCAAAGGGCAAGAAGCTGTACGACAAGCGCCACAGTATCGCGGAACGTGACGCAGGCCGGGAAATCGAACGCCGCATGAAGGAGACCCACAGATGAGACCCTTACCCTTTACGAAGGATCAGATGGAGCGCATCGTGCGCAATTATCCCACACCCTTTCACATTTACGACGCGGAAGGTATACGCGAAAACGTGCGCAAGCTGCAGAAAGCGTTTGCGTGGAATCCCGGTTTTCGCGAATACTTCGCTGTAAAAGCGCTGCCGAATCCCATCATCATGAAACTGCTGCATGAAGAGGGCTGCGGTATGGATTGTTCAAGCCTGACCGAGCTGATGCTGTCGCGCGCAGTCGGGATCACCGGGCATGATATCATGTTCTCAAGCAACGATACGCCCGCGGAGGAATTTGAGCTTGCGAGCGAAATGGGCGTGCTTATCAATCTAGACGATATTACGCACATTGATTTTCTGAAAGCGCACGGCGGCATTCCGAAAACGATTTGCTGCAGGTTCAATCCGGGCGGCGAGTTCATGCTCGGCAATACGATCATGGGGAACCCGGGCGATGCGAAGTACGGTTTCACACGCGAGCAGATTTTTGAAGGGTTCAGACGTCTGATGGACGAGGGCGCGGAGAACTTCGGCCTCCATGCGTTTCTTGCAAGCAATACGACGGATGACAATTATTATCCGACGCTGGCACGGCAGCTGTTCCGCCTTGCGGTAGAGCTGAAAGAAACACTCGGTGCAAACGTCACGTTTATCAATCTTTCGGGCGGCGTGGGCATTCCGTACCGTCCATATGAAAAGGAAACGGATATTGCGTTCATCGGCAGCGAGGTCGAGCGAGTGTATCAGGAGGTCGTTCGCGCGGCTGGCATGGAGATCTCGATCTTTACAGAACTCGGACGCTATATTACGGGGCCCTACGGGTATCTGGTGACGCGTGCGATCCACGAGAAGAATACCTATAAGAAGTATATCGGCCTGGATGCCTGCGCATGCAATCTGATGCGGCCGGCGATGTACGGCGCGTATCACCATATTACCGTGCTTGGCAAGGAAAACGCTCCTTTGACGCAGTTGTACGATGTGACAGGTTCGCTCTGCGAAAACAATGACAAGTTTGCCGTTGACCGGCCGCTGCCGAAGATTGACATCGGAGACCTCGTTGTTATCCATGATACGGGCGCGCACGGCTTCTCTATGGGGTATAACTATAACGGCAAGTTGAGAAGCGCGGAGCTGCTGCTTGAAAAGGACGGTTCCGTGCAGATGATCCGCAGAGCGGAAACGCCGGAAGATTATTTCCGTACGTTGGACTTCTTGCATCTTTTTTGAAAGCAGGATATAATAGTAACAGAGAGGGATACATCACGCCCCTCTCCAAAGAGCTTTGGGGGCGAACATGGTTTCGACGGGAATCATGGAGACCGGATAAGCGAGCCGAAGCCCCGTGCTTCGTTAAAAACGGGAACAGTTTAAAGTAACTGACAACAACAATACTTTAGCAGTCGCTGCGTAACCATACGCGCGTCCGTCCGCCCGCGAAAACCTACCGTTGCGGATACGGGCGTCATTTAGGGTAGGGAACGAACCCGCCTAAGCTTTGCAGCGGGCCGGATTTATGAAGCTACCGGAACGCGGATCCTGTCGACCGGAGCCGCGGAAAGGGAAATCTAAATAGATCGACTACGCTCGTAGAAAGTCTTGTTGACAGGTTTTCGGACGGGAGTTCGATTCTCCCCGCCTCCACCATGAGTCCACCGCAGTTTGGATAGAATTGCGATGGGCTTTTCTATACAGATATGCTATACAGCGTATAAGAATTGGAATTTGCGGGGAGGGGGTGAATTCTATGTGGTATCGGTTGTTAATATGTGATTTAATCATTCCCATTGTTATGCTTATTAGTGGAAGAATGATGTGGAAACATTGTCCCAAACGTATAAACAACATAGTGGGATACAGAACAACTCGCTCAATGAAAAATATGGATACATGGAGATTTGCTCACGACTATTGCGGAAAACTCTGGTGGAAAACAGGATGGGTAATGATTATACCATCTGTTTTGATACATATTCCGTTATACCATAGTGATAAGAATACGATTGGATTTGCAGGGTTGATTCTTATGACAATTCAGTGTTTTATTATGATTGCGTCAATTTATCCGACGGAGAAAGCTTTGAAAAAACATTTTAATGATGACGGAACACGTAGATAAATCCCTGTTTGCTGCGATGTTTCAGTTGAGTAATACGGCCTCAGGATAATGCTGCCCCCTAAACGATTATTAACAGAATTACGGTTTTTTGCCAGAAATAAGGACTTGCAAAAGCAAGTCCTTTTTCAATGCAATTCTCCTTGCAGCGGATAAAACACATTTTCTGACGAAGCTTTGATAGCAGAGGTCGGCTGCAATTTCTGTGCCGGAAGGCGGCAGAAGCAAGGACTATCGAGCCGTTTCAGCCAACGCGCATTTGTGACACAACATCTATTTATCTTCTGGGGAAAGTGCAAAGCCATTCCTTGATAATTTTACAAGGCGCTTTCACAAAGGGAAATCGTTTGCTTTTGCGTCGATCACATCGTCGTCAAATTCTCAAAGCGCTTCAGTCCGAGGAGAAATAGCTGTAAATTATAGAAAATAATTGCAATATATACTTGACATATCAACAAATGCAATTTATAATTGTCATTGTAAGGAGGGGATGCCGATGAGAAATTTAAAAATGAAGTTCAGGCGCATTGAGCTTAACATTTCTCAAACCGAGTTAGCCGGAAGGGCCGGGGTCACGAGGCAAACCATCGGCCTGATTGAAGCGGGGGAGTTTAACCCTTCCATTAAGCTGTGCGTAGCAATCTGCAAGGCGCTGGGCGTAACACTGAACGATTTGTTTTGGGAGGAAGATGAAGATGAAGCGGAGAAAAAGTAATCTGGATGAGCAGCAGGAGCGCAAGCTGCTGGAAATCGAAAGCCGGGGATGCTGGATGGCCTTTTGGGGACTTGTAATCGCCCTGTTTGTAGAAGCTCTGGTCATAAGGGATGTGCGCGCAATTGCTGGTGAATGGATCCTGCTCATGGGACTTGCGGTGTACCTGACCGTTTCATGTATTCGAGCCGGGATTTGGGATAGGAGAATGGATATGAGCCGTAAGACCATCCTTACAATCTCCGTAATCGTCGGGCTTTGTATCGCCGTCTTTCTGTTTGGCTTTACGTTCTTGCGTCATCAAAGGCTTGTCGGCGCTCTCGGTTTTGCTGCGATTTGGGGGATTGGAGCCATCGTACTCTGTTATCTTGTATTGCTCCTGGCGGCACGAGCGACGCAAAAGCGTCACGACAGGCTGAACGCCGAGCCGGATGATGAAACGGATGCGGCGGATCTCCGGTAGGCTTGAAGAGGAGAACCTCCCATACGTCCCGCCCCGCAAGCCGCATCCATGCAACGGGGAAATTCGCCAAAGCCGCGGATCGAACGCCTGCCGTGACAGGCGGCGCGCCCCGCGCGGGGTTCTATCAAAATGCGGAACCAGAGTTGCATGCGGGATCCGGCACCGTGCCAAGCGGCGGGCCGGATCTGCCGCCTGCGGAAGTCCGTGTGAAAAAACCGCATTGAGAAGCGCTTGCAATTTGGCAGGGATGTGATAGAGTGAGTACAGACGTCTGTACAGGAGGGAAGCATATATGGCGCTTCAAACCGATCCGCGACTGCAAAACCAGGTCATTTATTCCGTTTACGTCCGCAATCACACGCCGGAAGGGACATTTCGCGCTGTTGCGGACGATCTTGACCGCATCCGCGCGCTTGGAACGGACATTGTTTGGTTGATGCCGATCCATCCCATCGGCATTGCGGGGAAGAAGGGGAAGCTCGGCTGCCCCTATGCGAACAGAGACTATCGAAGCGTGAATCCCGCTTACGGTACTATGGCGGACTTTCGGTCGCTTGTGCAGCAGATCCATGCGCGTGGAATGAAGTGCATGATCGATGTTGTGTATAACCATACTTCGCCGGATTCGACGCTGTATATGGAGCATCCGGAATACTTTTATCACGACGCGAACGGCAAGCCCGGAAACAAGATGGGGGATTGGTCGGATGTGATCGATCTGGATTACCGCGCGCCGGGTCTGTGGAAATACCTCATCGATACGCTTGTTATGTGGGCGGGGATCGTGGATGGATTCCGCTGCGACGTGGCGTCGTTTGTGCCGCTTGCGTTTTGGCGCAGGGCGCGGGAGGCAGTCGCGGAGGTCAACCCGAACTGCATTTGGCTCGCGGAAACGGTGCATCTCGGTTATGGTTGCCTGGCACGGCGAAACGGCATCGATTCCGCTTTGGATACGGACATGTTTTCCGTATTCGATCTGGAATATGAGTACGATATTCGCGAGGTGTTTGATAAGTATCTTGCCGGAAAGGCGCGCCTTAGCCACTATCTTGATATGCTGAATTTTCAGGAAGGCGTCTATCCTGCAAATTACAATAAACTGCGGTTTCTTGAAAACCACGATCAGCCGCGTATCTGCTCCTATGTGCATGACGAACGCGCACTTGAAAACTATACCGCATTCTTGTATTTTCTGAAGGGCACAACGCTGATCTATGCGGGACAGGAGTTTGAAAACACGCATCTGCCAAGCCTGTTTGACAAGGACCCCATCGATCGGAAAACGGGACGCGATCTCAGCAGTCTGCTTTGCAGACTATATGCGATCAAACAGCGGTTCGGGAGCGCGGATTGGTTCCGCGCGGAGGCGGACGATGCAAAGGACATCGCCGTCTTGCAGCGCGGAAGCGGAAATAGGAGGTTTATCGGTGTGTTCTCTCTGAAAGGGCAGTCGGCAGAGATAACGGTCGATCTATCGGACGGCAGTCGCGAGAATCTGCTCGATGGGACAGCCGTTGAGGTGAAGGATGGAAAACTGTTCTGCAACAGCAAGCCCATGATCCTTTGCACGGATGCCTGAGCAAACGGATTCACGCAAACAAATAAGACAAAACCACCCGTTTCAGAGGGTCGAACTTAGGGATTTGCAAAAGCAAACAACTATAAGCCGACATTCTTCAAGCAAAAAACAAGTAGCCCACACAGAAGTTTTGAACTCTGTGTGGGCTACTTGCTATTTTTAATTTACTTTATTGCACGGCTCATGTGTTTTAAGTTATTGCAGCTATTTCAAGCTGAACTGCAGTCAAGAAATTTTCAAGAGTTTTTTGCTGGATTGCAAATCTCTGCTCATCTGGATCAGAAATTCCCTTTGTATCTTCGTCCCAGAATTCCCTGTACTTTTGCGCAACATCCGGGTGAAGCGATGAATGATCCTGGGAATGGCGATACACTTTAATTCGATGCAGTACAGCATGGAGAGATGGGTATGCAACCTTTATCTCTTTCCAAAAATAATCCGACTTTCCGATTGATTTACCATAGTTCTCAATTGACTCAACAAAACACCGGTTGCAGATATTGAAAAACGCTTCAAATTCCGCCTCAGAGGAAACCGGTATAATACCTGCAAATTTTTCTGCTTCCGGGAATGAATTTTCTCCAAATAGTTTGTCTTTTTTGGCCCCACGTATTGCAGTTTCAAGCTGACGAATATCACGTACAATAGATTTCATTCGTTGAGTAACCCAATCTCTACGCTTGCTCTTATCTATTATTTTGTACAAAGAACGCCGATTTTCTTTTTTGGCTAATTCCATTGCAACATATCTGCCCGCAACTGGCATTTTTACATATGGGGTTCCCCGCTTGTCTTTGGCAATTAGTCCATAATTATAAAGATGTTTTGTGTATTCAACCATCGATGCCAACTCTATGAAATCAGAAGTTTGCCCTGATGCAAGCATTTCAAACATCTCATATTCGTCAGGGTAAAATTGCTGTATCTCAGACACAACGTGCTTGAAATAGTACGCTAATTCAATGTCAATCTCTTCTTGATATTTTTGCACATCTTCTAATTTGATAGTTATTGGTCTATCTTGTGAACTGTACTGCCGGTTAATATAGCTACACGCCAAACGTAGCAACATTGGATGGCCATTATATTGATTATATAACAAAGTAATTGCAGGATAATCAAACTTTACTCCCATTCGTCTGCCTAATGTGCGGACCATCGTTCGCGCATCATCTTCAGAAAGACCTTGAAGGTATTCTGATTGCACTATACTAAAGAGTGGGTTCTGTATCCCATTTATTGTATCGATTTCTGTAACGCTGGGATTCACGCCAGACAAAATGAATACGAGATTGCGATGAATGCTTTGAACGGACCAGATTGTTTGCCAGAAATCAATAAACTCGCTATGCCAGTGAGGATTTAGTGGGCTTTTAAAGGAGATATACTCAATCTCATCAAATATTATTACTATTTTCTTGTCTTTTTTAGAGGCTTCATTAACAACATATCGGAAACTTTTTATGATATTTTTCTCGTCATATTCTCTACGAATATTGATGCCTAACCGCTTTGCGATATTACTGCAGATTTCCCCCAATAATTCATTCCAATGAAGCATCCTGTAAGATGGAGACTTACAGTCATAAAAAAACACAAATCCAAGACGTTGTTCACGCACCAAACGATCAATTTTAAATAACAAAGAAGTTTTTCCAGTTTTCCTTACACCAAAAATTCCACGATTCTCGCAGCGCTTTATTGCATCAACATACCTTGCAATGATTTGCTGACGTCCAAAGAATGAGGTCTCGTCTCTCAGCGGTAAGGTATAGCCAAACAAATCAACATCATAGAAATTATTACGCAGTTGATTTCTAATGTACCAACTATCACCCGAATGGGCGACTAATTCATCATACACAAAAGGCACCATTGAACGAGACTGTGATTCCGAGAAACTGGTTACTCCTGCTTGCTCTAAGATGTTATAATCTTTGGATACAATAAAGCAATTCAGAGTATCAACTCTGTTTTTGAAAGGAAATACATCAAAAAGCATATTAGTTGCCTGAAGTGCACGGGGCTGAATTACATCAAAAGGAGAATATGCAAGTATTACTTCTCTATCAATTCCAAAGGCCTCGCTCAGATACTGCTCAGGTTTCAGAAGATAGGCAAAGAGCGTGGTATTATTGAGTACTTTCTTCTCGGCATATGTAACATCAAAACCAAACAGAAACGCTTTGAGCATATTCTCTTGCTCGGGGTGTTGCATTAAAAAAGTTGTCTTGACATCGGAGACTATCGATCCCATATAATCCTCCTATTCTTTGTATTATAGATCAAATCTTTTCGCCAACTGCATAAAACTTGAATTCGGCATAACTTGCTTGGACGGTATAAACAGATACCGCCACTGTTTATAGCCGTTGGCTTTGCCCCAGCGGGAGGCAACCTCACAGTACTGGATGCCGCGCTTTTTCTTAG
>ENA-OUQO01000027-OUQO01000027.1-human-gut-metagenome-genome-assembly--contig:-NODE-27-length-103275-cov-14.692540_pt1 | contig 103275 bp, 95 predicted proteins | sample MGYA00237944_ERZ548825 | MGnify/ENA primary metagenome ERZ548825 (study PRJEB26490, sample SAMN05194700) | human gut metagenome | biome: terrestrial biome; feature: human-associated habitat... | reverse complement strand
ATATGTGCCTACACCAAAATTATCTGCCGAATAGCCTGTTACTATGCCTCTATCCTTTGCCCATGCAACCGCAGCAGAATAATATGTGTTTGTCGGAACATCCGAGAAGCCGCCGTTCTGTCCCTCATATGCCGAAAGGTCTGCGCCTGCTATTCTCGCAAGAATAAGTGCGAAATCCTGTCTTTGAATGTTGTTTGCAGGTCCGAAAGTGCCGTTTGAATAGCCTGTGATATAACCTCTTTCGAAGTTAAATTTAACTGCATCATAGTACCAATCGCCGCTTCTTACATCAGGGAACGACATTGTGGGAGCAGGTGCTGCCTGAGCGAACTTAAATCCGTTTTCGTTTGCATATCTTTCAGCTTCCGAGCCCTTATTTCCGTAAACCGTGAAGCCGTCAACAGTTTTGAAGGTGTCATTTTCATAATAATATCCAAATGCACTGTCGCCGATTTCCGTTGTTGTATCAGAAAGCTTAATGCTCTTGAGTGAAAGGCAATTAAAGAAAGCATATATGCCGATGCTCTTTACATTTTTTCCGATTGTTACGCTTGTAAGAGCCGAGCAGCCGCTAAAAGCACTGTTGCCGATAGATTTAACGCTGTCGGGCAGGATTACATTTTTAAGGTTTTGATTGTCAAAAAAAGCATAATCACATATACTGTCTGTTCCTGCAGGAATATTAAATTTTGCATCGACTTTGCCCTGCGGATAAACAGCCAATGAATTGCCCTTGTATAATACGCCGTATTCAGACGAATACACGCCGCCGTTGCCGTTTACAACGATATTTTCAATCAAAGGACACTCATAAAACATAGTTTCGCCAATAGAGGTTATTGTTTCGGGAAGCATTACGCTTACAAGCTTTTCACAGGAGGAAAATGCGCAGTCCGCAATAACTTCCGTTCCGCCCTTAGCCCAAAAGACCTCTCCGACATTTTCGCTGACATTGAGCAAATACTTGCCTATGTACAGTCCGTCGTTTTCCCAATTGCTTTCATTGTTATAAAAAGCACTATAAGAAAATACAGTATTGCCTATATACGCAATTCCGTTGCCGAGTGTAACGCTTTCAAGCTTAATGCAGAATAAAAACGCCGCATCGCCCAAATACCTTACGCTGTCGGGAACAATAATGCTTTCAAGTCCGTAGCAGAACGCAAAAGCAAAATCGTCTATAATCTTAACGCCGTCGGGAAGCTTAACATTCGTAAGCTTTGAACAGCCTTGGAACGCTGACACCCCGATTTCCAGCACTCCGTCGGGAACTACGTATGAAGTGTCCTCTTTTCCCATAGGATAAGCTACAATAGTATCCTTATTCTTATTAAACAAGACGCCGTTTTCCGAGGAATACTCGCTGTTGTTTGCGTCTACCTCGATACTCTTGAGTGCCGAACAACCACAAAACACGTTGAATTCTATGTACTCAACGGTGTCGGGAATTTTTACGCTTACAAGAGAGGTGCAATCTTCAAAAGCACCGCTGCCGAGTCCCGCAACCGTGTACCCGTCAATTTTTGACGGAATAGTCAAATCTGTCGCAGAGCCTTTGTAGCTTGTAATCTCAATAAGATTTTCGGCAAAAACATTATACTCAAAATCACTTGCGGTTTCATCTGCCGCAAAGGAGCTTACCGCCATCATAGGCAGCGAAGTAATTATCATTAAAATTGATAATAATAATGAAATGCTCTTTTTTGTCCTTTTCATTTTACTTTCTCCTAACATAATGGGTTAATCACATTATATCTTTACAAAAATGCAATGTCAATAAAAAACTCTAACAATCAAAAACCGTCCTTACCGAAAAGCAACTCGGAGGGATTGTAGAATCAACGAATATGATTTCGCACGGTAGGACGGGGTTTGCTGCCGCCGTTGGATTGTTATTGATATATGATGATTTACGGTTAATACTAAATTATAATCAACGCACAACCCGTAGGGGCGACCTGCGGTCGCCCGTCAATTCATAGCAAACAAAAAACAGGCGAACACAGTTCGCCCCTACGATATAACATAAAAATAGTAATTGTTTACAACCGTTAGAATGTCGCTGATATATGACAATTTTTGGCTGATATGATATAAAAATATTCGCACAACCGTAGGGACAACCCTTGCGGTTGTCCGTTCGTTTGATTTAATATGTAATTTGTTGCGGACAGGGGCAAGCCCTGTCCGCAATCCGCAAAAGTTGGTAGCGACATCGAGCCGTCGTGAGGGCGTTTACAACCGAACAGGCGAGCCGAGCGTGATTTTTGCGGAAAAGGAGGAGTTGCATAGTGAGTGAGAGACAGCCAAAGGATGTTGCGAACGATACGAAGCAAACGACGACGTAGGTTCGCCCTGTCCCTACGGTCGCATAAAATTTCACGCCCCGAACAGTTTTGTTCGGGGCGTGGTTTGTTATTATTGTGTTTTACGCTCTTTTTGCCATTTCGTTATCGTGGGCAAGAGCCTTTTGGCGAGCCTCTTCAAGCATCATTGACTTGACCTTCATAAGTCTTGTCGTTGAGCTTCTCTCGTTCTCGTCAAGCTTCATTGTAATATACTTGATTGTGTCCTCGTATCTCGGAATCATAACGTGCTCAAGGGCATTTACCCTACGGCGTGTTTTCTCAATCTCCGCAGACATAAGCTGACACGATTTTTCAACCTCCGCAAGTCTCAACATAAGCGGCATAATATCGGAAAGTGATTTTACCGCTTCGTCAAGGTCTGTCGAGGTGAACGCAAAGCCGTATGAGTATATATCGGACTCGTCCGCCGTTTTGAATTTCGCATCAAACACAGGAAGCCTTACGCTCATTACATTTTTCTCGTCAACCTCAAGAGACATCTCCTGCATGGGAAGCATAAGCGCAACATTCAATGCCGAGTCGCTCATTACCGAGCGTGCAACCGACATATGAGCGTTTGCCTGCTTGATACCGTCCTCAACCTGCTTTCTCAATTCCTTGTTTTCCCTTACAAGTTCGAGAAAACGGCGCATAAGCTCGTCTCTTTTATCTTTGAGAAGTTTATGTCCCCTTCTTGCCGTAACAAGCTTACGTTTTAAGTTCGTAAGCTCCATACGGGTAGGGTTTACATTCATTACTGCCATAATATCAAATCCTCAAGATTTATACGCTTACTTCTTATCGTAATACTCGTCAAGAAGCTCGTCGCTGACACGCTTTAACTCGCTTCTCGGGAATATTCTCAAAAGACGCCAGCCTATATCAAGTGTTTCCTCGATAGTTCTGTCCGTTTCAAAGCTCTGATTTACATATTCTTTCTCGAATTCGTCGGCAAACTTTGCATAAAGCTTATCCATATCCGTCAAAGCCGCTTCGCCGAGGACTACCATAAGCTCTTTTGCGTCCTTACCTCTTGCATAAGCCGAGAAAAGCTGGTTCATTGTGTTTGAATGGTCTTTTCTCGTTTTGCCCTCGCCGATACCCTTATCTTTAAGTCTTGAAAGCGACGGAAGAACGTCAATCGGAGGCATAATTCCACGGCGATAAAGGTCACGGGAAAGGATAATCTGTCCCTCTGTGATATAGCCTGTAAGGTCGGGAATGGGATGAGTTTTATCGTCCTCTGGCATTGAGAGAATCGGTATCATTGTGATACTGCCGTCCTTGCCCTTTTGTCTGCCTGCACGCTCATATATAGAAGCAAGGTCTGTGTACATATAACCGGGATAGCCACGTCTGCCGGGAACTTCCTTTCTTGCGGCGGAAACCTCACGCAACGCATCTGCATAGTTTGTGATGTCCGTCATAATAACAAGAACATGCATACCCTTGTCGAATGCAAGGTATTCTGCGGCTGTAAGCGCCATTCTCGGTGTGGCAATTCTTTCGATTGCAGGGTCGTTTGCAAGGTTTGAGAACATAACCGTTCTGTCAATTGCACCCGTTTCCTTAAATGAACGGATAAAGAAGTTTGACTCCTCAAATGTAATACCCATTGCGGCAAATACAACGGCGAATTTTTCGTCCTTGCCTCTAACCTTTGCCTGCCTTGCTATCTGTGCGGCAAGCTGTGCGTGAGGAAGACCGGAAGCCGAAAAAATGGGAAGCTTCTGACCTCTTACAAGCGTGTTAAGTCCGTCGATTGCGGAAACGCCCGTCTGTATAAACTCCTGCGGATAAGCTCTCGCAGCAGGATTCATCGGAAGTCCGTTTACATTCATTCTCTTTTCGGGGATGATTTCGGGACCGCCGTCAATAGGTCTGCCCAAGCCGTCAAAGACTCTGCCGAGCATATCCTCAGATACGCCGAGCTCCATCATTCTGCCCAAAAATCTAACCTTACTGTTTGAAAGGTTGATACCCGTTGAGGGCTCAAACAACTGAACAAGTGCGTCCGTGCCGTTTATTTCAAGCACTTTGCAACGCCTTGTTTCGCCGTTTGCAAGCTCGATTTCGCCGAGTTCGTCATACTTGACATTTTCAACCTCACGAACAAGCATAAGAGGACCTGTTACTTCTTCGACTGTTCTGTATTCTTTCGGCATCAGAATTCCTCCTTTGCATTGATAACGTCAGCGATTTCCTTTGCCAAGCGTTCAAGAATTTGCTTGTATTCGCTGTCGATATTTTCTTCTTTTACATACTTAAATCTGCCTATTGCCTCTCTTACGGGGATTGCGACAAGTCTTTCAATGTCTGCGCCCTTTGTAAGAGCCTCGTTTGAAGCGTCAAAATACGAAAGCACAAGGCTCATCATATAATACTGCTTTTTAAGTGAGGAATATGTGTCAACCTCGTGGAAAGCAAGCTGATGGAGGAAGTCCTCACGAATACTTCTTGCCGCTTCCATTTTAAGTCTGTCGGAGGGAGAAAGTGCGTCCATACCGACAAGCTTAACGATTTCGTCAAGCGAAGCCTCATCCGAAAGTATGCCCATCATTCTTGTTCTGAGCTTCATCCACTCGGGATTAACATTCTTGTTAAACCATGCGCCGAGGTCATCTGCATAAAGCGAATATGACGTAAGCCAGTTTATTGCAGGGAAATGACGCTTGTAAGCAAGTGCCGAATCAAGTCCCCAGAACACCTTGACGATTCTCAATGTTGCCTGCGAAACAGGCTCTGAAATATCGCCGCCGGGAGGTGATACCGCACCGATTACCGAAAGCGCACCCTCTTGCTCCTTTGAGCCGAGTACCTCTACCCTGCCTGCACGCTCATAGAACTGCGCAAGTCTTGAGCCGAGGTATGCAGGATAGCCCTCCTCGCCGGGCATTTCCTCAAGTCGTCCCGACATTTCACGAAGAGCCTCCGCCCAACGTGAGGTCGAGTCAGCCATAAGTGCTACCGAATATCCCATATCTCTGAAATATTCTGCGATTGTGATACCTGTATAAATAGATGCCTCACGGGCAGCAACGGGCATATCCGAGGTGTTTGCGATAAGCACCGTTCTCTCCATAAGAGATTTTCCCGTGTGCGGATCGATAAGCTCGGGGAACTCGTTAAGAACGTCCGTCATTTCGTTTCCACGCTCGCCGCAGCCGATATATACAACTATATCAGCCTCCGCCCATTTTGCAAGCTGGTGCTGTGTAACGGTTTTACCGCTTCCGAACGGACCGGGGATAGCCGCAACACCGCCCTTTGCTATCGGGAAAAGTGTATCGATAACTCTCTGTCCCGTGATAAGCGGCATATCGGGAGGAAGTTTTTTCTTGTACGGTCTGCCTCGTCTTACGGGCCATTTCTGCATAAGTTTAAGCGGAACGGTTGTGCCGTTTTCGGTTTCGATTGCACCGATTTTTTCCTCAACTGTGTAGTCGCCCTCTTTTATGGACTTGATTTTGCCCTCAACGCCGAACGGAACCATTATTTTATGTCTTACAATATCTGTTTCCTGAACATATCCGACCTCGTCGCCTGCACGAACCTCGTCGCCTGCCGAAACAGTCGGGAAGAAATGCCATTTAACATCTCTTGGAAGCGACGGAACCTCGATACCTCTTGTAAGGCTGTTGCCTGCAATTTCCATTATCTTTTCAAGCGGTCTTTGAATACCGTCGAATATACCTTTAATAAGTCCCGGTCCCAATTCAACGCTCAAGGGCTCGTTGGTTGACTCGACAGGCTCGCCTGTTCCGAGTCCTGCGGTGTCCTCATATACCTGAATTGAAGCCTTATCGCCGTGCATTTCGATAATCTCGCCGATAAGTCTGTGCTCGCTTACACGAACAACGTCGAACATATTGGCGTCTCTCATATTCTCAGCCACGACAAGCGGACCCGATACTTTTAAGATTGTACCTTTACTCATTTTATTTTTTACCACCCTTCAAGGTTTGGTTTACTTTACAATATCAGAGCCTACTGCTCTTTCAACAAAGCTGCTGACCTGCTTCATTCCTATACCCGTGTTTCCGTAAACGCCGGGTATGGGAATAATTGCCGGTAACGGTTTGTCCTTATATCTTTCGATTTCCGCATCAATCTGCGAATAGACGGCTTCGGTTATAAAGATAACCGCATATCCGCCGTCTGCAAGGCGACGAAGCGTTTTAACCGTTGCGGTCAAATCATCGTCGGTCGGGAAAATATCAACTCCGATGCTTGCGAAGCCGTAAATACTGTCCCTGTCGCCCATTGCGCCGATTTTATACATACAGCTCACGCATCCTTTCCCTTATAACCTCATCCGAAGCCTCGCTCAATTTTGCCGAAAGAATAATCCTTAAGCACTTTATCTCGGTTTCGTTTGCAACATAATAGCCTGCAAGCGGACTTATACCGAACACGGTCATTTTTGCCTGCTTCATCGTCTTTATAAGCTCGTCGTCGCAGAGCTTTTCGAACGCAGATGTGCCTTTTTCAAAAGCCGCAGCGTATTTTGAAAGTCCGTTTGAATTGAGATATTCTGAAAAATCATTCTCTCCCGACATAACCGCAGAAACAAGACCGTCCTTTGAAAGCATAGGACTTCCGCAAAGTGCATTTTTTACAAAGCTTTCGTTTTTCTTCGTTTTAATGCAGCGGTAAGCGGTTTTCAAATCACACGCCGTGCACATTTCGTAGGCGTATTTTTTGAGGGTTTCGTCCTCCTCATTTTCCGCATATGAAAGTATAGCTTCAAGCGTTCCGACATCCGTAATTATATCGCAATACTGACCGTTGCCCGTTTTGGTTATGGCGTCAAACGCTTTTTTTGCGGTTTCTCGCATAAGCTCGGGCAAATCGGCAAAACGTCTTTCCTTTATCGCCTCAAGCATTTTTTCGGGGTCATAAACACAGGGGGAAACAAAATATTTCCTCGCATCATCATTTATGACCTCGGATTTAATAATCGCTTTGAGGTTTTGAAAATCGTTTTTAATTATCAGCATATTAAGGCTTTTTGCCTCGGGCGCACTTTTCACAACTCTGTCCCAAACCTCTGAAAGTCTGTCATCGAGCATCTTTGAAAAGTCATTTCCGTCGGGCTTTTCATAGCCTTTTTCAGTCAAAAGTGCAATCGCCTTTTTATAATCGGGAGCGTTTATTAACTGTTCCAAATCAGACTCTTTAAGCAAGTTTTCCTCACTTACACGAAGTGCCGACACCGCATAAAGATAATCCTGTGTTTTCATAACGCTTCCCTCCTTTATCAGTTGAATAACATTTCATTGAGAGTATCTCTCAATTCCTCCCTCTTAGCCGAAGCAACGGCGTCAAAGGAACAGTTTATGTCTATATCGCCATAGACAAGAATAAATCCGCTGTCAATATCCGCACTCTCTCCGAGTGATATTTTATAGCCTCTTTTAAGCGCATTGTTTATGCTGTCGATAAAGTTCGACGGCAGCTTTTCCGTGTCCTCTTTGGAAAGACGGAGAACGCCCTCGCCCTTTCTGACATTTTTAAGAATAAGTCCTTTAAGGATTTCAAAATATTCCTTTTTCGGAAGAGCCTTGATAACCTCAAGCGCTCTCTCAAGGGTTGACGAGATAATATCAAGCTTACCCTCAAGAATTATTCTGTTTTTTGTCATTGAAACAGAGGCTTCGATTGCGCCGTCATGTTCGGCAACCTTTTTGTCAACAGAAGCCTTTGCGTTAGCTATATCCTCCTGCGCTTTGGCACTTGCAGCGTCGATAATCTCCTGCGCATGCTTTTGTGCCTGCTCGGTTATTTCACGGCAGCGGTCATTTGAATCCTGTTCTATTGTAGAAAGTATCTTTTCAAGACCTGTCATAGAAATAACTCCTTAGAAGTTCAATCTCAAAATCATGAGAAGTGATGTAAGAAGAGCAAGTACGGCATAAGTCTCAACCATTGCGGAAAGAACCATTGCTTTACTCTGCTCTGCGGGCTTCTTGGCAACTACCGAAACACCCGAAGCTGCAACTCTTGCCTGACCGATTGCCGAGAAATAGCCGACGAAAGCCATCGGGAGACAAGCAGCCAAAATCTGAAGTCCCTGTGCGGGGGTAAGCTCAACGGGAGTACCGCTTAAAAGCTTAATCTTAATCATTACCATAATTGCTGTGATAAAGCCGTAAAGTCCCTGAGTACCGGGAAGAATCTGAAGAATAAGTACCTTCGTGAATTTTGACGGATCCTCCGAAACAAGACCTGCGGCAGCCTCACCGACCATACCTACGCCCTTTGCAGAACCCATACCGCTTAAAAATGCTGCGAGAGCTGCGCCTGCGATAGCAAATACCAAACCTAAATTAGCCATTATTATTTTCCTCCTTGAGTTTGAATGTTGAAGAATTTACTTTAAGAGGGTTAAAGGCTCTTCCGCCGCCCTCATAAAATCTTGAGAAGAATTCGACATACTGCAAACGGTTTGTGTGAACATAAGCGCCGATTACGTTTATGCCGAAGTTGATTGCGTGTCCAAAAATGAACACGACTGTAAATAATATCGTTTTAACAAGCATATTTTCGGGAAGTGTACCCATAAGGTTTACAACGCTTCCGATAATGCCCGTTACAAGTCCGAGCGCCAACAATCTCGAATACGAAAGCACGTCGCTTAAATATCCCGAAATTGTATTGTAAAGCGCATAAAGACCTGAGCCTAACTTTCCGAATATGCCCTTTGACGAACGTCCTGCCGTGAGAATTATAAGCACAACGCCCACAAGCGCACAATACTTGCCGACCGTCTTATAAATATCGGGTACGTCGATTATCATTCCCGCACAAATCGGAGCTGCACCGCCGACTGCGAGATAAACAGAAAGCACGTCGAATATCGCACCGAAGCGGTCGCCCTGCTTCCATTCAAGATAGCCCTTGATAGCAAGTCCGACAAACAGATGGACGATACCGAACAGGAAACACCAAAGCATTGTTGTCATAAGGTCGTCGCCCTGCGGATTGAGCCATAAGTACAGTCGCATTTCGGGAAGTCCGAGATAATTTGTTCTGATGACGTTTATCAAGTCTCCGAAGAAGCTGCCGAACATTATGCCCCAGAACATTGTCGATATTCCGCAGAAAAAGTACATCATAACTGTCTTTTTCTTGTTGCCCTCGGGCTTGCATTTAAGCAGTATAAACGCCGTTGCGATAACCATTAACAGTCCGTAGCCTGCGTCCGAGAACATCATTCCGAAGAACAGATAATAGAAAAACGACATTATTGCGTTCGGGTCAATATCATTCTTACCGGGGAGAGAATACATTTCCGTTATTCCCTCAACGCCCGCTGCAAAAGCATTGTTTTCAAGCAAGACGGGTATATCCTCGTCCTCCTCGGGCTCTGAAAGCGTGATTGCGACGGTAAATTTATTTTCAAGCTGTTCAACCGTTTTTTCGGCGTACTTTACGGGGATATATCCCGAAAGATAAAGCACATTGTCCGAAAGTGAGACCTTTTTGAACTGCTCGTACTTATCCGCCCTCATTGTGAAATAGTCGATTAAGAAGTCTATCGCTTCGTGTGCGGATGCCATAGAGACTATTTCACTTTGCGCTTCCAAAATTTGTTTATCCAATTCATTGATGCTTATACGGTTTTCCTTGAGCATTTCCTTAGGAGTTTTGTCGGAAATCTCCGTTGGTCGCACAAATCCCATTGACCTCAACGCTTCCGTAACGGTATTCGCATCCTTTTTAAGACACATAACCACCGCACAAGACTGCATTTCGGATGTATATACAACTTCGGTTTCGATAGCCTCGATTTCAGGAATACGCTCTGCCAACGCCTCCTTGATTGATGCGTCGGTCTGACTGTCGGGGAACGTTCCTATAAGCACCGTAACATACCTTGTGGATTTGAACTTAGTCGGTATGTCAAGGTCTTTCCAAACCTCAAGAGCCTCATTGGAGGTTTTGAGCCTTATCTGCTGTGCGTGAGCGTTGTCGATAGACTTTTGAGCGCCCAATATATCGTAGCATATATTCATGGTCTTATCCGCCGACTCGGACATATCAAGAAATTTTGACATCTCCATTTCCCGTGGCGGCTTAAAGGAGTCAACAAGCGACTTCTTTTCAGGCACATATTTGGAAAGCGTTTCCTTTGCCTTTTTCGCAGTTTGAATAAACTTTTCAAGCTGTGAAATATTATAATCGGTATCGGGATTTAACATTCCGTCGGGAAGCTCGTGGCTTGTCAACTCAACCATTCCCTTGCGCTGCAAAAAGTCAATTACCTTTTTGCTTTCACGCATGGTTGCAACAAGCTCGATTTTTTCCATTTTGAGCTTTGCCGTATGTCATCACCTCGTTTCTTATTTATTGATAACAGCAAAATCGTCGGCTCAGTCAACAATTATGCTTTTGACCGTTCCGACCGTTTCGGAAAATTTTGCGTCAGCCTTTCCTTTGAGCACCTCTACAAAAGCACGTGCGTCCTTTTCCGCTTCGGTAACCGCCTTTTGACGACGTTCCTCGGAAAGCTTCAGCTGCTCGCTCTCATACACCTGTATTTGCCCAAGAGCGTCAAGCTCAATCTGCTTCGCTTTCTGCTTTGCCTCGTCGATAATTCTGTCCGCCTGCTCGCTTGCCGCCTGCTCATTAGCCATTGTCTCGTGTTCCTTTGACAATACCTCGTCAAGCATTTTTGCTGCCATAGGCTTCACCTCTTTTTCGTTTTATGCCATATTTCCTATAGTATAGCACAGCTTTACAGATATTGTAATACTTTTTCGCCTAAACTTTATTAACCATTTGTTAATTTCAATTATTATTTTATAGAAATATGTTGAATAATATACACTTTTATAGTATAATTGCTGATATAAAATAAAAAGGGAGTGCTATCAATGGATAATCAGAAAATTGACGGCAGAGTCAGACGCACAAAAAAGCTCTTGCGTGAGGGGCTTACAAAGCTGATGAGGGAAAAGAGCATCAAAAAAATCTCTGTTCGTGAGCTGTCAGACCTTGTTGAGATAAACAGGGGTACTTTTTATCTTCATTACAAGGATATTTTTGACCTTGTTGAGCAAATCGAAAACGAGCTTTTCGAAGAATTCGAGGGCATTATCAATCAGTATTCCGCAAATTCACACAATTCAAGCCCATACCCCATTTTTGTTGACTGCTGCAGATTTCTTGAAAAGAACAAGGACATCTGCTCTGCGCTTTTGGGCAGCAACGGCGATATTGACTTTTCAATGAAGCTTAAAAAGTTTATGGCGGAGCGTTGCTTTGAGGAATTCACACGCTACAACCAAACACCGGCGTTTAAGGAAGAATACAATTATATATACTCATATTTTGAGGCAGGCGCAGTCGGTATAGTCAGATATTGGCTTACCGATACCTCGGACACAAGAAAAACACCCGAGGACGTCGCTCTTATGCTTGACCTTTTGTTTACAAAGGGCTTTTCGGGCTTTGAGAAATAATTTCTTTGAAGGTATATAGTGTGAAAAATCACACTATATAATATTGCCCTCAAAATTCGCCTTTGGCATAATTTTGAGATGGCAGAAATCACCATACACGCTTGTTCAGACAACGCAGATTGAATTGGTGATTTTTAATAAGCTATTTATTGCCTGAAAGGCTATGGTGATTATGACAGAGCTTCTTATCAAACTTTTTGTTAAGGATAATAAAAACACCAAAGATCCGAAGGTCAGAGGTGCATACGGCAAATTAAGCGGTGCGGTCGGAATTGCGATAAACCTTATTTTGTGTATATCAAAATTTTTGGCAGGCGTTATGACGGGCAGCATTACCGTTACCGCCGACGCCGTAAACAACCTCTCCGACGCAGGGTCGTCTATTATAACTCTTTTCGGCTTCAAGCTTTCGGAAAAGCCTGCCGACAAGGAGCACCCTTACGGTCACGGCAGAATTGAATACATATCTGCTCTCACGGTTTCGATTTTTGTAATAATCATGGGCGTCGAATTGCTCAAAAGCTCCGTTGCGAAAATCAGAACGCCCGAAGCTGTTGAATTCAGCACCGTTGCAATCGTCGTGCTTGTGCTTTCGATACTCGGCAAACTGTGGCTCGCCCTTTTCAATTGGAAGCTTGGCAAGAAAATCAACTCCACCGCCACAAAAGCCGTTGTGACGGACAGCCTTTCCGACACCGCTTCGACCTTTGTTGCGCTTGTTTCGCTGATTATTTCCCACAAAACGGGCTTCAACTGCGACGGCTATTTCGGCGCTGCCGTATCAGTCTTAATTCTTTGGTCGGGCATTTCGCTTGTCAAGGAGACGCTCGCTCCGCTTCTCGGTCAGCCTCCCGAAAAGGAGTTTTACGAGGAGATTGAGAAGGAGATTATGTCCTATGACGGCATTGTCGGCGTTCACGACCTTATAATCCACGACTACGGTCCGTCAAGGCTTTTCGCCTCTGCTCACGCCGAGGTTCCGTCCGACGTCGATATAATGCAGAGCCATGACACCGTTGATTTGATTGAGCACGAAATTCAGAAAAAGTACGGTATGCTCATTTCAATTCATCTTGACCCGATTGTGGTGGATGACGAGAGAATAAACGAGCTTCGTGAAATCACTCAAAACGCAGTCAAGGAGATAAATCCGAATTTCTCGATACACGATTTCAGGGTCGTTGACGGCACTACACATACCAATTTGATTTTTGACGTAGTTTTAACCTATGACGAAAAGCGTTCATCGGCAGAAATAACACGCTTAATAAGTGAAAAGTTAAGCAAAATAGACGAAAGACTTTTCTGTGTTATCACTGTTGATTATGCATTTGACTGAATTAAAAAAGAATAGCTAAAAAGACTTTAATATTTTGTCGAAATATAGTAAAATATAATTGATAAAAAACGCCGCATTTCAGGAGGATATTAAAATGCCCGATTACACAGAAGAATTCACTAACATACCTTACGGACCTTTAGGCATAATCGCATTGCCCGGCTGTGAGGAACTCGCAGACAAAATTGACCGCTACATTGTTAAATGGCGTGCTCAGAAGCAGTCGGAGCACAAGAACAGCATTGCTTTCGCAGGCTATGAAAAGGACTCCTACATTATCAACGCTTCGTTCCCCCGTTTCGGAACAGGCGAAGGTAAGGGTACACTTTTTGAGTCGGTAAGAGGCTATGACATTTTCATTGTTGCCGATATGTTCAACTACGGCTTGACCTACAAAATCTACGGTCACGAGGTTCCTATGAGCCCCGACGAGCACTACGCAAACCTTAAAAGAGCAATTTCCGCTATCGGCGGTAAGGCTCACAGAATTACTGTAATTATGCCCATGCTTTACGAGGGCAGACAGCATAAGCGTTCAACAAGAGAGTCTCTTGACTGCGCACTTGCTCTTCAGGAGCTTTGCAACACAATGGGTGTTGACAACATCATTACCTTTGACGCTCACGACCCCAGAGTTCAGAACGCTATTCCGCTTAAAGGCTTTGAGAACGTTCAGCCTGTTTATCAGATGATTAAATCTCTTGCAAACAGCGTTGAGGATCTTAACCTTGACAACGACCATATGATGGTTATCTCTCCCGACGAGGGCGGTATGGGCAGATGTATTTATTATTCAACCGTACTCGGTCTTGACCTCGGTATGTTCTACAAGCGCAGAGATTACTCAAAGGTTGTTAACGGCAGAAACCCGATCGTAGCTCATGAATTCCTCGGCACTAACGTTGAGGGCAAGGACGTTATGATTGTTGACGATATGATTTCCTCGGGCGAGTCAATGCTTGAGGTTGCCACAAAGCTTAAAGAGCTCGGAGCAAAGAGAATTTTCATTTTCTCGGCATTCGGTCTTTTCTGCGAAGGTCTTGACAGATTTGACGAGTTCTATGAGAAGGGACTTATCGACAAGGTGTTCACAACAAATCTTGTTTACAGAACTCCCGAATTGTTAAAGCGTGAATGGTACTGTGAAGTTGATATGTCAAAGTACGTTGCTTACATTATTGACACTCTTAACCACGATATGTCAATCAGCAGTCTCCTTGATCCGGCTGACAGAATTTATGCTTTCCTTGAAAAAAGAGGCATAAAAAAATAATCAACAAATAAAAATTACCACCGATATACTCACAAAGAGCGTATCGGTGGTTTTTTTAATAAAGCTTATTAAAAAATTCCGTAGGTTACAAGCGACATAATCAAGCCTGCTATAAACACGCCGAGCGATATTATCGGCAAAGCACGCTTAAAGTCAATATCGAGGAGTGCCGCCATAAGCGCACCCGTCCAACCTCCCGTTCCCGGAAGCGGAATTGCAACGAAAATGAGCAAGCCCCATGACTTATACCTTAAAACCTTATCCTTATTTTTCTCGGTTTTCGCCTCGAGCTTTGTTATTATCTTTTCAAAGAAAGGATATTTCCTTAAAATCTCGAAAATCTTTTTAATGAAAAGAAGAATAAACGGTATCGGAAGCATATTTCCGACATAGCAAATGGCAAATGCCTTCAGAAAGCTGACTCCGAGAAGTCTTGCGGCAATCATACCGCCACGAAGCTCAAGAATAGGCAATAGCGAGATTACAAAAATCGTAAGCTCGGGCGGAATTTTGTCCTGAAATAAATCGACAAAAAAATGAGCGAGTGTTTCAGCCATAATTCTCTCCTTAAATATTATTCTTGGTTATATACGCTTTTGCGAGCGACAAAATATCCTTATCGTTCGGATAATTAAGCGTTGAAATGGCATTATCGTACCCGAGCCAAATATAATCTTCGATTTCCTCGGGCTGAATAACCGTTTGCGTGTCATCGGTCGTCGCAAGGAAGATAAGCACGGATTTTTCAATCCTGCCCCTTATCGTGTACTCGGATTTATGCTTAAAGCCGGGGAATATTTTAATGTGAATTCCCGTTTCCTCCAACACCTCACGCTTGGCTGTCTCCTCGTCGGTCTCATCCTTTTCGACGTGACCCTTCGGAAAGCCCCAATGGCAACTCCGCTTGTTTTTAATAAGCAAAAACCTGCGTTCTCCGTTTATAAATCTGAAAACAACTGCTCCGCAGGAACGCTCATATAAGCAGTCTATTGTGTACTCGCCGTCTTTATACATAAACGAGACGGCACGTTTAATATCGTTGACGATATATTTTTTACTCTTTGGCGACACGACAATATAAATACCCTGTCTGTCAGGCAATTTAATTACGGCAACAACTCTGCCTTCAAAATTACGAACGGGATGCGTTACCCCCATAATATATGCGCCCTTGACAGGCGACCTCGGGTCAAGCCCGCTTTCCACGCTTCCGTAATTGAGCCTGTAAACAGTGCCGGTTTCAATATCGTGCCAGCCCATAGGTCTTTCGACCCTTACTCTGACATATTTACCCAGCATACAATGCTCCTTAGAAAAATCTAACCATAATTATACATGGTTTTTGTTGCCGATTCAAGATATTTTTCTTTATATAATATGTTTTATAAAAAATTGCAACTTTTTTACAAAAATATATTGTGAAAAACGGTCAAATAAGTTAGAATAGTAAATTGAAGAATTATTAAATTTATTCAGGGAGATGTAAAAATGAATCCTAAGGACTTTAAGTTTAACGACGACGCTTTCGATGATGTTATGAGCTCCTCGGAAGATGATAAAAACAATATAAAGAAAAATTCCTTTGAAGATGAATTTGAAGATATATTCAGCGGTAACGATAATGATGAGATTGACTCTCGCAGAGATTTCACCGACGAGTATTTCACCGATGAGCAATCCGCACCGAAAATGCCCACTGCTCCTGTGGAGAAAAAGCCGTACAGCTATAACTACTCAAAGGCATCGCAGGAAAAGGCAAGGCGTGTTTCTCAGCAGAGAATATATGACGACGTAATCGACGGAGATATTTCTTCGGGCAAGCAACCCCGTGATAAGAAAAAACGTGACGGTAAAAAGAAGAAACTGGCAGGCTGGAAAGTCGCTCTTATAATCCTTCTTGTTTTGCTTATTGCTGTCGGCGGTGCGGCAGGCGCAGGTCTCGGCTATGCAAAATCGCTTACCAAAAAGGTTGATTATTCTCCGCTTGAGGAAAACAAGTACATTTCAGTCTCCGAATTAAAGCACGACGACGCAGTACGCAACATTTTGCTTATCGGAGTTGACGCAAGAGAGGGAGAGGACGCCGAAAAGACTCGTTCGGATACTATGATGCTTGTTTCGATTGACACAAGGAACAATCAGATAAAGCTTACCTCCTTCCTTCGTGACACCTACATTGACATCCCCGGCTACAAGTGGAGAAAGCTCAATGCGGCACAGAGCAGAGGCGGAACACAGCTGCTTATCGACACTCTCGAATACAACTATAAAATCAAAATCGACAACTATATGTTTGTAAACTTCGATATGTTTACAACGATTATCGACTCGCTCGGCGGAATTGACGTGGCAATCACCGAAAAGGAAGCCAAGTATATCAACAGCAAGGATCATATGACAAGCGTTGAGGCAAGTGCGTTCCCCGAGGAAATTAAAAGCGGAGACGCCGTTCATCTTACGGGTGCGCAGGCTCTTTGGTACTCAAGAATTCGTTACCTTGACAGCGACCTTATGAGAACTCAAAGGCAGAGAAAGGTTATAACAGCAATTTTCGAAAAAGCGGTGGCAAATCCCGCCGAGGTTATCGGTATGCTCGACGATATTATGCCTATGATTAAAACAAATCTTACCTCGGACGAGCTTATGGCACTTGGTATGAACACTCCGAAATACATGTCCTACACGATCGCTCAGCAGCAAATCCCCGCAAACAAAACATACAAGAGCGAAAGGAAAAACGGCGAGGACGTTTTGGTAATAAATCTTGAGAAAAACCGTGACATTCTTCACGATTTCATTTACAATAAGGTCGAAACCACAACCGAAGCTCCGACGGCAAAGAGTAAGTAAAAAATATTGAAAACAGCATTTTAATATGCTAAAATAATAAAGGTGGCTCACTATGAAGAAAGCTAAATTATCCGTAGTAAACGAATTCAAGGTAGGAAAAATCGACCCGAGAATTTACGGCTCGTTTATTGAGCATCTCGGCAGAGCAGTTTACGGCGGAATTTACGAACCCACACACGCAACCGCCGACGAGGACGGCTTCCGTAAGGATGTTATCGACGAGGTTCGCAAGCTTAACGTTCCGATTGTACGCTATCCCGGCGGCAATTTTGTTTCGGGATATAATTGGGAGGACGGCGTTGGTCCCGTCGAGGAAAGACCGAAACGTCTTGAGCTCGCTTGGGGAGTTACAGAGCCAAACAGCTTCGGCACCAACGAATTTATGAAATGGTGTAAGAAAGCTGACACAACTTGTATGATGGCGGTTAATCTCGGCTTGAGAGGCCCCGAAGAAGCAAGAAATCTTGTCGAATACTGCAACCATAAAAGCGGTTCGTATTACAGCGATTTAAGAATCAAACACGGCGTTAAAGAGCCACACAACATTAAACTTTGGTGTCTCGGAAACGAGATGGACGGAGATTGGCAGATAGGTCACAAAACCGCATACGAATACGGCAGAATTGCCTCGGAGTCCGCAAAGGTTATGAAATGGGTTGACCCCGATATTGAGCTTGTTTTAAGCGGCAGTTCAAACCTTGGTATGAAAACCTTTGGCGATTGGGAGCTTCAAACCCTTGACCTTGCATATGACAAGGTTGACTACGTTTCGCTTCATCAATACTACGACAATAAGACGGGTGACACCGACAGCTTCCTTGCCAAAAGTATGGCAATGGACGAATTTATAAAAACGGTCATTTGCATTTGCGACACCGTAAAGGGCAAAAAGCACTCTAAAAAGCAGGTCAACCTCTCATTTGACGAATGGAACGTTTGGTATCATTCAAACGGCGATTATGTCGAGAGATGGTCGGTTGCACCGCATCAGCTTGAGGACTACTACAATTTTGAGGATGCACTTCTTGTCGCTCTTATGCTTATGACTCTCTTAAAGCACGCAGACAGAGTTAAAATTGCCTGCCTCGCACAGCTTGTAAACGTCATCGCTCCGATTATGACGGAAAATAACGGCGGCATTTTCGAGCAGACAATCTTCTACCCCTTTATGCACCTTTCAAATTACGCAAGAGGCTCAGTGCTTCTTTCAAATGTAACCTGCGATAAGCACGACTCCAAAGAGTTTACGGACGTGCCCGATATGGATTGTATCGCCACCGTAAACGACGACGAAACGGAGCTTACCGTCTTTGCGGTTAACAGATGCAAGAGTGAGGATTACACCTTGTCTGTAAATATGCTTGACCTTGACGGCTTTGAGGCTGTTGAGCATATCGAAATGGCAGGCTTCGGCGCTCTTGACGGAAATAATTTTGTTTCGGCACCGGTTAAGCCCTCACTCGCTCCCGTGCCCACAACCGACGGCAGAGCTTGTGATATTCACATAAAGCCGTTTTCATGGAATGTAATAAGATTTAAGAAAAAATAAATTTTTCAAAGGTGGATTTTATATGGCAAAATGTCCTAATTGCGGCAAAAAGCTCAAATGGTATGAATTCCGTGCCGAGTGTAAGAGCTGCGGCACAAACATCCCTAACTATAATTGGGAGGCAAGACTTGAGGAGGACGCCGACAAGGCTGAAACCTCCTTCGCAAAGCTCCATTACAGGCTCAACAATTTCAAAAGCGCAACAGTCGGAAGTCCGTTCAGGATAATCAGACTTGTAGCAACGCTTCTTCCGTTGGTAGGCCTTGTAGTGCCGCTTATGAAGGTATCGCTTTCGCTCCCGTTCTACGAGGATACCTCGACGGTTTCATTCCTGACGCTCATTTTGAATTACATAACAAAGCTCGATTTTATGGGCGGCTTTCAGCTTATGAGCGCAACGGCTCTCGGCTCAACCTTTAAGTTCTTAATGCTCGCAATCGTTTTCGCATTTGTTGCAGTCTTAGCAGGCGTTCTCAATTTCTTGGTTGTGCTTATCGCAGCGGTATCACTCAAGGCAGGATTTAATATATTCCTTAACGTTGTCGCAACGGCAGGTTGGATTGCTTCGGCTGTGCTCCTTTCAATATCGGTCACAAACGCTATGTCAAACAGCATCGATGTTTTCTCGGGCAATGTCATTTGGTGGGGCTATGCGATAGGAGCTGCGCTTTTCCTTGCGAATGTCGTAATAAGCGTGGTCGCAAGCAAGAGCTTCAAAAAGCAGTTGAGCTCACAGCCCACAATGGACGAATATATCGCAAACGAATTGGAAGAAATACGCACTCAAGCTTAACGCTTAACATATTAAAATAAATCTGGGGGATTTAAGATGAAAAAAGCTATCAAAATATTTAAGGCTGTCACACTCTCGGCAGCACTCGCATTTGCAAGCGCACTTCCGTCATTTGCGGCAGACGTTACAAGACGTAATCCGCTTCCGCTTCCTGCTATCCTTGTTCTCGCAATTTGTATAGCAGGCTGGATAGCCGCAGGTCTTTATCAGACTAAAAAGGCTGACGACGAAGCAGACGAGTCCTTGTTCGAGATGTTGAAAACCAATCCCGAGCACGCAAAAGAGCTTCTTAAAAAGAAAGAACCTGAAGAAAAATCATTCTTTGAGAAATTCTTTGAATAATCAAATGAATGCAAAAAAGAACGGCAGTTTGCTGACGCCTGATAAGGAAGTATTTTAGAAAACATTAAATGTATTTAAATTATCGAGCATTATAAATGCAACGGTAAAATAAAAATACCGAGAAAAACCGTAAAAAGTTTTTCTCGGTATTTTTCTATCGGTCGGCAAAAAACTTGCCAAAACAGAAAATGTAACAGAAAACGGAAAGCTGATTTAACCATATGTTGTATGTATTATTTTTGGGCTATAAAAAACAATCGTGGGAATCTGAAAATAATTTCTCCATTATTTTGAACAGGATATTGTTTTTTCAGTTCATTGTAAACTTCCGATATAAATATATTTTTATCTTCGTCGTTTAAAACATCGAGATAGGGTTTTAGCCCCGTACTTTTATACCACTCTATAATATCATTGTGTGAGTTCATTCTGTGGCAGTATGTTGTAACCCATATCTCAAAATCCGAAGAAATTTCAGAAAGAATATCATAGTATTCTTCGACGGTTAGTGTATAGAAAACTCTCGGATTACAAAACTTGTTATGCCATTTTTCACTACCGGAGATATCTCCGATTATCTTATGAATTGGTTCTTCATAATTCATTGGAACTTGTATTGCCATTTTTCCACCGTTGTTTAAAATGCCCATCATTTTAGTTAAAAGTTTTCTATGTTCCGGAATCCATTGAATACAGGCATTTGAAAATACAATATCAAATTTTTCTTGGAGTTTCCAATCGTCTGCCGAAGCATCAAGCTGCCTGAAATCAATAGTCGGGTGGTCTTTCCTTGCTCGCTCAAGCATATTAACAGAATAATCAACACCGAGGATTTTAGCATTCGGGAAGCTATTGTGCAAAACAGCAGAGCTGTTTCCGGGGCCGCAACCTATATCAATTATTGAAGTTGGCGAATCTAAGGCAATTCTTGAAACCAAATCTATTGCCGGCTGAGTTCTTTCTTTCTGAAACTTTAAATATTGTTTGCTATTCCAATCGCTCATAAAATACTTCCTTTTGCAGACATCATTTATATAAGATAATCTACATATAACATTTTACTGCATAAGTTATTTAGTAATTATACCACACTTATATGAATAAATCTATTGGAATTAGTGAAAGTAATAAATTTAGCTCTTGCCATGGAATATTTGTATTATGTAATCTGTTTAAGTGTCACAGGTAACTGACTGACCGTCTGAATGGGTATAGCTTCATCAAAACTATCGCAAAATTCTGCATTATATTTATTCACAAAAATCTTTGCAGTCTCTTTATTTCTTGAATACATACTGCAAATATTATGTTTCAAATTCTGATTATCGTTTTTTGTAATAGATCTTGCAACTTTTTTAGCAATATGACCACTACCAATAAATGCCCAATTAAATTCTTTCATTAATATTTAACCTTTTTCATTTAATTTTTCAATTTCAACAAGTGCATTATTTAACATTTTTTTAGCATAATTTCTTGCGCCATAAAATTCTGGGGTTATTTTTGACAATCTATAATATGGCTCAACATATGCAATTAATCCTAGATAAAGTTTCATTAAATATAACCTAATCAAATCATATTTATCAAAATTAATCTTTTGTTCAGCAATCGAATTATATCCCCTTATTAGTTGTTTGTTATTTTCTAAATCGAATGTTGATAAATAATCTAAAGAAATAAATTCTCCCATTATATCTCCAAACATGGCTCTTTCACAATCAATTAAAGCATACAGCTTACAATTTTTTACTATTATATTTCCAGTCCACAAATCAAAATGAACCAATGACGGAACTTTAACAAAATCTAAAACAAATTCATTTTCTTCTACTGTCTTTTTTATTTTCTCTAAATATGGAATTTTAGCATTTTTATTGATTCCATCATTTATTACATTCTCAATCATATTATAATAAGCGTCTTTCCAGGTTTCTTTTAATCCGTTTTGAATATATCCAAATCCACTATCATTATGTATGGTGTGAATTTCTGCCATGGCACAACCCAAATCAAACATAACTTTATCATAATCCATTTGAGAAAGTTTCACATCTGACAGCATATCTCCTTCTATAAATTCCATAATCAAATATTTATACTTAAAACTGTCATCCCAATTATATCCAAAAATTTTAGGGAAATGAACTTTTTTTACATTCGATAATAATTTATATATGTATACTTCGCTTTTTATTAATTGTTGCTCATAAGTCAAAACTTCTGTACTGCTGTCAGGAGCTATTTTTATAACATATTGATTTTGATCTTCTGTTTGTATTTTTAGAACGGTATTAAATTTCCCACCGGTTAATACTGTAGTATTTATGACATTTCCTAATGAATGTTTATTAAATATTTCTGAAATAATATTTTTAGAGATATGTTGCTTTGTTTTACTAGTCATATTTTCCTTCCTTCTGTTGGCAGCATTTCAAAACATATCCACATACAAGTAATATTGTTGTCAATATTTGTCCTGCGCCAAAAGCGTATACAAGTGATGATTTTACATAAACCAAATAAAATATCAAAATCAAATTCATAAATGTTAAGATAATTAAAATTAATTTATATAATATGATTTTGCGAAAACAGTCAGGGTTCCCAAAAAGTCGTATGACTTTTTGGGAAGAGGAGGAGCAGCGGAATGAATGAGCTTTTCGTGCTTGCACGAAAACGAATGATATAAAGCTTGTGACGACGTGTCCGCAGGGATAACGAGCATCGGATTTTGATATCAAAATCCAAATTTACAGGACAACTTCTTTGCAGGAAAAAAGAAACGGTGCAACCCATCACGGAGTTACTCCGTACCTACATAGAAATTACTGCCTTATGGGACTTGCCCTTTTGAACCGCCGTTCTTTTTATTGTCTTTTAATCAATCGTAGAAATCAACCGCACCTCTGTTGACGGTTACCTCCTTTATAAACTTCGCAACCTTTTGATGCTCGGGATGAACCTTATACGCCTCTAAATCCGCTTCGTTTTCGGTTTCAACAATAAGCAACGCATCAAAATTTCTGTCGCACTCAACCGCATTTTTAATAAATGTGATTTTCTTGAGTGGCGGAACGCTCTCTGGCAATGCCTCAAGACCGCTTCTTGCAATTTCAACGTTTTCGTCTTTTGTGTTACCGCAGCCGTCGGTAAATTTCCACATTACAATATGCTTTAACATAAAATTTCTCCTTTTTTATAACTATTCCCCACTTGAAGTGAGGTATGCTTGCTTTTAGATATTTTCCCAATCGATTTTTGCGTCATATATTCTCTTATCATTTCACCCTAACCAACTGCACAACCGTTTCCACATGCAGCGTATGCGGGAACATATCGACTGGCTGGATTTTTCGCACCTTATAGCCGTTTTTGACGAGGAACATTAGATCTCTTTTCTGCGTTTCGGGGTTGCAAGAGATATACACCACTTTTTTCGGCGCAAGGGTTACTACGCTTGACAAAAACGCCCTGTCCGAGCCGCTTCTCGGCGGATCCATAATTACCACGTCCGCCGTTTCGCCCTCTTTTGCCGCTTCGACCATAAACCTGCCTGCGTCGGCATTGAAAAATCTGATATTTTCGACCTTGTTAAGCCTTGCGTTTTCACGGGCGTCCTTGACCGCCTCGGAGTTCAATTCCACGCCGATTACCTGCTTTGCCCTATCGGATGCGAAAATTCCTATCGTACCCGTACCGCAATATGCGTCGATAACCGTCTCCTTGCCTGTAAGCTCGGCAAATTCAATCGCCTTGTTATATAAAATTTCCGTCTGCACGGGGTTTATCTGATAAAATGCCTTGGGTGATATTCTAAAGGTGTATTTTCCGAGCTGTTCCTCGATTTTTCCGTCGCCGAACAATATTTCTTCACGCTCGCCGAGAACAAGGCTTGTCTTTTTCGGGTTATAATTCCAAACGACCGTTGTGATTTCGGGATGCCTTGACAAAAGAGCGTTTACGAATGACCTCTTTTTAGGAAATTCGGGCGTTCCCGTTACAAGCACGACCATTACTTGACCGCTTTTGAAGCCTCGTTTTACAAGCACATGGCGTAAAAATCCCTGCCGTGTGTCCTCGTTGTACGCCTTTAGCTTAAAGCTTTTGAGCAGCTTGCGGACAGTTCCGATTATCTCGTCGGCTTTCTCGTCCTCAAGCATACATTTTTCAACTGCAACGACCTTGTGACTTGACGACTGATACACGCCTGAAATTATATTTCCCCTGCGGTCTGTCGAAAACGCCGCCTGCACCTTGTTCCTGTAATTATACGGCTTATCCATACCGATAATCTCGTCCACATGACAAAATGAGCCGAGCAATTTTATAACCCTCGCCTGCTTAAAGCTCAACTGTTCGCTGTACGGCATATTTTGCAGCTGACAGCCGCCGCACTTTTTGTAAAGCGGACAGGCATTTGTATTTTTCGGCATAGCCTCACCTCAATTCACAGATAATTTTAACATATAACGCACAATATGGCAAACAAAAAGGACTGTAAATTTTACAGTCCTTAAAATTTAACTCCACAAACCCGTGTACCAATTTATTATTTGATTTCCGAACATCAGCGCAACGAAAATACCGATTGCGAGGTGCGGACCGAACGGGACTTCCTTTTTCATATTCTCTTTTTTGAGAGTGTTTGAAAAAATCAGATACAGCGTGCCCGTAAATCCTGAAACCAACAGCGCAAGCAAAACATTTTTCCAACCGAGCGCAAAGCCTGCCGCCGCCATAAGCTTTATATCGCCGCCGCCCATTGAATCGGGTTTAATGTATGAAACGAGCAAAAACAGACCGCTGACAAGGAAAAATCCCACAATCCTGCCGATAAGCTCATTTTTATCAAAGCCGTTTTCGATAATCGAGTCGATATAAATGACAATTCCGCCTAAAAGAATCGTAATCCACATTGAGTCGGGGATAAACATATGCTTCCAGTCAATGCAAAATGTAACGACAAGTGCGGCGCAAATCATAAAATAGCCTAAAAGTCGAAGCTTAAAATCGCAGCCGCAGCCGAACACGAACGACATCACGAACAAAATGCCCGTAACGCTTTCGACAATCGGATAAATCGGGGAAATTTTCGCCTTGCAGTAGCGGCATTTTCCGCCGAGGAAAATCCAGCTGAAAAGCGGAAACAAATCATACCATTTAAGCGGATGCTTACACGTGGTGCAAATCGACGAGCCTTTTTTGAAGTCCATACCGAGCGGAATACGGTAAATCAGCACGTTCAAAAAGCTGCCGATACATATTCCGACAATAAACACGCACACCGAAAAGTATATTTTCATCACAAGTAAAAAAGTTTCGTATTCCATAATCAATCATCCTTTTCGGGAGCATTTGCGGTTTTTTCCGCTTCCTCTTGAGCCAAAACCTCGGCTTTCATTTTGCGAACTTTTGAAAGGAGCATTACAAGAGCAAGAGCCAAAATCGAAGCGACGGAAACGAAAATACCCTCTTTAAGTCCCTGTGGGAAATATTTCATTTCGACGGTGTGCTCGCCCTGTGAAATGTTGAACATCATCATATGGCTTTCATTTTTGATAAGCTCGACCGCCTCGCCGTCAACCGTAACCGTCCAACCCTCGTCATAGGGCATTGAAGCGACCATAACGCCGTCCTTTGAAGCGTTGACCGTACCCTTGATATATGAGTCCTTGAAAGTTTCAATTTTGAGCGTGCCATTTTCAAGAATATGCTTGTAGCCGTTCATAAACGCTTCGTTGTCAACGGTCATTGCGGACATCTGAACGGAGTCCGTAAGCGGCTTATCCGCATCAAATTCCGAAATGTCTCTGTCGGCATCGTGCACCGTTACCTCAACGACATCGCCTGCGTGATAATATCCGACGTCGTAAAGCTTTCTGTCTGATACGTCATATTCGCTTGCTTCGCCTGCAAAGCTTATTGTCATTTTCTGCAAACAGCCGCTTGTGGCAAGCATAAACAATTCTCCATCCTTTTGAACGGTATAGTTAAACTTGATTGAAAAATTGTTGTCCGTTGCCTTGAAAGGATAAACGCCGCCGACGGTTTCAATAATGGTCGTGAGAGCGTTATAGCCGTCCTCGTGCACTTTGCCGTCCTCATGAACGTGGGTATGCTCGCCCTCGTTTTCCTCATTAAGCTTACTGTAATATTTGTTTACCGTTCCGCTGTCAATCGCCTCACAGCTGCTGTATTCAATCGAGTCAAGCTTCGCATAGTCGAACACATTTCCTACGCCCGTTGCGTTATACCAAAAGCCTGTCTGCGAATATGACGGCTGATATATGTACGGGTCCCATTGTGTAACCGTCGAATCTGCACAGTATGCAAGCGGAAGTGCATATTTTACCTTGTATATGCCCTTTCCGTCAACCTCGCCGATTTTTTCATAATACGGGTTGCCCTCGCCTATAAGTCCCACGTTGTCAAACACATAGTCAAGCGAATGCATTGCGTTATATACGGGCGTTTGCGGAGAATACTTGTACTCGTTTTTTCTGTCTCCGTCAACGCCGAGGCAATACTGCGTAAGCGCAAGATTTGTATCGGTCATTGAGGAAAATGTTGAAATTCCGTTGTAGTTATAAAGTGCAGGGAAATTGTAAATACTTCCGTTGCTTATTTCCATACGGTAAAAACCGTCAGTATTTGCCTCTATTATTTCCTTTGCCTGCTCAACAGTATTCAAGTCTGTGTAATGTTCATCATAGACACTTCCTAAACCCTTTATTGTTTTCGTGTTTGAAAGGCAAAGCTCTGCGACAATCAAAACGCACAGTAAAATCGGAAGCGCACGCTTAAAGCCGTCTTTGTTTTTTGCAATAAACAAAATTACAAGATACAAGACAGCCGAAACCGCACTCAAAACAAGTCCGTAGGTTGTAAAGTGGTCTGAGAACTGCGAAAACTTAGCGTAGCCTACCGAAACGCCGACAAGGGCAACGGGAATTATGAATGCCCATTTCGGAACGCTGTCGATATTCAAAAGAGTCTTGAAAGCAACCGTGATTATCAGGAAAAGATAGAGGAATGAAAATCTGTAAGGGAGAAAAGTCGGCGCATTGAGTCCGTGCCAAAAATAATTGAGCTTCGGAATTTGCATTGAGAGGAAGAAAAGCACGGTAACAACAGCCGTAGCAACCTTTTCGTTCGGCTTTATTTTCTTTGAGGTAAAGAACAACGGGAAAAGTATCATTGTGAGCATACTGCTCACAAGATACGGTGCTGTGCCCGAAGTCATTTCCAAGATTTTCATGTCCATTCCGTCTGTGTGATAGGAAAGGAAGTCAAGAATGTTGAAGAAAAAGTCTGTCGTGTCAAAATCGCTCTTTGCGGCGGTATTTTTAAGTGCATAGAGCACGGGGATAATTACAACCGCCGAAACAAGGCCTGCAAAAAGCGAGGCTGTGCCGAATTTCAGCATAACGGGGAAAATCGGCTCGTCCTGTTTTTCGTCCTTGTTTTTGCTGACGTCCTGCGAAAAGATGAGCAGGAAAAAGTAGAGCACGCAGAAAATGCAAATCATATACGCTATGTAGAAGTTTACGAATATCGTATAAGCAAGTGCAAAGAAATAGAGCGTAGCTTTTTTGCCCTTGACGATATTTTCAATACCGAGGGCGATAAGCGGCAAGGTAATAAGAGCGTCAAGCCACATTGTGTTGTAATAGTAAGCGAGGTAAAAGCCGCTGAAGGTGTAAATGAGCGAAAATACGCTTACGGTTATATTCTGAATTTCAAACTTGTTTTGGAGAAATACCGAGAACGAAGCCGCAATCAAAGCCGTCTTAGCCGTGATTATCAAGAGCATTGCGCTGTCGATATTTGAACTGTTAAACGGCAACGCAAGCAGGTTGAACGGACTTAAAAGATAGTAGCATACGCTTGCGAATTCATTTGAGCCGAGCCCCGTGTTCCATGAATAGAGCAGAGAGCCGCCGCTTTTAAGCCTCTCGATATATTCAGCAAGGAACGGCGCATACTGTCCCAAGCCGTCGTTACGAAGAATGGTATAATCGCCGAACGGTGCAATCTTTGAAAAGGCACAGAACACCAAGAAAAGTGCCACGGCGGCGAATGCGGAAATTAAAGGAAATATAAATTTATTCTTTTTGTTATGAGAAATCCCCAACGAAATCTTCCTTTCCGAATATGAAGTCAAATACAATATAATTATACACCAACCGACAGCCGTTTACAAGAAAAGCCGTGAAATTAAAGCCGTGTCTTAGGTAAAAAAAATAAGCAAAGGCTTTCACCTTTGCTTATTTAATGTTAATCTGCTAATATTGAGTTAATTCAATTAGTCAGCTTTGTGCTTTGAATACGTACCGTTTTCTGAGTACTCCGGGCATGTAACTGTTGTAGAAATCTGACCGTTATCATCCTTTGACATTACAGCTGTGTAATCCTTTGCTGTGCCTGAAAGGGCAGTGTCATCTTTAGCAACGGGGCACTGCGGAAGCACGCCGCCGTCAAACTGTTTCTTAAAGCTTGTGTTTTCAGCGAGGTTAATTGAAGAGCCTGCAGCAAGAGTTACCTGTCCGCCGTCTTCGCCGCCTGTCATCTGCCATGTTGAAGCAGTTGACTTAATGCTGCTCATATTTGACTTACATGTCTTTGTCTCTGCGTTCTTTGTAACAGCACCGTAAACCGGGATAGCTACTGCAACAAGGATACCCATGATAACAATAACGATCATCAATTCAACGAGTGTGAAACCTTTTTTACTCATAAGTTTTCTCATGATAAATTTCTCCCTTTTTCATATTAGAATAATTATATAATGGGTGGGTTGCCCAGAATACCAAATCAAAAAAGTTAACGGGAAATTTCCGTAACCTTTATCTGTATTATAAACCAAAAAAAACAGTTTGTAAAGTGTTTTTTATAAAATATTTACAAAAAATTACAAAATTATATTATTTTGCACCGTGAGATACACCTAAACCGCTGTTTTTACACTCAACATTTACATATTTTCCGTTTTCGGAGAGCGTTACGGTGTAATATCCGCCCTCGGTGGGACAAAGCGGAAATTTTCCGCCCTCAAAGCAAGCAAGATATGCGTCCGTAAACGCCTGCCTTGCGTCCTCCTGCGTTCTGATGTCAACCGTGGTTGTGCCGTCGTTCCTGAAAATGACCTTTACGCCCGAATCGGTGTCGGTCAAGGCACATTGCTGCGCACCCTTTGCGATAATATCCATATTTGCGCCGCAGGTCTTTTTCTCCGCATTCTTTGTAACAAGTCCGAAAACAGGGACTGCCACAGCGACCAAAACGCCCATAATTACAATGACAATCATCAGCTCAACAAGTGTAAAACCCTTTTTGCTCTTCATAAGACATACCCCCATACAGTCTCGTGATTTTTTAGGGAATTGTGCGTGAATGTTCCGTAACTGTTTTCAGTATATCCTATATTTTATTTTTTGTCAATCACTTTGTCATTGCAATAAATATAGCCATATCGGTAACAACCGTTCTGCCGATATTTTTCAACGTCTCATTCTTTGAGCCGATTTTGATTATTGCAGGCGACCACTCGTTATAATACTTGTCAATGATTATGTCGCCGAGATATGTGCCTTTAAGCGTGTTGTCCCTGAAATCACGAAGCGTTTTGACAACTCCGCTTTCCATATCCGTACCTGCCATAAGCCATCTTGTGCCGCAGGTGAACGCTGTCTCGGTGTCTCCCGTATCGGCATCAAGCGCACCGCCTATCGAGTCATTATAGGAAATAAATCTTATAACATTTCCCGAGCGTTTAGAATTCGGATATAATTTGCCCGATTCCTGCCTATCCGACGGATAACCCTCTGTGTCCGTTCCCGAGTCCCAGCCTGCCGTGTATTCACTTGTGAAATAGTAGCCCATTTCATTGTTGCAGTTGACAAGCTGACCGTTGGTTTTCATATTGTCGAACGAAAATGACGAGTTCAAGTCATATTTCGCAGGCAAATATTCACGGTTGCTCTTAACCGATACCGAAATACCGCTGTCAAGATATTTATGCTTGAGCGCATTGCCCGAAGCGTCCGTCGGGTTTTCCATTTCCTTGTTTTCGGTCGTGTCCCATTGGAACGCATCAACGCCCACGCTGAACTTAACGTCAAGCTTCAACGGGTTGTCAAACTGATAGTAGAATTTGTATGCGGTAGCGTTCGACTTAATCGTTACCTTGTTATCCTCATCAATCGAATGAATAGGTGCAAGCGAATAGAAATATCCCTTGTATGTGAAATAATAGGTGTATTGATTTGTAGGCTTCTGGAAAGTAATCGTGCCGTCGGCATTTTCCGTGAATGTGCCAAGCTCGGGGCAGGAGGCTAATATCTTATTTGCCTCAACCGTCGCAGGTTCCTCATAAAAAATGTCAACCTTTGTCGCAGTCGAAAGCGAGGTCTTTGTCGCATCCTCTTGGAACTGTGCGACAACATATTCAACCTGTGCTTGAAGCTTAAACTGCTTTTCGACCATATCGTAACGCTTGTATATCGTGCTGAAGAGCTGAGCGACCAAGCCCATAACAAGTGCCATTACCGCAATAGTTACAATAAGCTCTGCGAGGGTAAAGCCTCGCCTGTCATGTTTTGTTTTGTTGATTAACTTAAACATAGCTTTGCCGCCCTTTCTCTGTTTTATCCCTGAGATGCCATTGCGTTTACGCCCGTAAGGTCAAGATCTTTCTTATTACCGCTTGCATCAAAGTATACCGCTGTGGTGTCGTCCGTATATTTGCCGTCAGAACCCTGCGTTTTTACACGCTTCCATGCGCCTGCATCCGACGGGTCCTTAGCGTAGTAAATATACGCCTTTTCGTCGGCATCGTTTGTTCCGTTACCGTTTTCATCCTTGTAGCCTGTGAGGTACCATATACCCTCAGAATAAGTAATCGAAATGAAGTTTATGTTGGTTTCATCCGCAATCTTGATCGCTTTCCAAGCGTAGAGATGTTTTTCCTCATTGTAGCAGTATTTGACGTTGATGTACGAGCCTGCCTTACCGTTGCCCGAATAGCAATACTGCGAAGCGCAATAGGTTTCGGGAGCTTTTCCGCTTTGTGTGCCTACCGCTACCCAATAATCGTCCGCAAACTCTATGTCGGTTATTCCGCTTAACACGGATACGAAGCCGTATGTGTCCGACGTCGAGTTCTTTCTACTTGTGTAATCGTAGAACTGAATATGGTCGCCGTCGTCTTTGAGTTTTCTGTTCGTAGGGCCGCCTGCTGCGCCGATTCTGTCAGCCCACATGTAGCTTTCAAATTCCTTTGTAACCGCAGTTATCTTTGAATTTGTCGGGGTTTCATAGTCGTAGCCCCAGCTGAGCAACGTGCCGTTGTCCGTGCCCCACATAAACTGCGGTTTTGCATCCCATGTAAGTCCCCAACGTACCGTTGTACATTGAGTCTGGTTCATCGGGTGCGTGTTTGTACCGTACATTTTTGTACCCGGAATGATATTCGGAGCAGTAAAGCCTGACGGCGGTAGAGAGTCACTGTTTGAAATTCCGAAGAACGATCTGTGATACGTGGTGTCCCAACCCAATGCAGTTATATTACCCGAGTTGTCCTGATATTGATCTGTTCCGTAGAACTGATGGAATACGTTTGTTTCCTTTTTAAGCGACCAGCCCTTACCCGACTCCATAGAGCCCATCGTATCGTCGTCGCTGCCGTCACCCGAGCCTCTGATATAAACAACACCCATATTTGAAATGTCGTTTACACGTGTTGCCCAGTTGTAGTCGGAGAAAAGATAACCCAATGTGTAGCCGACCGCAACGGAAATATTGTTGCCCGTAATATCGTCGTGATAGCTGTCAATGTCGAGCATTGTTACGTTATCTCGAAGTCCTGCCGACTGGAACGAGTGGTCGTATTTGCCTGCTGTTCCGTTAAACTTATAGAAATAGTAGTCAGAGCCCGTCAAGCCCGTAATCAGCCATGTTGACGGGTTTTCAAGTCCGATTGCAAACGGATGTGAAAGATAACCGATTGTAATGTCGATTTCCTTGCCTGCCGTAAGGTAATACTTATTACCCTGCTCGCCCAATGCCTGACCGCCGCTTCCGTTAACAGCCGTGTAGTATACAGGCGTACCCTTTGACATTGACCTCGGATAAACAATATCCTTATACGGATTTTCCGAGTTAAAGAAGTTCAAAAGGTCCTCATACTTCAAGGATTTGAATATATCAACGTCAAGCCTTGTGCTCGATGCCTTTGAGTCTCCGAAAAGTCCTGTCGGATACCATGCGCCCGTTCCGTTCGGGTGTAAGATGCCCGACGGAGTATATATGTTGTTCGAGCTGTACGCAACGCCCAACGTCGCAAGCGGAATATATCCTGTCCAGCCAAGCGTAGCCGTTTTCCAACCCCAAACGTCGATAACGGCAGGAATTCGACCGCAATAAAGCGTATAGGACTGGCTCGGATAAACCTTGCTGTTCCACTGTGTCTGATCCTGAATTTCAATGAAATTACTGTTGGTTTTATCGATTTTAATCGCACCTACGGAGGTAATGGTTATGAGCGAATCATCATTTTCGTACTCATAATCTACGGCCTCCTTATAGCCGAGACTCGAAAGCTTTTTGGATCTTACGCTGCTTGCGTCGTATGTAAGCCATGTACGCATGCTTTCATTTTCGCCACGGCTTACTCCTGAGTTGCCGCCGTAAGCCTCCGTGCCGTCACGCCATTTAACAACGCCGCCGAGAGTCAAGAACGCCTTGCCCGAATCGGAGGTTGCAACATTCGCTGTGAAGTAGTTTGATGTGATGGACTTATAGTCCCACATACTTGTCTTTTCTGATTTGAAAAGATAGTTTATCTGTCTGCCGTTCCAATCAATTTCAGTCTGCGGAGAACGGAATATCGACTTGAACTCCGCCTGAGTTGAATTCTCGGCGCTTATGTTCTCATAGCTGTCGCCCTCGGGCCTTCCTTTTGACGTGATATGCGCATAACGGTCATACTGCCAAAGCGTGTCGCCGCCCCAATAGTAGTTGCCCGTTTTTTCATTTCTCCAGAAACGGCGTACCTGTCCTGCGTCGCCGCCCATAACATAGTAGCCGTACTTATTATCTCCGCCGTTGCCGTCGTCGCCGCTGCCGACACCGACCCATTCAACGTCGTTCATTGCCGAGTTAAGCGGAGCACCCGTCATTTCCTTTGCGATGAGGTCCATACGTCCGTAGTCGTCAACGCCGCTTGTCGCATAGTAATAGTATTTGCCGTCGAAAGCCTTTTCGCCGACAAGTATAATTTCGGGTGCGCCGATCTCAATTTCAGTACTGTACTGAAGGTCGCCTACGCCCTGTCCGTATTCAATTACAAGCGGAGAATGTTCGAAGCAAATGACATTGTTACCGCCCTTGAGCGTGAACACCGCAACATTAGTCGCTCCGTCTTTTTTGAAAACTATATCGTAATATTGTTTCTCAACTGCTTGCTTTTTGCCGTTCTCGTCGGTATAGCTAACCTTAAAGTGCCAGCCTGCCTGATCCGCATTCTTGTTTTCAGCCACAGCGTTAAACGCAAAGCCCTTGGGAACAAGCGTAATTTCCGTCGTCAAAAAGTCGTCGGTAAGATTGCTCGGGAAGCTGAGCATACGGCTTGTGTTATCGCTGACATAAAAGGTTGAATATGAATTCGGTGTGTTGGGGTTACTTGCGATAAGCGTGCCGTGAACCTGACCCGCAGAGCTGTCTGAGCCAAAGCTAATTGACTTATCGGTATCCCCTTGCTTTGTCATTGTAAGCGGAACATCACTTACGGAGATTTCATATCCGGGTGCGTTTTCGCCCTTATTTGCAATGAGCCTCTCCAATAAGCTTGCTTTTTCGTATGAGGATTTTGTAACCTCGCCCGCCGTGCGGATATTTTTGAAATTTTGGAGGAAAAGCGGTGTAAAAGTAAAAATTATCAGCATAACCAAAGCTATGGCAACAAGTGTTTCCACAAGCGTCATACCTTGTTTTTGTTTTACCGTACTTTTAATGCTCTTAAAAATACTTTTCATAATGCTCCTCCTAACTTATTTTCAAAAAGTCTTATTCCCACATAAGAGATGATGAATCTGAGGGATCGGGCGGAATAATCGAGCTGTATGTGTCTTTTGCGTTATTGTCAACGTCGATTTTTCTCATCAGGCTTTTGGTCATATTGCCGTTGCCGTCGCCGACAACATACTGCGTAGGTGTATCTCCCTCGGCAGTCTGATAATAAATCTCAATCAAATCCGCAAATCTGTTTAGGACATTCTTTGAATATTTGTTGGTTGCGATCGAATAGTCAAGGAAATACTTGAGCAAATCGACGCCGTATTCATTTTCGCTGCCTGTATTCTGCGGTGCATTGTCGTCAAAGTAATAAACATCACCGGCAGAAAAAGCCTTGTATCTGTAAACACCGACGTTCGGCATTTCTATATTTACATATACGTCGCCACCGAAAAAGACCTTGCCGCAGCGGCCTAAGCTGTAAATACTATTGTTTATCGGGTCGGTAATTGCCGCAGTTTCGGGGTTCGGAGTTCCCAAAACAACCGTGCTGAATCTGTATTTTCCCTTTATAGCGTCGCCTATCATTCCTAAATTCGAGCCTAACTTGGTAAGTGTATTTCTGTAAAATCCGTATGCAAAAATCTCTATATCGCCGTTTATTACAATGTTGTTACCCTTCAAGAACATAATATTGTAGTTCTTTTTAGTGGGTGTAACATCAATATCCGTGTTTACAAACAAGTCGTTCATTCCGACGAAAGAAACAATGTTATCCTGCTTTTCCTTCATCTTGATTGTCCCTGTCGTAGGAGCGTTCAAAATAAGGTTGCCCGAGGAATAACCGAGCTTTGCAGGTGTGCTTCGTTCGCCTATGTTGATTGTAAAGGTGCCGAAATGCTTTGTTTTAAGCGAAAGGTTTGACGGAAGCTTTACCGTGCCGAGCTTAGTAAATTCGTCATTTGAAATCGGGTCGATAATTCCCGCATTGGCACCGTCGTTATCGTAAAATGTGCCGAGTCCCTGAACAGGCTCTGAAATCCTCGCCGTCACAGTCGCAGGAACAACGTCATTTATATCGTTCCCCTTAACCGCATAGCCCTTGCTGACAAAACGCCTCTGTTTGTCAATCATTTCGACATCTTCCTCGGCTATAATGCCCGAGCCGTCGGCCTTTGTCTCGGTTTTCAGGAATTTTCCCTTTTTGGTTTCAACGATATTCGTTATTTCAACCTGATAATATCCGATTATTTCCTTATCCGTACAAGCAGCCATGCCTGCCTCGGTAACATATTGATATTCCGCAGGAGTTGCCGTTTTATTCCAAATAAGGTATATCTTGTTAGTTTCAATCTTGTCGCCGTCTTCACTTGTTTCAACGATAAACTCATTGACATCAGAATCGGTGCCTTTGTTGTTAACAGCAAGCTGATATGCGTATGATGCAGCCTCTGCTCCGGCTTGAGCAAGATACTCCGCTTTCTTTCTGTCTGACAAAAAGCGTACAGTTCTAAGGCTGGTCATTGTATAAGCATACATTGCCGTGCCCATAAGCGAAAGTATAAACAGCAACGCAATGACCGCTGTCAATGCAAAACCGCCGTTTTGTTTAAGCCTTGATTTCATACGAATCACCTTTCCGTATAAATTAAACTATAACTCTCAAAATTTCCTCTATCGATGTTTTTCCGTGCATTACCTTGTAAATACCCTCATCCTTCAGCGTGTGCATTCCCTGCTTAACGGCAAGTTCTTTAATAGCCGCAGCGTTTGCACGGTCAAGGATAAGCTCCTTCATTTCCTCGGTAACGGTAAGGAATTCAAATACAGCCTCTCGTCCCTTATAACCTGTATTGTTGCAAGTGATACAGCCCTTAGGCTTGTAGAGTGTAAATTCCTCGTCGGGATACTCGTCAAGCGGAAGATCGGGGAATATCTTGAGAAGATCATCCCTCTTTATCTGATATGCCTCCTTGCACTTGGGGCAAAGACGTCTGACAAGACGCTGAGCCAATACACCGACAAGTGAGGATGTAACAAGGAACGGTTCAACGCCCATCTCGTTAAGACGGGTTACCGCACCCGGTGCGTCATTTGTATGCAGGGTCGAAAGAACCATATGTCCTGTAAGAGCCGCTTCGACGGCAATCTTTGCAGTCTCGCCGTCACGAATCTCACCGACCATGACAATATCGGGGTCGGAACGCAATACCGAACGCAAAGCCGCCGCAAAGGTCATACCTGCTCTGTTATTCATCTGAACCTGATTGATACCTGCCATACGGCGCTCAACCGGATCCTCAAGTGTAATTGTGTTTTTATCGTCCGAGCTTATCTCGGCAAGAGTAGCGTAAAGAGTTGTGGATTTACCGCTACCTGTGGGGCCCGTAACAAGCAGGAAGCCGTAGGGCATGTGAATTGCTTTTTCAAATCTCGGGAACTGTCTCTCCGAGAAGTGCAGGTCGTGAAGCTTTACAACACCCTGCGATCTTTCAAGAAGTCGCATAACAATCTTCTCGCCGTAAACGGTGGGCATTGTTGCGATACGAATATCGAGTGTTCTGTCCTCAAATCTAACGGTAGCACGACCGTCCTGCGGGATACGCTTTTCGGCAATATCCATACCGCCAAGTACCTTAACACGTGAAACAACCGAGGGGAAAAGCTTGATTTGGTTCTGCATTACCTCCTGCAAAACACCGTCGATTCTGAAACGGACTCTCATGTGCTTTTCAAGTGCCTCAACGTGAATATCGGATGCGCCTGCTTTAATTGCGTTGTTTATAATCTGATTTACAAGCAAAACCGCCGGCTTATCATCAATGGAAAATTCCTCTGATACATTTTGGTCGTCGCTCGCATCGTCCTCGTCATAATTATCAAGCGACGAGTTCATATTTGCAAAGTTTTCGATTGCGGCGGTAAGCTCCATATCGGGAGCAACCAAGGGGCAAATCTCAAGCCCTGTCATAAGGTGGAGATTGTCTATCGTAATGATATCGTTCGGATTTTTCATTGCGACATACAAGGTCTTTTCGTCCTGATAAAGCGGAAGAATGTGGTTCCTCAACGCCATTTCGGGTGTGATAAGGTTAGCCGCTGAAACATTGACGCCTATCTCATTGATTGAAACATATTTATAGCCTGTCTTTTTAGCAAGAGTTTTTGCTATATCTTCCTCAGTACAGTAACCCAACTGCGTAAGGATTGTGCCGATAAGCTCCTTGCTCGTTTTTTGTATTTCCAACGCCTCAGCAAGCTGTTCCTCTGTGATAATTCCGGCTGCAACAAGCCTTGAGCCCATGCTTCCGGGTATTATCAGATTGTTATTCGCCATTATTTAATCTCTCTCCATTCGAAAATCTGCCCGATGAATTATCTTGAAAATTCTACAAGTACTATCTGTGCCGTTCTCTGTTCGTCTGTACCCGTAATATTGATTGTGTCTATTCGTTTTATCTGCTTATCGCTTACCGTGTCGTGACAGAAAGTTATAATATCCCTGTACGAGCCGGTAATTGTAAGATTAACTGCTATTTGATTTACATTCTGCTCGTTTTTCTCAGGCTCGCCGAAGGTAAGCTCCGTAAGGCTGCAATTATGTGCCTCGACATCCTTTTCAAGATCAATCATAATCTGCATTTGATCAAGCGGATCCTTTGAAATCATTATATCGTATTCGGCTATCTGCTGCTTATATTCGCCGCTGCGTGCCTGCAAAGCCTTGAGGTTTGCGATAGCAAGCTGATTTTGCTTGTATTGAGCCTTCGCCTTTTCAATATTCGCTTCCGTCGCATCGATACCCTTCGCACCGAAAACGGTAAGAACAATAAGTCCTATACAAGCGACAAACAATATGGCAATTACCACTCTGACGTCGTCGAGGGGATTTTTCTTAGCAGCCTTTTCATTTTCCGAGCCGTCGCCGGTAGCCTGCTTCTTTTTAATAACATCGCTTAAAGCCATAATTATTTAGCCTCCCCCGTAGTAGTTTCGGTCGTTGTTGTTGCCGCTGCGGTAGTTGTAACCTGTGTTGTCTGAACCTCGCCGCTTGAATTTGTTACAGCCTCGCCCTTTTTGTCGGTAACTGTCTCATAAACGGGAGCACCCGCAGTAACGTTAACGCCGTTAGACATACTCAAGACAAGTGTAAAGGTAACGCTTTTTCCGTCCTCGCCTGAGGTTCTTGTGTAACTTGTTGTCTCAACCGTCTTGACGATTTTTTGCATTTCTTCGGTTTTGAACAAATCGACATAATCCTTGTAATCCTGATTGTCCTGAACTGTGCAGGTAAGGGTACAAATGCCCTCTTTGAACCAGTTTTCAAGGTTTATCTGCGTAATCTGAACATAGTCGGGTGTTTGATTTGAAATCATTGTGAAAAATTCAACTGCATCGGGATCCTGCGGAGTGATGCTTTCAATCATTTTTCTTACTTCGCCCAACTCATTGTATATGTTTTGGTATTCTTGAAGTGCAGGGAATTCGCTCTCAATAGCGCTGTTTTTACGCTGAATTGTTTTGAGCTTTGATTTAAGGATTTGACCCTTAACCGCAACGCCTCCGTAGACAATAAAGAGGCAAACAAGAATTACAAGCGCAATTTTTGAAATCAAGTCAATTTTCTTTCTGCTTTCAAGCCTGCGTCTGTAACTGTCCGGTAACAAACTAACTTTGAACACTGCTTAAACCTCCAATGCCTGAATTCCAAGACCGATACAGCCTGCGAATTCGTTTAATACGTTTCGGTCAAGTCCGAAATTATAGGTTGAATAAAAATCGGGAACAATTACGGGCATTTCCATAATCGTATCCTTAATTATATCGCACAAGCGAGCACTTTGATCTGCTGTCGTTGTGAAGAAAATCTTTTCAATGGGGCTGTCGCCGTTCTGCATCGCATAATAACTTACGGATGAAGCGGTTTCGGAAGCCAGCATAGCACCGACCTCTTCCACGTCGGTTGTAAGAGTTTCCTCGTTCGGCTCAAGTTTGTAGATATTGTTCACGCTGTCGGCAACTCTGTCCGGAGTTGTTATAGAACGTACCATTGAAATTTCGTCGCCCTTGACAACTATAAAGTTAAGAAGGTCGTCGGTCATATTCAAAAGAGCAAACTTTTCGTCACCTACAAGTCCTGCTTTAAGCCCTCTTATCTGCGAGAGCACCGAGGAATCGACGTCTGTTACCTGAAGCTTTGAAGCCGAAAGAATGTTTATGTACTGCTCAATCATATTTCTTCTTGCCGCAACAAGCATAACATGTGTGATGGGCTGATCCTCATCATTTACGCCGTCGCCTGCGACAACATAGTCAATTTCCATTTCCTGTATCGGAATGGGAATGAATTCCTGAGCCTGCAAGAGAACCATATTACGAAGCTTATCATCGTCAACCTTGGGGAAGGTCGCATATCTCATAATAACGTTCTCATTGTTGATGCCGACAACAACGTCAGGACTTTTGAAGCCGCCGCTTTGGAGCAGCTCGGTCAACGCAACATTAAATCGGTCGGGATCTCTTATGAAACCTTCTTCAACTGTTCCCTCAACCAACGGAGCTTTTCCGCACGCTAAAATTGAATATGTACCGCTTGAACGGGTAATTTCAACTGCCCTTATTTCTCTCGAATCGACCTCAAGGCCGATTACACTTTTAACTTTAGCCATAAATTTCTTCCCCCTGTTTATGAGCCGATAGAAGTAGACGCTGTGAATATAGGTAAGTACAACGAAATAAGCATTGCACCGACAAGACCGCCTATACCGATAAGTGCGATAGGCTCTATAATCGAACCGAGGTTTCTTGATGTCGCTTCAACATCCTCCTCGTAGAATTCGGCAACTTTGTCAAGAAGCTCCGGTAATGTACCTGCTTCCTCGCCGATTGCAATCATACCTGTAACCATAGGAGGAAACAATCCACTCTTATCAAGAGAATCCGAAATGGATTTACCCTCTTCAATGTCGGAAATAGCGTCATTAACCGCATCCCTTATAAGATCGCTGCCCGATGTGGGACCTGCGCTCTGCAAAGCCTCAACAGCGGTAACACCGCCTGAAAGAAGCGTTGCAAGAGTTCGGCAAAAACGAGCTACAACCATCTTTGTAATAAAGTCGCCGATCAACGGCATATGTAATTTGTTCTTTTCCCAAAAAGTATGTGCAAACTTGCTCTTTATGATAAATCTTAATGCGACAATTATGACAGCCGCAACCAAAATCCATAAATACCACTGCGTTCTCAAGCTGGTTGACGCATTGAATATGAACTGTGTAAGTCCGTTTAATTCTGTTCCCGACGGAATCATCTTCTGGAAAATCGGAACCATGAATGCAAGCATCGCAATAAGAAGTATGATAGCAAAAATACCGATATTCTTAGGATACGATACCGCTGATTTGATATTGTCCTTCAACGCCTTGTTTTTCTGCAACTGGTTTGCAAGGCTGATAAGCGATTGTTCAAGAATACCGCCGACCTCGCCCGTGGCAATCATTGCAACGAAAAGGTCGTCGAAAATTTTAGGATACATAGCAAATGCGTCCGAAAGAGGCATACCGCTTTCAACATTTTCGGAAATATCTACAATAGCTGCCGAAAGAGTCGGGTTGGTTGTCTGTTTTGCAAGCGTTGCCAACGCTCTTGTAACAGGAACACCTGCCGAAATCATAGCTGCCATCTGTCTTGCGAAAACAGCGACGTCCTGTATAGAAACCTTTTTACCGCCCGACTTTTTTTTCTCATTGATAACTTTTTCTTTGATGTCGGTAACGATAATTCCGGCTTCACGGAGCTTATCCATAGCTGCGGAGGAATTATCCGCAACAACCTCGCCGTGGACGTTCTGTCCTTGGCGGTTCATACCGTCGTAAGTAAAGGATGCCAAAGCATTTGCCCCCTTTTATATTAGTAACCCGATGTCATAAGAAGTCGTCTGACCTCTTTTTCATCAACGCAAAATTCAATTACGGATTCCTTTGAAATTTTCTGCTCTTTATAAAGTCTTAAAAGAGCTTGGTCCATAGTCTGCATTCCCTGCATCTGTCCTGTCTGCATAGCCGCATAGAGCTGATGCTCCTTTTCCTCACGGATAAGGTTTTTAACAGAGGGCGTATCGACCATATACTCAACCGCAACGCATCTTCCCTTGCCGTTGATGGTGGGAATAAGCTGCTGCGAAATAACAGCTTTCAAGGAGTTCGCAAGCTGCTGTCTTATCTGTCCCTTTTGTCCCTCGGGGAAGGAGTCGATAATACGGGAAATCGTCATAGGTGCGGTCTGCGTATGGAGAGTAGACAAAACAAGGTGTCCCGTTTCAGCCGCAGTAACCGCAATCGAAATACTCTCAGGGTCACGCATCTCGCCGATCATAATTGTATCGGGGTCGTGTCTCAAAACAGTTTTAAGCGCATTGGCAAAGCTGTGAGTATCGTTTCCTATCTCTCTCTGACGTACAGTTGATTTTATATGAGTATGCAAAAACTCGATAGGGTCCTCAACCGTAACTATGTTTGTTTCATATCTTTCATTTATGTACTTAATCATAGCGGCAAGAGTTGTCGATTTACCGCTGCCTGTAGGTCCTGTAACAAGTACAAGTCCTCTCGGAAGATTGCAAAGTCTTTTAATATCTGAGGGAAGTCCGAGGTTTTCAAGTTCAGGAACTTCAAACGGAATAGCTCTGAATACCGCCGCAAGCGTACCTCTTTGGATGATGACGTTTCCTCTGAAACGAGCAACTCCGGGTACTGCTACCGCAAGGTCCAATTCCCAATCCTCTTCAAGCTTTGTTTTCTGCAACGGGGACATTATATCGAGAAGCATTTTCTCAATATCTTCCGGTGCGAGCTTCGGGAAATCGGTCTGACGCTTAAGGTCTCCGTTTATTCTGACACACGGCTCAATTCCCGCTACCAAGTGCAAGTCGGAGCCTCCAACCTCCGCCGTATGTCTTAAAAGGTCCTCTATCACGAACGGATAAGAGCTTTCTTTGCCTGTAAAAACCACTGAATACAACTCCTAAACTTTGAACATTTAACTAAAAATATGCGTATAGGGTGCAAGAAAAAGTATTGTTCCTGCACCCAATTTTAACAATTAAGCTGCCGAATCCAGCTCTGTAAGCAAGCCCTTAATGTAATCTGCCATTTCGGGTGTAGCCTTAACGTAAGTGGTACATGCAGAACCGCTTCCCGTCTTGGAATCAGCTGTTACAAATGTAAATTGATCCATTGTCGGAATTTCAGGATGAACGCTCATCAATCCGGCAATTCTGTTTCTCGCAACCGCTTCGCTGGCAGTAACTTCAACTGCTCTGTTCAAAACTTCCTCGGTGCTTGCCGTATCCATGGCATCAAGCAAGCTCTTAACCTGCTCCTGCTTTGCGTAATCGCAATAAACGATAAGAGCCTTTGAAATTGTGGGATACGCATTAGTCTTGAAGGTAACATTTTCAAGATTTATATTTGCAAGTCTGTCAAGCATCTCTTGAGCCGTGCAATTCTGAAGATCATATACAAAGAATGTGTTTTCAAGCTTCATGCTGTCAGCATAGCTTTCGGTATCAAATTCCTTGATTTTGCTCTCCGCCTTATTAACTTCCGACTCTGTGCCCATAAGCCAAAGCTTCTTGGTCATCTTTTCGGGTCCGTAAACGGTGACTTCGTAGGGGAAGCTGTCTATAATGCCGACAGCCATAGTTCTGTCAATATACTCAAGCTCGATTTCACGAAGTATTTTTGCTTCAGCAGTTCCTGTCGAAGTGCCCGGAGTTCCTGTCGAAGTGCCCGGAGTTCCTGTTGAAGTGCCCGGAGTTGCCGGCTCGCCTGTTGAGGGAGTGGTGGACGGCTCTACAACCTGATCGCTCTTTGAAGCGCCGAGATTAGCACCTGTAAGAGGTTTATCGATAACTGCCTTTATTGTCTTAATGTCTGCAAGAGCACTACCCGTAACAAATGTATAGAGGGTATAAGGCCTTGATGCTACTACAATTCCGGGGTCAAGTCCGAGACTTGAGAGAAGCGAACTGAACTCCTCGGCTGTAATGTAATTAAGGTTGATTTCCTTGAAATTAGCCGCAACAAGAGCCGCACCTGCGTTGATGTTACTGCTTACGTCAATAAGCCTTATAAGCTCTTGAATTTTAGCAAGCTCCTTAGGGCATGCGCTGACAAATACTGTGCTGTCGTCAGTCTCTGTCGAAACATACTGAACGTTTGACAAGCCGAGTGCGCTTGCCTGCGTCTGAAGAACGCCGACTGTTATGTATTTAAGGGTGAACTTGGTCATTACAACCTTATCAACAAATTTTTCGTTAAGTTCTGCAGTAGTGCCTACCATCAAGGTGTTGCCGTCTTTAAGGTAAGAAAGACCCGCAAGCCTTGTAACATAGTCAATAGCCTTGAGTGCTGACATCTGCTCAAGATTAACGGTAAGCGTTGTGGTTGCGTCACCGACAAAAATGATAGTATATCCCGCATTTCTTGCTATTGCCGAAAGCGCATCCTTAACATTTGCATCAACAAGATTAAGCGAAAGTCTTGATGACGACCATGTGGAAGCAGAGGATTCCTCGGTAAGCGGTATTTTAATTACCTTTCCCGAAATAATCCTGTCAGCGTCAGAAAGATTGTTAGCGGTCATAATGTCGCTGACTGTAACGCCGTGAGTTTTAGCTATTCTTGTCAAGGTGTCCCCCGACTTGATTACATAATATTGGTAATCGCCTGTATTTTCCCTGCTTGACCCCATTACCGTCATAGGTAACACGGCATTGACAAGCAATACGATTGCCAAAATCGCAACCAAAACAGCTTTCAATTTTTTTGTTGAACTGTTGTACATTGTGTGTTCCCCCTAAGAAACTCTATTATTTATAAAAGATGTTATTTTGCCGAATTATTTCATTTCAACGGTTCTCTTCTTTTCGCCGAGCGAGAAAGTAACCGAACTGTCTGTTATGGATTCAACGAGCCACTCTGAACCGGGTACGTAATCTCCGACTTGAAGCACATACGAACGAAGCTTCGTTTCCACGATTACTGTTCTGTAACCGTCAGAGTTATATACCATACCTTTTATCTTTGCGTTTGCAATAACGTCCTCGGAAAACGGGTCTACACCCTCCGCAACGGTTTCGCCCTCGCTTCTTTCAATCATCGGAAGAACGTCAACCGACTGTGCCGGATTGGTAACGGTTTCGTCTAGCCCTGAGTCCGTTTTGATGCCCGATATAATTATCAACGCCGCAACCACAGCCGCAATAACGATAAATACAAGCGGCAAAATAATTTTCATTTTAGGATTTTTCTCAAAGAACGCATTAAACGCATTCTTTTTCCTCGTATTCTTTTTACCGCCCTTGCCTGATTTAAGTTTGGCTATGACATCCTTGATGTCCATATTCATATCCATAAAGCACCCTCCGATACGTTGCACTTTTAAGTCGAATTTAAGTAAAATTTATGCTTGCCCCCACGTTTTATTGTAAAATGGGCGCAATAATACACATATTTATAGTATATTGTACAACTAAATACACTTTTCGTCAATAAATATATAGAATTTTTTGCAAAATTCATATATTTTTTTGTACAACTTTATGCAAAATGCTATACACAGAAAAAAGCACAAGATAACATACTATATCTTGTGCTTTCGTCTGTTTATTAAATTTTACCTTGATTGCTTATCGTTATGTTTTGAATTAACAGAACTGCCGCCGTAGCTATATCCGTATCCGTAATCATAACCGCTCTTTTTTCCGTAGAAGGACGGTTTACCGAAACTTCTTTCCGCATTGTTATAAATGCAACCAAGTATTTCTATTCCCGAGTTCTCAATATTATCTATTGCTCTCTTAATCTTCCTTGCCGGAGCGCAATCCTGCTTAACGACAATAACGCTTGTATCGGCATAGCCTGCAACAATTGCGGCATCTGCAAGAATTCCGCACGGCGCTGTATCAATAATGACAAAGTCAAATTCTTTCTTTGCGGATTCAATAATCTCTTCCATTTTAGGTGAAGAAAGGATTTCTGAAGAGTTATCGACAGCTTTGCCCGAAACAAGAACAAACAACTGATATTTCTCGGAATACTTAATTGACTCCTTAAGTGTCTTATCGCCGGAAATTATACCGCATATACCCTCGTCATCGGTAGCGGCGAAGCCCAAGGTCTTAGCAACTGCCGGTTTACGCAAGTCGGCGTCGATAAGAAGAACCGACTTGCCGTTTTGTGCAAGCGAAAGTGCGATATTCGTGGCTGTTGTTGTCTTTCCTTCACTCTCGGTTGTACTTGAAACGACAATCGTTTTATATCCCTTCTTTGCAGAAGCGTATTCAATTTTTGTTCTGACAAGTTTGTACGATTCGATAAAAGAGAAGCCTGTTTTCTTATCCGTGACAAGAACGCCCTGTTTAGAATCATTTTTAGATTTGGAATTGACTTTATTGATACTGCCGAGCAACGCAACATTCAATTTTTCACTGACTTCATCGCTGCTCTTGATTGTATCTTTGATAATAACGGACAAAACAATGAAGAAGCAACTCAGTGCAAATCCGAGAACGAATCCAAGGATCGTATAAATAAGTGCATCATTATTTTCATTTGGCTTTTCCGTAAGCAACGGAGGATCTATAACCGCAAGTCTTGTATTCGGGAAAGCTTTTTCGATTGCACCCGGATAATTCTCTACATAAGCCTTAGCTATTCCATAAGAAACCTTTGGGTCGGTTGTCGTTACAGTAAGATAAATAATAGAGGTATTCTCTATCGAATTTACAGATATAAATTTTTTCACTTGTTCTGCTGTAACCTGATATCCGCAGGAATTAGCAACATTTGTTGCAAGCTCGGTTGTTGTGAAAACATATTTGAAGCTCTCGGCAAGCGAAACCGAAGCGTTAATATCGGAAGCAGACTGACCTGCAACGGTAATTGCCGAATCCCTATTGCTCGCAATAAACATAATTCTTGAAGAATATTCGTTAACATAAGTAGCCTTTGCAACTATAAATCCCAAAAGTGCGACAACAACAGCCGACAGTAAAATCAACCACCATTTATTCAAAAGCTTTTTGAGATACATCAACATATTGTCGAGGCTTACTCCGTCCTCGTGTTCTTTTTTCTCGTTTGAACTGTAACTCATATGTTTCTCCCTTTATGAAAATTATCATTATAATCACACTCAATAATTATAACAGAAATATCTTGATTATACAACAATAAAAAACAAATTCACCTTAATTTCTGCATACTGATTTTTTTATCCGCAATTCTAAGCTCGGTGTCGCAAATCTCAAACGCCGCCGCCTTATGCGAAATGATGACGCAGGTCTTGTTTTTAAGCTCTCTAATATTTGAAAGAACCTGCTTTTCCGTTTTCTCGTCGAGTGCGGACGTTGCCTCGTCAAGCAAAAGTATCGGAGCATCGCTCAGCACCGCACGGGCGATCGCAAGCCTTTGTATTTGTCCCTCGGAAAGACCGTGCCCGTTTTCCAAAAGCACCGTGTCAAGTCCGTCGGGAAGCTCGTTTATAAACTTATCCGCACAGCTTATTTCCGCCGCACGCATAATTTCCGCCTCGCCTGCCGAACTGTTCACAAAACGGATATTATCTCTGATCGTACCGCTGAAAAGCATATTTCCCTGCGGAACATAGGCAAAAAGGCCTCGCATATACTTATCTATCCCGTATTCCCTATCGCCGCATTTTATGTAAATCCTGCCGCTGTCGGGCGGAACGACGCCGACCAACAACTTAAACAGCGTACTTTTTCCTATTCCCGATATTCCTGAAATAACCGTAAAGTCGTTTTTCTTGATTGTAAAATCGGCATTTTCGATTACCGAATCTCTGCCATAGCCGAAAGACACGTTATCAAAACGAAGTTCTTGCATTTCCGAATAAACCTTTTCGGTGTTGATATTTTTATCGTTAAGGCTCTTGCTTGCGCTCAAATTTTCAATCTCAATAATTCTCTCTGCAGAAGCAATCATTGAATAATACTGCGGAACAATGCCCGAAAGCGAGGTAAACGGAGCTTGAACCTGACTTATCAGCTGCATAATTGCCGTAAGCGTGCCGAACGACATACCGCCTGTGCAAAGTTTTACACCACTCCACACAAGTCCGAACAAATATCCCAACGAGAAAGCTGCCGAAAAGCCTAAATTCGCAAAAATCGACCATCTGTTTTTCTTAATTTTGGCGTCAAGGTTGTTTTTTTGCAGCCTCTCTGCCCTTTCCATAATTTTTTTACCGACGTTGAAAATTTTAATAACAAGCACGCTCTCAATCGACTCTTGCATAAAGGAGCGAACGGAGCCGTCGGTTTCCTGCACCGCCTTGTGGAGCTTTTTCATTGAGCCTCTGAATATTCTTGTAAATACAAACAGCACAAGTCCTGCAATCAAAAACAAAAGCGCAAACCACTTGTCGAGCGCAAACAGCACCGCAAACGCACAAACAAGCCTTGTAAGCATCGAAGCAATCGCCGGCATTATCGTTGTAACCGCCTGACTCACAACAGCAGTGTCGCTTGTGAGCCTTGTCATAAGCTCGCCGGAATGATACTGACTGATTTTGAGGTAATCCTTTTTCAATATGCTTTCAAAGAGCTTTGATTTATATTTCATTTCAAGTCTGCCCGAAATACGCACCTCAAGAGCCTTTGACAGCAATTTCAGCGATATTTGAGCGACTATTACAAGCAATAAAATTATTGCATTGTGAATAAGTCTGTCCTTGTCGCCCTTTTGCGCCGAGTCTATAATAAGCTTTGCAAATATCGCCATTGAAACTCCGCACACGGAATAAAGAGCGTCGCAAATTATAAGCGACACCATTTTCGGCAGTTCCGAGACGGAATTGCGTTTTATCCAATTCAATGCGGCGGTGTTTTTCATTTTTTCAATTTCCCTCTGATTTTAACAATGTATTTTCTTATCGGGAAAAGCATACTCCAAAAACGGCAGTACGCTTTGTATTTTTTACTGTTAACCGAAATTTCTTTTCCGTTTCTCTTTATTGTGCGAACAAGCCCGATAATCATACCGTCGGTTATGCCGTTTTCCTTAATCCATTGATTATCTCCGCACATTGTGTACGAATTATCCGAAACATTTACAACCCTGTGAAGCACAAATGCGCCGTCGGGACGTCTGTAAAGCGGCAAATCGTATTTTTTAAGCTTTCTGTCGCACTTTTCCAAAATCACCGTATCTCTGCCTTGAACAAGCAGCGGCAGCATACTTGTACCCGTTATCGGCATTTCAACCGTTCCGCCCTGCGACAGCTTATCCTCGATTATCGGCATAATCTGTGCAAGGTGTATTTTCTTCTTTTCCACGGCTTAATCCTCGATTATGTTCTTTTCACGAAGTTTTGCAATATACTTGTCAATATCGCTTGAAGCTGTATCACGGTCAATTTCATATTCTTTAAGAACAGCGTCAACCAATTCATCCTTAGTTGCACCCTTTTCAAGCAGCTTCCAAATGAACGCACCTACGGGATTGAGCGTCATAATTCCGCCGAATGACATCTGCTCGTCGCCTATCGGAACAACAATATTACTTCCTGCAACTTCTCTGATTATATATCCGTCTTTGATTTTCATTGCTTTTCTCCATTTGATAAATCATTTTGTATTCCGAGATATGAGGTCATTACCGCTTCCTCGGAAATATTGCATTTTAGCTTGTAAATCGGTACATTTTTAAGCACACCGTCGAGCACCGTCAAAAGTTTATCCATCACGCTTGCGGCTGACGGGCGAATTGTCTGCGCCAAAAACAACGGTATTGCACTTTGCGGCGATATTCTTGAAATACTGTTTTTCGTGCTGCGTTCAAGAAAAACGATTGCCTTTATCGGAACAGCTATATTTGTGCTCTCATCATTTTTCCCGCTGAACGGCGTTCCGCAAGCACAATATTCGCCGTCGATTAAGCGAATAGCAGGCTTGTCGTCGTTTATCATTCGTGCGTCGGGGAATTTGTCCAACCATAAATGCGTGTGAGTGGATTTTCCGACGCCGCTTTTCGCCGAAAACAGATATGCAACGCCGTCTTTTTCAATGCAAGAGGCGTGAAGCAAAATTCCGTTATGGTTTAAGAGTTTATAATAGAACGCTTCGCCCATATAGACGTAGTAACATTCGTCAGCTGTGAGCTGTGGCAACGCTTCGGCTTTTTGTTTTAATATTTCGTCGGGCATTGCGACGGTAAAATCCTCTTTGCCGTCTTGATTTTCGCTCAAATATGCCCTTGAGCGTTCATAAAGCATCCCGTCCTTGCAATCCATACGGATTTTAAGTCCGGCAATATCAAACAATTCCGTAACCTCACCGCCTTTTAAGCATTATTATATATTTTAACATTATTTTGCGGTTTTGTATAGTTAATTTTTTGTGTGGGTAAATCGAGGGGGTAGCGGTAGAATAAAAAATTCAATTCGTGCATTTCAGCCTCCCTTGTGTAAAGGGAGGTGGGTTGCCGCAGGCAACTCGGAGGGATTGTAGTGTTATTTTTATATGATTTTGTAAAAATCCCTCAGTCATTTTTTTGTTCCTCAAAAAATGACAGCTCCCTTTACAAGGGAGCCTTTGACGGACAGCCGAATTTCAGCCTCCCTTGTGTAAAGGGAGGTGCCGAACGAATGTGAGGCGGAGGGATTGTAAGGTTGATTTTATATGATTTTATAAAAATCCCTCAGTCATTTTTCTTCGAAAAACGACAGCTCCCTCGTCAGAGGGAGCCTGCGTTTGTGCTAAATTTTTAAATTATTATATACCGAAAGCTATTATAAATACGTTAATTTGCTCGGCGGCAGCAAGCCGCCGCCATACCGTGTCGAATATGATTTACGCAAGAAAAAAGCAGGGTAATTGCTTACCCTGCTTTTTGTATTAGTTATTTTGCACGATTTGACGTCAGATTATATCTCAATCCAACCGTCTCCGCCGCCTTCAACAGGACCTGTGCCTACTGAAAGGGTGATTACGTCTTCTACTTCATAAACTGAAACGTCGAAATCAGGTGCGCTATAAATTTGTTTCATCAAATTTTCTCCTCTCAAGTTATTGTAATAATTATCTTTCAAACCGTTTCAGTTAAGCTGCGAACGGATATGCTGCAAGATATTTGCTTACAATATTGTCATAGTTCGTTGAGAGAGCAGCTGTTCCAGCAGTCTCGTAGAAGATTGTCTGTGCGTTGCCCGAAGCGTCAACATACTGAACGAAGCCCATGTATGTTACGTCGTTATTAAGTGTTGAGTGGTTAGCCTTAATGATAGCACCAAACTCAGCATCGGCTGTGTCGCTTACCTTACTGATGTAATCAGTAGAAGCTGCTGTGTAATCAGCAACGCTTTCGCCTGCAACAACTCTCTTAGCTGTTTCAGCGTTGAAAGCAGCAGCACCCTTGTAAGCTACCATACCTACAGCTGTGATGCAATCAGTTGTAGCACCTGCAACACCTGTGTTCTTGAAGTAAGTATCCCAATCAGAATCGCTGATCTTGGATATTACTCTGAAGCTGAACTCGTCAGCAACTGTTGTTGCGCTTGTAGCGGTCATCTTAACCTGGCTCTTAGCCTTTGTTACTGCGGGACCTGCAGGAGCAGGAGTACCAACTGTAAGTGTAACAGAAGCATCAGAGCTGTCATAATAAGCAGCACCATACTTGTTGGTTGCCTTATTATTGTTTGATGTATCAACTGATGCAAGATATGTGTGGTTCTTACCAAAAAGACCCGAAATCATATCAAACTGTATTGTATCACCATTTGATACAGTATCAGCGACAGTCAATGTAAGAGTAAACATTGTCATGCCGTCTACTGATTCCCAATATCCCTGTGAACCGTAGGTAGTTGAACGATCTTTTACGCACTGAATTTTGCAGATAGCATCATAGCCGTTGGCAGTATATCTTGCCTGTTCTTCGGCGGTTGAAGCATTTTTAACCTGCGTCAATGGGGATGCAGCAACTATTTTACCAATAGGTCTAACGCTGGAGAAATTATTATATATATCTCCATACGCTACGGCTGTGGGAGTGATAACAGACGTGTTGTACATCCATGAAATAGCATAACCAGCAAAAGTGTTAGCCCAAGTTCCGCTTTCATTCTTGTAAAGCTTAACTGTAACATTTACTGTATCGCCAGGTTGAACAACCGTCTTATCAGCTGTAGCCTCTATTCTCATCTCTTGGGTGCCTGTGCCAGTCCATGCAAACGCAGAAATTGCACAAGTACTGAATATCAAAACAAGAGCGAGGACAACGCTGATAATTTTGTTTGTCTTAGCCATTGATATATTCTCCTCCATTTATAATTTGCAACAATTATTATGCATAATTAGCTGCAATAGCTGCTTGAGTATTATAGAAACAACCCTCGGGGTCGTATGTCAACTCATAGTCAGCAAGAATAGAACCATCCGTACCTGTTACTGATGTATCAGCATCGATATCAGCTGCAAGAAGCATAAACTCTTCATCGAGTCCTTCATAGGTCAACTCATAGTCGTTACAATAAGATGCATCTGTACCGGTAATCGAACCATCTCTATCAAGGTCGCCAAAGTATATAAATACATACTTAGCTACCAAATCGCCACTGTTATTGTAAACTTCGATTACTGCGCCTGTTGTTTCAATACCGTTGCTGGCATCGGTATTAACTACCATTGTTCCGTTGTTAACGGTAACATTGTCAGCAATAGTTTCAGTAGTATGGATACCTAAAGTATCAATACCCATTACGCAACCATCAAAGCCGTCGCCTGTGCAATGATTTGTGCTGATTACTGTACCAGCTGCCTCGCCTGCCGCAGTAAGTACAAGTTCGGGTGTGCCAGCTGCGCCGCCTTTGTAAGAAATTGTTGCAGAAACTCTGTTAAGAGTCTGACCGATTTCTGTAAGCTCGGCAGTCTTAGGATTAGCGCTGTCGAACGAACCGCAGTAGAATTTACCGTCAATGTTAGCAGCAGTTTTCTGGTCATCAGCGATTGCTACTGTGCCTGAGCCTGTTGAGCCGATAGCCTTAAGCTTGAATGTAAGCACAGTAAGGTTTGCTCCGTTAAGGTCGGGAGCTGTTACCGCACCGCTTGTCGAAGGAGTGAGTGCAACTGTAAGCTTACCGGCATCTGCCTTAACAGCAGATTTGGTTGTGCTTGCACCATAAATGTTTGCAACTGTAGCTGAATCTGCTACATACTCAAACAATGATGCGTTATACTCAATCGGGAGCGACATAGGTCCGGCATAGAAAGTTTCTGTAGCGTTTGCTTTAACAGTGATTGTAACTTCATCACCTGTTGCAACCTCGGGAGCCGAAGCTGAAACGGTAAATGTAGCTGTGGGGGTTGTCTTTGCGGCAAATACGCCCATAGTCAACACACCTAAAGCCATTACAAGAGCTAAAGCAAGGCTAAGGATTTTCTTTGACTTAACCATTATTAGCCTCCTTATTCTGTTTTCCCAATAAATATACACTTAATCAGCATAAATGTCAATACATTTACGTTATTCAATATTTGAATCAGCGGAAATTTCAAAAACAGCTATCACTCTGCTTTGGAAAACCTGTCGGCTGTGGTGCTGCCTAAAGGCACCGCCGAAGCCATATGAACAAGCCGATTAAATGTAAGCGATTTTTTAATTTCCGTGAGGATGCCGAGCCGGTTGACCCGACACCCCCGTTTTTCAATCAATAACTGACTGTGTCAATTATCTTGTCTGAGAAATTACATCAGCGTTACCTACAGATGCACTCATGATCGGAGTCAAGTCTGCAACTGAGATTTCGCCGCTTGCGTCAGCGTCTGCTGCCTTTGCATATACACCGTCAAGAGCTGCAAGGCTGTTAACGTTCTTATCAACTGCAAATGCGTCGAATGCATCAACTACGCCGTCGCCGTTTACGTCACCGTAAACAACTACGTAGTAAGTTGAGAGAACGCCGATGTTGTCAACAGAAACCTTAACTGTAGCGCCTGTACCAAAGCCGTTTGACTTAGAAGGTGTAACAGCAAGCTTAGCTGCCGGATTGGAAGCCTTAACGTTATTAAGGATAGCCTCAGCTGTTGTAACAGTACCCGGAACGATACCCTGAATGTATCTAACATCCTGTGTTACCTGATTTACAACGCCTGAATCGCTCTTATCAAGTGTTACGCTCGATACGAAGTTGTTGAGAGCTGCCTGGAGTTTGTCGCAAGCTGCGTCAACCTTTGCCTTTTCCTTATTGGAGTTAAGTCTGTCATATGCTTTGAATGTAAGTGCCGAGTGGTTGTAAAGAATGCCTGTGTAATCAACACCGCCTACGTTTACGTTGTACTCAACACCGAGAGCCTGAACAAGCTGCTTCCAAGCTTCGGTAGCGTCAACGCCGTCCTTAACCTTGAAGTACTCGTTGAAGTGACCTACAATTGTGTTAGCCTGTTCAATGAGTGTTGAAAGCTCGCCGTCAAGATAACCGTTATCCTTCATTGAAGCGTACTTCGGAAGGAGATCGTTCTGAGCCTTCATAAGCTCATACTTAGCATCAAATACTGCTGACTGAAGAGCCTTTGCGTCAGCCTGAACAGCCTTTGCATCAGCGAGAGCCTTAGTATAAGCTGCCCATGAATCTGCGCTGTAATCAGCTTCCTTGTAACCCTGAGCCTCTGCGATTGAGATTTCCTGATTAAGGAAGTCCTTAACAACAGTATTTCTCCAGTTTGCATCCATGAATGCATAATAGTAGTTAAGTCTTGAAATAGCATCTGCCATTTCGAGATCAGAGTAAGTGGGATCGGTCCAATTAGCAATTGCATCGTTCCAGTTCTTCATAGCCTCTGCTGAAGGTGCAGAAACAGTAGCGTCGATACCTGTCTTAATGTTGCCGCTGTTTGCATTTGCAATAGCCTTGATAACTGCCTGTGAAAGGTTTTCGCCATCAATGTAGTTTTCAGGCTGTGCGGGCTTAGCATAAGCGTTGATGATCTTACGAGCCGCTGTTCTTGCGTTTTCGTACTGGAAGTACTCGTAAAGTTCATGATCCTCGAAGTCGATGTCATGTCCCTTATTTGTCTCAAGTTTGTCAAGAGCGGAGATAAGAGTGTCAACACTGATAGTCTCGGTTACTCTGTCATACTGTGAAAGAGCGTCATACGCATTGTTGAGAGTTGTGAGAGCTTCTTCCATAGCAAGAACAACTTCGTCATAGTAGCTTTCAGTCTTGGGAGCATATACAAGATATACTGCATCTCTCAAAGCTGTGTCATATGCATCATAAGCCGCCTGTGCTTCCGGAACGAAGTCGGAAGCTAACAAGCCCATACCAACATATTTCTTAACAGCGTCTGTAAGACCGAAGTCTGAGTAGTAAATGAAGTCAACTGTCCATGTATCGTTGTGCTTGTAATTGGAAAGCAAATACTTCGTGTTAGTCTCAGTGTAAACAGAACCCGCATCATAGTAACCGTAAGGAATCTGCGTGCTTGCGGTAACGCCGCTAGCTGCCTTCCAGAAGTGACCTACCATCGCTTCGTTCTCATCCTTTGTCTGTGAGGGATTCCATGCCTCCGCCATTGAATTAAGTGAGAAGTATGTCTTAAACTCATCCGAAGGCTCAGCTGCATAGTTGAAATTTTTGATAGAGATTGTACGCTTGTTGTTAACTGCCTGAACGATACTTACATTGTAATCAAGGACGCTCTTGTAAAGGTTTGTCGTAAAGATGTACTTATTGTACGCCGCACGTTTCCAGTCTGTCTGGTCATTTTCAGGCCACTGCTCGCCTTCAACGTCGGGAGTTGTGGCGATACGTGCGTAAATTACCTTTGTCTGCTCGCCGCCAAGAGGCTTGCCGTCCTTACCGATGTAAGAATAAGTAACACGAACCTGAGTTACAGCGTCGGTTGCAGGAACTGTAGCTGTAAAGCTTGCTGTTGCACCCGGTTCAACAATACCGGTAGTGCCGCTGAATGTAACTCCGTTATCAGCCTCGATGTTTGAGATGCTGATTGTGTAAGAAGTATCAACAACATCTGAATTTCTATGCTTCTGAAGCATACCTGCTGAGTTGTTGACGAAGTTCAGGGTGTTGGTTACCTGTGAATAGAGGTAATCGTCACCGTTGTCATTGTGGAAATAAATACTTGGGTCAGAATATTCCTGAATGCCGGTCTTCCAACCAACAAACATACCTGCGATCGGCAATACCGGAACAAGAAGTCCGTTGTTACCGATTGTTTCAAGCTTACCAATAAGACTTACAACAAGATTCTTGATATTGTTCTGGTTAAGGATCGCATCAAGAGTTGTGTAGGTGCTGTCGGAAATCAAGTTTTGATTTCCTGCAAGCTTGTAGAAAATAGAGTTAAGAAGCTGTCTTACAACAGTAACAACCTGTGTAAGAACATTAGCATTTCTGAGAATTCCGTCCGGAATCTTGAATGCGCTTGCAACTAACGGAAGATCAAAGTTGTTGATACCGTTTACAAGCTTACCTCTGAGGATGTTCTCAAGCCATGTATTGCTTGCAGTTGTAACGCCGCTTGCATTAAATACCTGATCAAGGGGAAGAAGCTTAAGGAAAACTGTGTTGAGTTTAGCCCACGGATCCTGATATGTAGCAAGATCAACTGCTGAGCCGCAGTCAACAAACTTCTCAAAGCCCCAAGCCCACTCTTCAGAAGAAGTAAGAGCCCAGTCGATGATCCAATCAATCTTGTACTGCCACGTCGGAACAGAGTTGATGTATGTTGAATCAGCTGTGTATTTAAATGAAGAAGCATCTGAAGACGGAACTGCTCCGAGATTGTTCATTACTGCATAGTAGCCATTCTCACTGTCTTCGCCGAGGTCGGTGATGTTACGCAAGTAGTACATACCGAGGTCAACGCCCATTGTAAGTACAGTATCAAGCCAGTAGTTAGCGTCATACTTAGCACCTGTAAGAAGTGTCTTTGTGTTGTAATCAGCATAGATAAGTGCGTCGAAGTTATATGCGGGCATAAGCTGTGTGCAAAGCTCACGAACAACAACTGCACCAAGTGCAAGAACTGAAACGTCGTCAGCGCTGTCTGTGCCGACTGTCTTGCAAAGCTTAGCTTCTGACGGAAGCTGTGCCTGAGGCATAAGAAGCTTAATGCCTGCACAAGCAAGACCTGTAAGAGCCTGCTTAACCGTACCGTTCATCATCATGTTGTAGTACGGTGAAAGCTTAGCGTCGTTGTAATACTCGTCGAAGATTTCTTCGGGAGCAATGCTGAATGCATATCTTGCTGCACGAAGAACATTGTTAACAACCTTATCAAGGCCGCCGTTCTCCCAGCCAAGACCTTTTCTGAGGTCGTAGGTCTGACCCTTAACCTCAAAGTTTTTAACAAGAACAGTATCGATTACCTTGTAAACGAAAGCGTTGAGACCATCAAGGATGTTATCATAGCCTGCTGCAGAGTTACCGATTGTTGTTCCGTCTACTGTCGGGATGAATTCATTAACGAAGTCGTCAGTGATCTTCCAATCCCAGTTGAACATATAGTAATATGTTGAAAGGTTTGCGGGAAGTGTACCCTTGAAGTATGTATCCTCGAAACGATAATAAGGAACACCGTCGATTACTTTGTAATCAGAATATTCCCAAAGATAGAATTCCTGAGGCTTTGTGAAGAAATCGCCTGCTTCTGCCAAGCCTTTAACAGCGTCAACTTCAGCTGCGGTCATTTCTGCAAAGTCTACACCGAGAGCACCTGCAAGGAGCTTCTTAACAGAACCGTTAAGAACTACGGGTGCCATCTCTGCAAATACATAAGGAATGAACTTGTAGAGAAGTGCAAGAGCACTGTCAGAACCGTTTACAGAGAATGTAAGAGCACCGCTGTTGATAGCGTCTCTTACTGACGGAAGAAGATAGCCTTCATCGCCGTTCTTATACCATTTAAGAGTATGATCTCCTGTGTAATCTTCGGGAGCAGTGTATACATAAGTATCTCCGCCCGCAGTTTCAAGAGTCTTGGTATAAGTAACTGTCGCCGTCCAAGTTCCTGTAGCATCGCCTGAGCCCATAAGGGGTGCGAAGTTGTAGTCATACTGAGTGATTGTTGAGCCGTCTTCGCTGGCAACAAAGTATCTTGAAGTCTGCTGAGCAGCTGTCGGAAGGGCTGTGGTATAACCAAGGTCAGCACCTGCAGCGTTTACTCTGTATGATGTCCAAAGCATCGGCTTTGTGAAGAGAATCTTTACAAAGCTGTCGAGTACGGAAAGAACTCCGCCGTCGCCTGCTGTGTTTGTGTAAGTTCCCAACTCAGAAGCTGTTGTATCGGGTCTTGCCATAAGCGGGAATACTGCCCTCTTAACAGCTGAAGGAACGTTTGTGATAAGTCCGTTGATAGAACTAAGATCCAAGCCCTTGATAAAGTTAGCAATCATACCAAGCTCAATGCCGTTTGAGAAAACTTCATTTACTGCAGCTGTGTTAGCAGAAAGAAGCTGAAGAAGCTCATAAACGATTGTAAGCTGGTCTGTACCCTCACGGGTCATTCCCGACTGCCATGAGTCGAATTTAACTTTTTCAAGAATGCCAAGGTTTACAAGTGCTGCTGCGAATTTAAACGTACTGCCCGTCAAAGTCGATCTGAATGAATCAAGTGACGCACAGAGGTTATTAACGGATGTGAAGTTAATTGTAACTTTAAGACCCATCGTATCAACAACAGTACCCATGTTGATATTTGCCTGTGCAAGCAAATTGTCGAGAGCATCAAAAAGAATTGACATCCTCTCCTCGGTTGAAAGTCTTGTTACAGAACCGTACTGGTTGTAAGCCTGCAAAGCATTAAGCTCGTCTACCGTTTTGTAATTTGCCTTAGCAGCAAAAGACGCAACCGAAAGAGATGAGAAAATCATAAGAATTGCCAAGATTACACTCAACAATTTTGTTGACTTTTTCATTTGTTTACCTCCTAATTTTTTTACATTAGATATTCACAATTAAATATTTAATGTCCGCACCCCGTTAATCGAATGCCGACGGGGGTGCCTCATCGGCTGTTTGCGACTGCAGTTTGTTTCTTGCCTCTGACCGCCCCTTTAAGGGAGGAGTCCGCAAACGCTGTCTTGTTTAACTCGGTAGTCTCCCACCATTCCCACTTGTTAAAGTCGGTGGGAGACGATGATACACACCCGAGTAATATTACCAAAGGATGTGTATCAAAACAGGCCTTTGCCCGCCAAATATAGCGAGGGCATAACGACCGTATCTAAAAAATTCGATACTTCGCCCATTACACCATTCCTATGGTTATTAAAATTATAGAATTTTATTATAAAAAAGTCAATAAATTATTCACGATTTAGTGCCGTTTTTCCGATTTGAACAAATAAAATTGTTATTTTTGGGCAAATTCATCAAAGAATTTTGGCAATATTTCCACAAAATTATGAACGAAATGTGAACATTTTAGTTTTCGTCGTTTTTTGAACAGAGTTTTAGTCAATACGGGCATTTACTGCACATTTTATCGCATTTTGTCGATTATTTTCGAAGCCACAACATATAGTATTTGCCTAAAATTGCCTGTCGAAATGTAGTTTTGGCATTAAAAATGCTAAAATGCCGTCCATCGACACTCATTCCCTTAAAAATATCGTCGTAATATAAAAAAGCACCTCGAACAAGCTTTCACTCATTCGAGGTGTGATTTATTTTATCGGGGATATTTTATTTGCCGACTCCGCCGATAATATCGCCGCCGATATCACCGATGTCGCCGCCGTTTTCGATTTTGTCTGCAATGTCATAGAAGAAATCCTTAGCGGTATTTCCAAGACCTTCAATGGTGTCACCTGCGCCGGAGAAGTCAATATCACCCATTCCGCCGATAAGACCTGAAAGCGTATCCATAATTCCGCCCAATGCAGAATCGCTGCCTGAAGATGACGCTTGCGTTGTGGGAGCCTGTGTTGTGGGAGCCTGCGTTGTGGGAGCCTGCGTTGTGGGTTCTGTTGTGGGAGCTGTCGGAGCTGCAACAGTAACAATCTGAGTTACTACCGGAACATTTTCCTCAACCTGCTTTATTTTGTGGCCGCCCTTTGAGCCTGCCGCATAAACTGCAACAGTGATTGCAAGTGCACAAACAATAGCACCTACTCTTGCCCAGCCTTTTCTGGTATTAAGCTTCTTTTCAGCAAGCTCTTCAGGAGTTAACTGAACTTTCTCTTTCTTTGCCATATTAGTTGCCTCCTAAAAATTAGTATACAAAGTTAGAATATTTTGCGTTTGCATCAAGGTTACCTGTACCTGTGATGCTAAGTCCTGCCTTGAGCTGAAGCTCTGCATTGGCATTGAATGAATATTCAAGGCTCTGAAGCTTGCCGTCTGTGATAACAGCCTTAACCTTGATGTTCTTGTAGTTAGCATTAAGTCCTGTAACTGTAACTACCGATACGAAGTTCTTAATTTCGGTGTTAACCTCATCGAGAACAACGATATCGTTTGTAAATCTTGAAAGAGCCGTATTACCGCTTCTGTCGGGATTTGATGAATCAGCAAGTGTGAATTCATATGTATCGCCGTTTACTGAAAGGTTCTGAATGTCATTCGGCTGAAGATTTGTAGCTTTAAGAGTGTAGCTTGAACCGTGATAAAGCTTCTCTGTTGTGCCGTCGTCCTTCTTAACGTCGATTGTGTCAAGAGTCATACCCTTCGGGCAGGTCTCCTTCTTATCGCCTCTGCCGAGGAAGCCGCCGACAACCGAGTTCAAGTCCGAATTGGAATCAACGCCCTGAATAATCTTGTTAAGAACGCTTGTTGCCGAGCCAACGTCAATATTTTCAACTGTGCAATGTCTTTCCCAATCGTAGCCTGCTTTTGCGTCAACAGCAGCCTTTGTAGCGTTGTTGATAAGTGTAGCAACTGAAGCAGCGTCGCTTGAGCCTGCATTTGCCGAACCTGCGTTGTCTGAGCTTGCAGGTGTTGATGCGTTGTTTGATGAACCGCTGCTTGATGAGCCGTCATCCCATGAGCTTGAGTTTGATGCGTTAGCAGCACCGCCGTTTACAGCAGTTGTAGTCTCGTCGCTTGAAGCAGGGCTGAGGCCCTGTGAGCGAGCAAAAGCGAATACGCCTGCAACGATTGCGAACGAAAGGAAAATAGCCCAAAAGCGAGTCCAACCGTTCGATCTGCGAATTTTTCTGTCAGCAATCTCCTCAGGAGTTAACTGAACTTTCTCTTTCTTTGCCATTTGAGTTTCCTCCTAAGAATTAATATACAAAGTTCTTGTAGCTTGCAGTAGTATGGATAGCACCTGAACCGTTGATGCCGATACCGAGTGCTTTAAGTGCAAGCTTAGCGCTTGTTGATGTCTCATACTCGAGAGAAACAAGCTTACCGTCTGTGATTGTGCCCTTAACCTTGATGTTTGTGTATTCGCCGTCAAGTGAGTTAACCGTTACAACCGAAACCTGAGCCTTAATCTCAGCCTCAACCTCATCCTTAGTGATGATGTCGTTTGTAAATCTTGAAAGTGAGTTTGAGCCGTCCTTTGCGGGAGTGGTTACGTTGTCAAGTGTGAACTCGAAGCTGTCGCCGTCAACCTTGAGGCCCTTAAGATCTTCGGGCTTGAGTGATGTAGCCTTGAGAGCATAGTTTGTGCCGTGGTAGTCGATAGCAGCTGCTGCGTCTTCACCCTTCTTGATTGTGAGGTCTTTATCGCCTACTCCGAGGAAGCCGCCGACAACAGAGTTGAGGTCTGCGTTTTCGTCAACCATGTGAATAACCTTATTAAGTGTGCCTGTTGCATTACCAACGTCGATGGGAGTTGTGTACTCACACTTTCTTACCCAATCGTAGCCAGCCTTTGAGTCAACAACAGCCTTTGTTGCGCTGTTGAGAGCGTCAGCTACCGTCTTAGCCTCTGAAGCGTCGGATGCAGGAGCGTCGCTTGATGTGTTTCCGCTTGAAGAAGCTCCGCCTGCTGTACTGCTGCCGCCTGCGTTTGAGACGCCCTGAGCCGCACCGCCGTTACCGGCATTCGAGCTACCCTGTGTAACAACCTTCTGCTCGATTGTCGTACCCTGTCCGAATGCTATGTAAACTATTGAATAAACAAGTACAATAGACATAAGAACTGCGAGTGATTTAAAGAAGGTCTCTCCGAAGATTTTTCTCTTCTCTTCCTTCCTTGCATTTTTAGCTTCCAACTCCTCGGGAGTCAGAACAGGTTTGTTTTTTGCCATCTGAAAAATATCCCCTTTCAAATTCTTCTTGGCGTATAATTGCACATTATCAATCGATACATATAAAATTTACAATAAATTTCGCCGATTGTCAATCAAATCTTTGGTTTTTATGTAAATTTTCAGTTTTTTTCTTTACTTTTTATTCATTTAGCACTAATTTGAGTGCTATTACCGTAACGTCATCCTTCGGTTTTTTGCTTCTTTCATGCTTTGACACCTCGGCTATTTTCTCCGCAAGGCTGTCTACGGAAGCGGCTTTTTCAGATGAAAGCAGCTTTTTCGCCGTATCGAGAGAGTATTCGAATGCGCCGTCACTTGCCATTACGATTGTATCGCCCTTGCGAAGCTTGAATTGTGTTGATATGAAATCCGCTTCGTCGAGAATTCCCAACGGCATTGACGCACGGTTTACAGCCGTCACGCTTTCGTTTTTACGCACAAGCGTTGCCACGGCACCTGCCTTACACAGCGTTGCGTTGCCCGAATACAAATCTATGGAAAGCACGTCAAGCGTTGCAAGCGACTCTTCGGTGGATTTCAAGAGCAGTGCGGAGTTTACAAGCCTGAACGCCGCAGAGTGTGAGAAGCCCGAGCGCAAAAGCTTTGCCGTCATTGAGCTTGCAAGTGAGGAATCGACGGCAGCCCTCATTCCCGTGCCCATTCCGTCGCTTAAAACAACATTGAAATTACCCTTGCCGTCATAAAAGCTCTCAAAGCTGTCTCCGCAATATTTATCCTTGTTTGCCGTGCTCCTTGAAGCCGCCGCCTCCACTCTGAAAAACGTCTTTTCGCAAAAGCAAACGCATGCCTCATCGCCCGAGGCTGTAATCGACGGTCTGTCAAGCTGCACCCGACAGGTCTTTTCAAGTGCCTTTCGAAGCTCATATTCGTTTATTTTTTCATTAGTCTTTATAAATGAAAACTCTATTTTCAGCCTGCCGTTCTCTGAATTTCTGCACACGAGCGCAGACGGTGTAATGTTAAACGAAGAAATAAGAAGCTCCTCAATTTCAGCCGAAAGCTCATCCGCAAAGTCAATTTCCTTTGTGAATTCTTCGGATATTTCGGTAAGCATATCGCATATACCGCCGAATTGACGTGAGGATACGCTCCTCATTCTTTCGACCCTTTCCTTTGCCGCCCTCGACGAGACAAAGCTTATATAGAGCTTATTAAAGCTGTCAGTCAGCTCGTCCGATTTCACGCAGCAGCCCTTGAGAAACGGCGGAAGCTTATTCGGATTTACAACCCCGTTATTTTTGAGTGCTTCGCTCATAGTGTCAAACGCCTTTTTACAGTCGGCAAAATTCTTGCTCCAGCAAAACGAATTTAACCGACATCCCGTGCAAACGCTTGCTCTCACTCTCGAATAAACATCGAGCTCCGTTTCGGGAATATTGCTTTTGAGAAGCGAGGAAGCGGCATTCACGGTCTCCGATACCTCCTCGACAGCCATCGACGCATTTTTAAGCCTTTCAAGCAACGCAAGACGTTGAGAGTTAATATTTACAGGCTCTCTTTTCTCATAGAAGCCGCCTGTAATGGCACGCAAATACTTTTCCGGAATACACAAAAACGCAACGCAGGCAACAGCGAATTCAACAATTAGATAAATTTTGTCTAATGTGCCATTTTCAAATAAAAGCACCGCCAAAAAGGCAAGAAATCCTGCCGCCGTACCGGCAAATCTGTTGAAGCGTGAGAACAGACCCGAGGCAAGTCCGACAACGGCATAGGAAACACCCGTTGCGCCCACGCTTTGACTTAATGAAAACGCAAGTCCGAGCTCTACCCCGAGGCTTGTCCCTGCCGACTCCTTGTAAATGAAAGATATCAGCAGCAACAAAAAAATTCCGATTATCCTCGCCGGCGAAGCAGAAAACACGGTAATCCCCGAAAGCGACAGCAGAACAACGGACAGTAATGCGCCCACATTTACAATATCTCTCGCCGTAAATCCGCCCTGTGAGGAATAGACCGTCAGGGCATCAAACGCAGACGAGAACACGAATGACAAGGCAAAGCCGAGCGTTGCCTCACTTAAAAAGATAAAAAACGACCTTACGGAAGTCCCGTCTGCGAAAAGCACCGCCATACTTGTCAGGAACAACGACATAAAGCTGATACACGACGGCAGCAGCCTGAATTTTTTAAGCCTTTCAAGCTCATTTGTGAGCCTTATCAAAATCACCGAGCAGATTATCGCCGCTATGTACCTAAGTGCCGACAGGTTGTCCTGAGTTAAAATATAGCCTGCCGCTGCGCCCAAGCCTGCCGAAATTGTATATTTGCCCGATACAGCCGTTACAAATGCAACCGCAAACGGTGAAAATGCCTTGAGCTCATTTATCGAGCCGCATAAAAGTCCGAGCAGGAAACACAGCATTTGAGCTATGATCCGCTTTGATATTCTCTCTATTTTTTCGGCGTTTACGTCGAGATACACCCGTCTTGCCGTCTGTGAAGCCTTCAAAAAAATCACCGTACCTTATACATAATTTTACAAAAAAATTATATCCTCGGTACGGTGAAAACCGTGTCGCCTTATGCTGTTGTTTTTACGAAATCGCAGACGTTTTCGGACGAAATATGAAATTACTGCTCAACATTAAACGGCTCGTCGGGAATTACAAGAGCACATATAATATAGAAAAGAATTCCGGGGAAGCCTGCCGAAAACATTGAAATAAGAACATAAACAAGTCTTACAAGGGTTGAATCTACTCCGATATACTCCGCAAATCCGCCGAGTACACCTGCGAGCATTTTGTCGCTGCTGCTTTTATAAAGTTTTTTCTTCATATTTATTACTCCTTTTAATTTTATTTTTATTATTATTTATTTTAACTAAAAATCAATATCTGTCAAGAACTCCCATTCGACAAAGCGTGCCTGCATCCAATTGTCGGGTGCTCTTTCGTCGAGATACTCTTCAAATTTGGTTTTAGCCTCAAGCCCGTAATGCCTCTCACTCCATCTGTATATGGAAGCTGCGGTCATTATAAAGTTTACCGCCATAAACACGCTCATTGCAACACAGGCAATATGCCATTTCTTGCCCTTGAGTTTTTCAAGAAGCATGTCGATTTTAGGGCAAAGCTTACAAAAAGCCGTGCCTGCAAGTCCCCACATTATCGAAAAGCCTAAGCATATTATGCCCTGATAATTCATAAAACTGCCGTCATAGCTCCACGCACGCATACCGAGAACATCTTTTAACAGCAAGCCGCAAAGAAGCTCCAATATTGTCGCCACAACGGAAAACACCAAAAATTTCTCGAATTTAGGCTTGCAATCTAATTTATCCGCAGCAACATAAAACAAGACTGCCGCCGCACCGTAAAGTATGTTGAAAGAGCCGTAAACCGAAACCACGTGGCTTTCCCAATGTCCCTTTGCGATTTGGCAAAAAACGCCTTCGATAATCACGCCCAATATACTGCCTGCAATAAACAGCCAAAACAGCTTATCGTATGTGAGCTGCTTGCTTTCCGTCCCCTCGGTCAAAACAACCTCTGTATCGAGCTTGTTTTTTCTCTCCATAATTATCCCATCCGTTAAATACACTTTGTATTTTTCTATATCTATACCGTAAACGCCTTAATCGTAATCATACATATCGTAATCATCATCAAAATCGGGCTCGTCAAGGTCGTCGTTATCCGGCGCATCACACCTGTTCTCAAAATCATCCTCAAGCCTGTCAAACGCTTCCTCTATGCTCATATTGTTCCTCGAAGCAAACGCTATAAAGTCGTTTCCGAGCGCCGCCGTAAAGCAAAGAGTTGATATAATCGAAGCTAAAAGGACAACCGTTGTTATAATTATCAGCTTTTTCATATCCGTTCCTCCTTATATTCCGGCTTTGCGGAAGCTCAGTCTTAAAAGATAGGTCATAACCGCAAAAGCAAGCAAACCTGCCGAAAAAAGCATCACGCTAAATGAAACAAGAAAGCCTATCATCGCTCCCGTAAACGGTGCCGCAACGGAAAAAATTGAGCCAAATGCTACCGCTATCGGAGAAAGCATAAGAGCCACCGAAGCAGGATAAACGCCGAACGCACACAAAACAAGGAAAATGAACATTACTGTCCACAAGGTTTTGTTGCGTCTGTCAAAATTCGGCTTTTGAGCTGTCTGCGAGCCGACACCTAAGGTCGCCTGACTTTGCTTCGGCTGTTCCTTTGCACAATCAGACGGCGAAACCTGCTGCGAATTTACATACTGCATAGCACAGCTGTACGGAGTACCGAGTTCCTCGCAAATCTGTTCTTCGCTTTTTCCAAGCTCAAGACCGGCGGAAAAATGCTCCTCAAAGTCCTGTATTATCTCATCACGGTCCGCAGGCGAAAAGCCTGAGAGATAATTATATAATTCCTGTAAAAATTCAACCTTGGTCATTACCGTCGCCTCCTAACAAATTTGAAACACAAAGGGTAAATTCGTTCCATTCCTTTTCAAGTGCCGCCTGTGTGTCGCAACCCTTTTTGGTAAGTCTGTAATATTTCCTCGCAGGTCCCGTAGGCGACTCCTTGAGGTACACTTCAAAATATCCCTCGTTTCTTAAACGCTTCAGCAACGGATAAATCGTTCCCTCGGAAACATCTATCTGCTTTCCCACAGCGTCTGCAAGCTCATAGCCGTATTTGTCTCCCTGCCGCAGCTGTGACAAAACGCAGAGCTCAAGCACACCCTTTTTGAACTGCGTATTCATTGCGTTTCTCCTTTCCGCACTATCCGCATTACTGTCTTTATTACAATATATCACATACTATCTTGTAATGCAATATACTATGCAATGTTTAACACTTTGTTAACAAATCGGAAAGAATTTATAAACAAAAGAGCAGACCGTATAGATCTGCTCTGAAATCAATTTATTTCTCCTCGAAGAATGTCTTGAACGCTCTGTATGCCATATAAATGTCAAGCTTTGAGACAACCTCAAACGGGGCGTGCATTGAAAGCACCGGAACACCGAGGTCAACAACATCAATATTAAGTGCCGCAAGATACATTGCAACCGTTCCGCCGCCGCCTGCGTCAACCTTACCGAGCTCGCCCGACTGCCATACGACCTCCGCACCGTCAAGCATACTTCTTATTTTGCCCATATACTCCGCCGAAGCGTCGCTTGTACCCGCCTTACCTCTTGAGCCTGTGTATTTCGTGATAACAACGCCCTTGTTGATATAGGAAGCGTTTCTTCTCTCGGAAACATCGGGGAAGGTAGGGTCAAACGCAGCGTTTACGTCAGCCGAAAGGCAATGAGTGTTTGAAAGCACGGTGTGATAATTCACGCCCTGCATATTTGCAAGGTCTGCAACAAAATATTTGAAATATGAGGAATTAAGTCCCGTGTTGCCGTCAGAGCCGATTTCCTCCTTGTCGGTAAGTACGGTAATTGCGGTATATTCGGGATTTTCAATGCTAAAAATAGCCTCTGCGGCAGGATAAGCGCAAACTCTGTCGTCGTGTCCGTAAGAGCCTATCATACTGCGGTCAAAGCCTATATCGCAGGATTTGAAAGCAGGGACAGCCTCAAGCTCCGCCGAAAGGAAATCGCTCTCGATTATGCCGTATTTCTCAAAGAGAATGTTCATAATATTGAGCTTGACCTTTTCGCTTGCCTCGTCATCCTTGAACGGACGTGAGCCGATTAAAATATTCAGTTCCTCGCCCCTTATTCCGTCTGCAAGGGTACGCTTCATCTGCTCTGCGGCAAGATGCGGAAGAAGGTCTGTCACAACAAATTTCGGGTCGTTATCATCCTCGCCGACATTTACATAAGCCTTTGTTCCGTCTCTTTTTACAACCACACCGTGAAGTGAAAGCGGAATTGCCGTCCACTGATACTTCTTAACTCCGCCGTAATAATGTGTCTTGAAATATGCGATTTCCGTATCCTCATAAAGCGGATTTTGTTTCATATCAAGTCTCGGAGAGTCAATGTGTGCCGCCGAAAGACGAGTGCCGTTTTCAAGTCCTTTTTTACCGATAACCGCAAGAATTATTGACTTGCCTCTGTTGTTATAGTAAACCTTGTCGCCTGCGTTGTATTTTTTCGCTCTGTCAAACTCAACAAAGCCGTTTTTCTTTGCCTTTTCAAGAACATAAACAACAGCCTCTCGCTCTGTCTTTGCCTTGTTCAGAAAACTCTTATACTCCTCGCAAAATGCGTCTGCCTTGTCGGTTTCTTCCTGCGAAATAACCTCCGAAGCGTGCTTCGGATTGTAAAAGAGCTTTTCTTTAAGCTCTTCTGCTTTTGATTTTTCCTTACTCATTTTCATAGCTCCTCTTTATATAGATTACCGTAAATATTTACGGCTTTTGTTACCTTGTTTACATAGTGTGCCGTCGCCCTCGACGGAATTTTATCAAGTGTTTTCCCGTCCTTTGAGTATTCGGGGTTTTTAAGCCAGCCGTCAACCCTGTTTATACCTGCGTGATACGCCGCCACGGCAGCTTCGGTGTCCTCGAATTTTTCAAGCAATATCGAATAAAAGAATGCACAGTATTTTATTGAAATTTCGGGATTTGTCAAATCCGCTTCGGTGTATTTTTCGCCCGTTTTAGTCTGAAGCCACATAAGCGTATCGGGCATAATCTGCGTAAGACCTATTGCGCCGACGGACGATTTTGCGTTTTCGTCAAATCCGCTTTCGACCTGCGCCGTAGCATATAATAATTCTTTCGGAACGGAATACTCCTCCGAATATTTTACTATATATTCTGTGTATTTTTGCGGATATCTATGCTTGTAGCCTGCTCTTACAAAAAGCACGGTCACAGCCGATATGACTGCAACAAAGGTCAAAATCAACGCAATTATTTTTGATAATGCGATTTTCTTTTTATCAGTCATCATTGATAATTTCCTTTATCTGCTCGGAAAGTCCGTAGGGCGGATAATTTTTTATAACCTTATCGGCGTTTGCAAGGAAAAAGTCCTCACCCTTTTGAGCCGATATTCTTTGCCTTGCACCTTCAAGTGATATTTTATCTCGGTTGATTATCCTCTCAAGGCGCATTTCCTCGGGTGCGACAACGCAAACATTTATATCGCAAAGGCTTGACAGTCCGCTTTCAAAAAGTCCTATCGCATCAACCGTTACGCCCAAAGCGTTCTCCTGTTCCTTTTGTGAAATTATGCTTTTTATTCGCCTGACAACAGCAGGATGAGTTATCTCACTTAGCCTTTGTGTATTTTCCTTTGACGAAAAAGCCCTTTTCGCAAGCAGCTTTCTGTCAACGCTGCCGTCGGGCAAAGCAACATCCTCTCCGTATTCCCGTGCGAGTGCGGAGATAACAGCCTTGTCGCCGTCTATCACTTCTTTTGCGACAAGGTCGGCGTCAATATGATAATATCCGATTTTTTCAAGTGCCCTTGCAACGGTGGATTTTCCTGCTCCCGTCTGCCCTGTAAGTCCGATAATTTTCACACCGATCACCATAGCCTTTCAGCAACAAATTCTTTACGCTATACTTCCTTAACCTTAAATCCTGCGGAACGGATAAGTCTGTTATAAACCGCAAGTCCCACGCCGCTTATTTCGGGGCATCTTGCATAAACGGTTTTAGCTCCCCTTTCGTCAAGCTCACGAAGTGCATCAAAAAGCCTGTTAGCCTCCGAAAGTCCGTCGTCGGCTCTGCCGTAGGTAACGGCATTTTCAAAATTTTGCTCCTCGCCCTCAAAGCAAAGCACAAAACAGTCTTTATCCTTTACAAAATCGACAAATTTTTCAAAGCTGCCCTTTACTATTGTTATGTCGGCTCTCGGTGCGTAATGCTTGTATTTCATTCCCGGAGAAGCCGCCGTTTCGCCGTCCTTCAGCTTATTGAGAACAGCCGAAGCAATATCGATTTCGCCGATAAGAGCCTCGATTTGCTCGACCGTAACACCGCCCGGTCTTAAAAGCGTAGGCTTTTCGGCAACAAATGTTATAACCGTTGACTCAACGCCGATTTCACAGCCTCCGCCGTCAATTATCAGCGGTACTCTGCCGTCCATATCATCAAAAACATACCTTGCGTTTGTCGGACTCGGGCTTCCCGAAAGATTTGCGCTCGGTGCGGCAAGCGGTAAGCCGCAAGCCTTGATTATCTTCCTTGCGTATTCGGATTTCGGCATACGCACCGCTACGGTATCGAGTCCGCCCGAAGTAACGTAGGGAATCAAATCGCTTTTTTTCATTATCATTGTAAGGGGACCCGGCCAAAATTTTTCAGCCATAAGCCTTACCTTTTCGGGTATCTCCCTTACAAGCGGTGCAAGCTCCGACATATCGCTGATATGAACAATCAACGGATTGTCCGACGGCCTGCCCTTTGCGATATATATCTTTTTAACCGCTTCGCCGTCAAGTGCGTTTGCCGCAAGTCCGTAAACGGTTTCGGTGGGTATTCCCACAACCTCGCCGTCCTTTATAAGCCTTGCCGCCTCGCTCAAAGCCTCTTTTTCGTTTGTTCTGATGTCAATTACCCGAGTAATCATCAATTTTCCTCTGCCTTTAATTTTTCTGCCGTATCGGCTGTAATAAGAGCGTCGATTATCTCATCAAGGTCGCCGTTCATTATCTGCTCGATTTTATAAAGAGTAAGCCCTATTCTGTGGTCGGACACCCTGCCCTGCGGGAAGTTGTAGGTTCTTATTCTCTCGCTTCTGTCGCCCGTGCCGACCTGTGCCTTTCTTGTGCCTGCTATTTCTGCGTCATGCTTAGCCTGCTCAATTTCAAGAAGCCTCGAACGAAGCACCTTCAACGCCTTATCCTTATTTTTATATTGGCTTCGCTCGTCCTGACATTCAACCACCATTCCCGTAGGAAGATGCGTTACACGAATGGCCGACGAAGTCTTGTTTACCTTCTGACCGCCTGCGCCCGACGAACGGAACACATCAATCTGCAAGTCTGCAGGGTCAAGTTCAACATCCACATCCTCAGCCTCGGGCAAAACGGCAACCGTTGCGGTCGAAGTCTGAATTCTGCCCTGACTTTCGGTTTCGGGAACACGCTGAACACGGTGAACACCGCTTTCAAACTTAAAGCGTGAATATGCACCCTCGCCCTCAACGCTGAAAACAATTTCCTTGTATCCGCCGAGCTCCGTGGGATTTTCCGACAAAATCTCCACCTTAAAGCCCTTCGACTGTGCATACATAGAGTACATTCTGAAAAGCTCGCCCGCAAAAAGCGCCGCCTCTTCTCCGCCTGCACCGCCTCTTATCTCGACAATAACGTTTCGCTCGTCATTGGGGTCCTTCGGCAAAAGCAAAACCTTAAGTTCTTCCGAGCAACGCTCAACGTCAATTTTAGCCTGCTCGAATTCCTCTTGCACAAGCTCTCTGAAATCTTTGTCAAGTCCGCCTGCGTCAAGCAATTCCTTTGACTCCGTGAGCGTGCTTTCATATTTCTTATATTCTCTGTATTTCTCAACAACGGGCGTTAAATTCTTCTGCTCTTTCATAAGCTTTGCATATTCCTGCTGATTGCTTATTATATCGGGAGAGCATAACAGCTCGTTGATTTTTTCGTATCTTTCTTCTATTCCGTTAAGCTTATCGGTCATTTTGACTTTCCTCACGAATTATTTTCTTAATATTTTTTTCAATCTTTATACGGGGCACCATTACTTCCCGTCCGCACTTCTTACAACGCAGTCTGAAATCAATTCCCGAACGCAAAACCTCAAACCTGTTCTCGCCGCAGGGATGCGCCTTTTTCATCACAAGCTCGTCGCCCACACGCACGTCCATAATATACCTCCCGAACGATTTTTATATATTGTACCACAATATGTGAAAAAATTAAATACCGCAATTCTCATTTCACTTCCTCGGGCATATAAATGTATGAGTAAATTGCAAAAATATCAGAAATCTGAAAGGCACGGTAATCATTATGGAAAAATATTTACCCGAGGGAGCCGTTTTCAATTCAAGGGAAACGGAAAAAATATTTGCAAGTGAAAGCTTGCTCAAAGAGGCGTGTGAAAAACGGCTTTATCTTGAAGCGAGGGCTCTTATGTGTGACAACGCCCACAATCTGCATTTCAAATTGGGCAATATAAAAGGCTTTATGCCGCACGACGAATGTGCCGAGGGTGTAAAGGATGCGAGTGTAAAGGATATTGCGATAATTTCAAGGGTCAACAAGCCTACGGGCTTTTATATAACCGAGGTCGATTTAACAAGTGAAAACCCCGTCGCTGTTTTGAGCAGGACAGAAGCACAGGCGGACTGCCGAAAAAATTACATTTCAGCTCTTCGTACCGGCGATATTATAGACGCAAAAATCACGCATATTGAGCCGTTCGGTGCATTTTGCGACATAGGACGGGGCATAACCGCACTTTTGCCGATAAACTCCGTTTCGGTCTCAAGAATACCGAATCCGCACTCAAGATTTTTCATCGGTCAAAGCATAAAGACAGTTGTAAGAAGCATTGACGAAAACGGCAGAATAACCCTTTCGCACAGGGAATTGCTCGGCACTTGGGAGGAAAACGCAAAAGCTTTCCATTCGGGTGAAACCGTCACGGGAATTGTCCGTTCCGTAGAGCCATACGGCGTCTTTGTTGAGCTTTCGCCAAACCTTGCAGGACTTGCGGAATACGCAGAGGGCGTCGAGGTCGGGCAGAGTGCAAGCGTATTTATCAAAAGCATAAATCCCGAAAAAATGAAAATAAAGCTGATAATCGTCGGCACGGACAGCTTTGCCTGTGAAAACCGAAATTATAAATATTTTATTGATTCGGGTCACATTGACTTTTGGCGGTATTCGCCGTGTAATTGTACAAAAATCGTCGAAACATTATTTTAATTTTATATAAATTATTGCACTTGCCGTTTTGTTGTGCTACAATAATTTTGTATTTCAATATACGAGGAGGAAGTATAATGTCAAAGAAAATCTTCAAAAAATCTTTTAGCGTTATTTTATCCTTAGTTCTGATGTTCAGCTGCGTTGCACCGTCCTTTGCGGCAAATAAGGTGTGCGGCTGCGGCAAAAATCCCATGCTTGTAATCTCGGGTTTTTCACAGTATCTGCTTGTTGACACCACAACAGGCAAGAGCGTTTGGGCACCCGAGGCGGAAACAATTACAAAGGCTGTCGAAAAGGCTCTCCCTCCCCTTACAACTCTTCTTGCTTCAAAGAGAACGAGGGCGGATTTTGACAAATTCTGCGACGAGTTTATCCCGATTGTAAACGAGGTACTCGACCCCATTGCCTGCTCTCCCGACGGAACGCCCAAGCACAGAAACGTCGAGATTATCGAGCAATTTACACAGCCTGTTTCAAGCTACGATTATGCCTACGTCAAGGAAATTTTCAACAATGATATAGTTGATGTTGCCTGTGAGGCAGTCGGCAAGGATCACGTTTGGGTTTACGGACTTGACTGGCGAGTTGATCCGCTTATTCTTGCGGATGAAATTCACGAATATGTCGAAAATATCAAAAAGACCTCCGGTCACGATAAAATTTCAATTTCAGGTATCAGTATGGGCGGCGTTATTATGTCCGCTTACCTTGCGAAATACGGGTATGACGATTTAAGCAATATAACAATGCTTTCGTCAGCTTACACGGGACTTGAAATGGTCGGCAAACTCTTTATGGGCGACGTGTCAATCGACGCTCCGGGTCTTTACAATATACTCAGCGACGTTTTGGGAACAGATAAGGTAAGCGCCGTTCTCTCTTCAACGGGCATTGTAGAAAAAATCATTCCCATACTCGGCGATTTGTTCAAATACAACAAGGATAGAATTTACGAGGATTGCTTAATCCCTGCCTTCGGATACACCACGGGCTTTTGGGCATTTGTCCCCGAGTCTTGCTACAATTCCGCAAGGACATATATGTTCATGAGAATGAGCGACGGAACGGTACAGCAGAAAAAGACTCTCAAAAACAGAATTGACGATTATCACTACAACGTTCAGTCAAAAATCGCTTCAATTCTCAAATCGGCGCAGGCTGACGGCATCTGCGTTTCGGTGGTTTCGCACTACAATTTACAGAACTCTCCCGTTACCTCGGCAGCAAACCTTATGGGAGATCAGGTAATCGAAACTATACACACAAGCGGCTTTGCAACCGTTGCCGAATACGGAAAAACGCTTGACATTGCTAAGAAAGCACCGCACGTTTCGTTTGATAGGGTTATCGACGCGCGCACGGCTTATCTGCCTGATAACACGTGGTTTATCAAAAATATGAAGCACGTTGAATACAGCAACAAGGGTGCTAACGACAACGGCGAATTTTTCAAGTGGATACTTACCGCCACTCCCGACACAAACATTTATTCCAATGCAAAGTATCCGCAGTTTATGAACTATGACAGGAACGCTCACAAGCTTTCACCGCTTTCGGGTGCTGACGGCGACGTCAATGCAGACGGCAGAATTTCGCTCTTTGACGCAAAGCTTGTTCTCAGATCCGTTGCGGAATTGTCAACGCTTGACGAACAGCAGGCGTGGGCAGCCGATATGAACTGCGACGGCACTGTTTCGATAGCGGACGCCAAGAGCGTTTTAGTATACATTGCGGCGCATTAAATCAAAAGTTTACACATAAATTTATCCCACTATGTTTTGCATAGTGGGATTTTTATATTTGTATTAAAACTAAACATTTTCAGCAGAAGCACAACCCGTTTATTCAACGGCGTAGGGCGATGGCGAGCCTTACGGCAGAGAAAAGAGAAAAGTGAAGAGTGAAAATTGAAAAAAGTGGGTGCTTTGCACGGAGTGAAATATACCTACAACCCGTAGGGACAGGACTCGCCCATGTCCGCAGCGAATTGCATATTAAATCACATTCACGGACAACCGCATTTTCAGCCTCCCTTGTGTAAAGGGAGGTGCCGAACGAACGTGAGGCGGAGGGATTGCAAGGTTGATTTTATATAATTTTATAAAATCCCTCAGTCATTTTTTGTTCCTCAAAAAACGACAGCTCCCTTTACAAGGGAGCCTATATCGGACAGCCGCGAGCCCTGTCCCTACGGTCGCATATAAATTCAAATTCGATAACAACCGTATATTAACCCACAAAATTCCAAATGCTTATCTCTTAAACAAATAATTTATATACCTGTAATAATCGCCGTCAACCATACCGATTGTTTCCTCGGTTGTTCTGAACTGCCAATTTCCGAACGCCCTGCCCGGAACATTCATTCTCGCATCAGAGCCGAAGCCGCACAGGTCTTGGAACGAAATAATCGCAATCAGCGACGGGCTTCTCCACACCGTTTCGATTATCGCACGGCAGGACGGACTGTAATATCCGCCGTCGCCCCAATTATCGCCCTTAAAATTGCAGTAATCGAGGGCAAATTTTCTCTGCTCGGGCGTTGCCTCCCAAAGCCACGCCAACAAGGTCGTGTTATCGTGCGTTCCGACATAAGCAATCGAATTTTTCGGGTAATTATGCGGCAAATGCGTGCTGTCGCAATTCGGGTCAAAGCCAAACTGAATTACTCTCATTCCCGGGAAATTTGTATCGTCAAGCAGCTTTATTACATCCTCGCCGAACGTTCCGAGATCCTCCGCTATAATCGGCGGCTCGCCTATCTCCTGCTTAATTTTGTCAAAAAGCTTCATACCGGGACCGTCAACCCACTCGCCCGTTTTGGCGGTTTCCGCATCCGCCGGCACAGCCCAATAGGATGCAAATGCTCTGAAATGGTCAATTCTTACCGTATCAAAGAGCTTGAACGAGGCTTTAAGCCTGTCGATCCACCACTTGAAGCCGTCTTTTTCCATTTCGTGCCAATTATAAAGCGGATTTCCCCAAAGCTGACCGTTTTCCGAGAAGTAATCGGGCGGAACTCCCGCTACTCTTTTCTTTGAAAAATCATTTTCATCAATTTCAAAAAGCCGCCTGTTGCTCCAAACGTCCGCACTGTCCATTGAAACGTATATCGGCATATCGCCCAAAATTTTTACGCCCTGATCATTTGCGTAAAGCTTAATTTCTTTCCATTGCGAAAAAGCGATATACTGAACAAACGCATAAAAATCCGCTTCGTCTTTAAGCTTGTCGGCGTTTTTCAAGCAATTTTCATATCGTGCGAAGTCCTCGCCCCACTCATACCACGGCTTATTGTCAAATTTTTCTTTCGCTGCCATAAAAAGCGAATAGCTTTTGCACCATTCATTTTCATCTGCGAATTTTTCCGCCTTTGCTTTTATCGCTTCGCCTGCATTTGAATATGCCTTTCTCAAAAGCTCAAGCCTTGCGGAATATGCAAACTCATAATCGGCTGTATACGGAGCGCCGTAATAAACAGAACGTTCAATATCCTCTGCGGACACCAAGCCGTCCTTTACAAGCTCGTCGGGCGAAACAAACATATGAGAAATCGCAAAAGCCGCATCCGAGGTGTACGGAGAGCCGTGAAAATCAGGCGGATTTAACGGCAAAACCTGCCAATAAGAAAAGCCCATTCCCTTTATTTTATCTATAAACCGCTTCGTTTCATCACCCATAACTCCCACTCCGTACCTTGACGGTATGGACGTCAGGTGCATAAGCACTCCCGAAGCTCTTGTGTTAAGCATATACTCACCTCAAAATAAATATCCTAACTATGATACATTATATCACGCCAAAGTGCAAGAAAAAATACGGCTCCCGAACGAAACGAACAGAAGCCGTATATTTAACATGATTATTTATTTGCCTTATTTCTGACATACGCTATGCAGCCTGTCAAAACGCCCATAATCAACGCCGCTACAAGCATTGCCACAAACGAATAGTTTATAAAGCTTGAAGCAAAGCTGAAAAGCGAGGCATTTGCAACGTTTATTTTACTGCCAATTCGCATAATAAGCGCCGCAATCGGTGCAACGGCAAGCATCAGCGCACTTCCCGAGCAGGCATAGATATAGAATCTTGTGTAATTTCTGACCTTTGCAAACGAAAGCCTGATAACCACCGTTGCAAAAATCGCCAATACGGCAAGTGCTATCATTGCGCCGTTCAGAACGGGCATATATCTTTTGAGGATATTGGAAGCGGACATAAAATACGAAGTGTTGAACATTCCGACATATTTTACGTAAAGGTCGCCCATTTCCTCACACATAACCTTGAGATTTTCACGAAGCGAGTCGTTTATCTCAAAGCCCTTTGTATCGGCATAAGCAATCAGCTTTTCTTGAATTTTGTCCTCAATTTCCGAGGTGTCAATTTCGCCCTCGGCATCGTGCTTATAGAAAAATTCAAGGCTTGTCTGTGTATCCTTTACAATTCTTTTAGGTGTTATAACCTCTTCGAATATGTCATCAAAGAAGCTTTCGTCAACATTACAGGCACTTCCGTATGATACGAACTGCTCCTTGAGCTCCTTCTGCATATGTGTCGAATAGCCCGATGTCTGCGCTATCATTTTTGCATAGCCTGCGTTCAAAACCGTAAAACGAAGCGTTACAAGCATAAACAAAAGAGTCAATGAAATGCTGAGAATAAACGAGACAAGTCCGCAAACAAAAGAACGGATTTTTTTTGTTTTAGTTGTCATATTCCGCCCTCCTATTCGTACAAATTAACCTGCGGACCCGATACAAATTCGCAAAATACGAAATATCTGTACGGAGTTGAGGCAAGCGTATCAATCGGATAGCAGGTGTAAAGAATTAAAGTTTCCTTATCCCCGTTAAGCTCGGCTTCATACTTCGCACGCTCATTTTCCTTTATAACCTCAGAGCGATAAACCTTGTAAACATAAGAGCCGTAGTTGGTCTCAAGATGCACTAAAGCCCCCTCCTTGGCATTGGGCAGGGTGTGGAAATACGTGTTGTTGTGCGCCGCTATCATAACGCCTCTTCCGCAGCCGGGAATATGACTGTAAAGAGATAAACAAGCACCTTTTTTCAAAAGAGCCGTATCGTCCCCGTAAATCAAGTCACAATTTATTTCAGTTCCCTCGACGGAAATCTTGCCGAAAACACTTCCGTAATTAGGGAATTCAAAGTCGTCGTAATTCAAAAGACCGCTGTGAACACCGGTTGAACCATTGAAAATGCTGCTCGTCCCTGATTCGTCAATGGTATTAAAATTAGTGTTTGAAAACGCTAATTTATAGGCCGAAAGCAGGGGGTCAATAATCGGGGTAAGACAAGCGAAGAACAGCATGTATCCGCATATTAAAAAAACTATCGGAAGAATTATAAAATACTTCCGATAGCCTTTCTTACTCCGATTTTTATCGGAATTAGTCTTCATTTTCCTTACGGAATTTCTTAGCTGCTACGCCTGCTGCTGCAAGAACTGCAAGAGCTGCTACGCCGCAAACTGCTGCTGAAGAATAGTCAGCACCGGTCTTAACGATTGCCGGATGAAGCTTAGCAACTACGTTGCCTGCAGCATCAGCAATGATAAGAAGACCGTGGTCAGCATCAGCGAGGCTACCCTGTGTTGAAACGTGGTAACCAACTACACCCAAAGCACGGTTAGCGTAACCGATAAGGGTAGCTGCTGCATTCTTAGCTGTGATGTCTTCGAGCTTTGTAAGGTTGTTTGCTTTACAGTAAGCAAGAGCTTCATCAAGGATAGCCTTGATTTCATTGTACTGGCTCTCTGTAACGTCAACCTTTGTGAATACATTCTCAAGTGCTGTGATGTATTCAGCGGGAACCGTAATTGTTTTGCCGTCAACTACATATGCTGTTTTAACATATGTGATAATCTTCTGCTCGCAATCATTGATTCCTGAAGCAGCGAAGCAAGGAATCATGCTTACAGCGAGAAGGACAGCTACAACCATGAGGCATGCCAATTTTTTCATGTTAGGAACTCTCCTTAGAAAAATATTATTCAACGTTGAGCAGTGATAGCTATGATACTCAACATAGAATTAGCTATATTGTAGCACACACTTTAACATTTGTAAAGTCATAACAAAAAAATTCATAAATAAAAACAAAGCCGTCTGTCTTTCAACAGACGGCTTTTACTGAATTTTAAGAATTAAAGCTCAGCGAAGTATTTGATTGTTCTAACCATCTGTGATGTGTAGGAGTTCTCGTTATCATACCAAGAAACAACCTGTACTTCATAGAGGTCATCGGCAATGTGAGAAACCATTGTCTGAGTAGCATCAAAGAGTGAGCCGTATCTCATACCGATAACGTCCGAAGAAACGATGGGCTCTTCGTTGTATCCGAAGGACTGAGAAGAAGCAGCCTTCATTGCAGCATTGATGCCGTCAACTGTAACGTCAGCACCCTTAACAACAGCTGTAAGAATTGTTGTTGAACCTGTCGGAACCGGAACTCTCTGAGCAGAGCCGATAAGCTTGCCGTTAAGTTCGGGGATAACAAGACCGATAGCCTTAGCAGCACCTGTTGAGTTGGGAACGATGTTAGCTGCGCCTGCACGAGCTCTTCTCAAATCGCCTTTTCTGTGAGGACCGTCAAGGATCATCTGATCGCCTGTGTAAGCGTGGATTGTAGCCATGATGCCCGACTGAATGGGAGCATAGTCGTTAAGAGCCTTAGCCATGGGAGCAAGGCAGTTTGTTGTGCATGATGCAGCAGAAATGATCTGGTCATCAGCAGTAAGAGTATTTTCGTTTACCGAGTAAACGATTGTTTTAAGGTCCTTGCCTGCGGGAGCTGAAATAACAACCTTCTTAGCGCCTGCGGTAACGTGAGCCATAGCCTTGTCCTTTGAGCAGTAGAAACCTGTGCACTCAAGAACTACGTCAACGCCGATTTCGCCCCAAGGAAGCTCAGCTGCGTTAGCAACAGCGTAAATTTTAAGAGTCTTTCCGTCAACAGTAAGTGTGCCTGCTTCATCATCAGCAGAAACTGTGTGAAGGTTTTCGCCGATCTTTCCGCAGTAGCCGCCCTGTGCGGTATCATACTTAAGAAGGTTTGCGAGCATAGAAGGCTTTGTAAGGTCGTTGATAGCAACTACTTCGTAACCCTCTGCGCCGAACATCTGTCTGAAAGCAAGACGTCCGATACGGCCGAAGCCGTTAATTGCAACTTTAACTGACATGGATATTACCTCCAAAATAGAATATAAATTTTATTGCGATATTATTTTATACCGAAAAGTGCAAATATGCAAGCAATTTTATTGTCAGTTGACATATTTTTGTCAAACTAACCAAAATATGCGTTATGTAACGCAAAAAGGATATACTATTTACAAAGGAGTTGTGCATATAATGAACTTTTGTCACGAATTTGAGCAGATAAACCGTATGATTTTCCCCGATGCCGATTTCCCTTGTGTGAGAGAAAAGCTGCAAGCCGTTTTTGATGAAATTATACTTTCGGACTGCACCTGCAAGGAGAATTTGCTTAAAAGCGCATTCTTTCTGCTTCGCAAAATAAACAATCTCGATTTCCCCGAAAAGCCCTGCAAATACAAATGCAATCTCACGCAGTTAGCCGAAAATCTTGTCTTTTGCTGCGATGCGGTGCTGTGCGAAAGCGAAAAGCGTCTGATTTTCCTGACCGACAGCGACGATATTTTTACACTTGCCGACCCGAAACTCATAACGAGGGCAATACTAAATGCCGTTTCAAATTCCGTCAAGCACTCTCACGGCGACTATATAGGTATTTGTCTTGAAAGGATAGGCGACAGAGCCGTGTTTTCCTTTGAAAGCTCGGGGGATTTTCCGATTAACAATTATTTTCACTCCCTTGACGGCAGAGGCGGCTTGAATTTCATTTCAAAGACCGCAAAGTTTTATAACGGGTGTATGTTGATGAATTCGGACGGAGAAAAAACCTCTTTTCTGTTTTCGATACCGATAGTAAACGCAGACGATTTTCCCGAATACCGCACTCCCGACATTGACGAGCTGCTTTTTGACAGGCTCGGCGTGATTTACGAAGCATTATATTAGTTGACATTTCGGCACAAGTAATTCATAATGAATAAAAAGGCTCTAAGGAGGTAAAAATATGGCTTCCCCTTTGGATTTTTATTTGATAACGGACTTACACCACTACGGCGAGGCTCTCGGCACAAGCGGAAAGGCTTACGATAGGGTCAACGCAAGAGAGCAAAAGTGCCTTGCGGAGACGGGTGCGATTATCGACGCATATTTCGATAAGCTGATTGCCGATACCGACACAAAAACAGTTTTAATCGACGGCGACCTCACAAATGACGGCGCAATGGAAAGTCATCTCGACCTGCTTCCGAGATTGCAACGTCTTAAAGATGCAGGCAAGGATATTTACCTTATAACCGCAACGCACGATTATTACGTTGAGGGCAACAATACGGGTATGGCAAAAAAATGCGTCGGCGACAAGACTGTTCCTGCGACAAACACCTCAAGGGAAGAGCTTTTTGATATGTACTTTGAGTACGGACTTAACAAAGCTTTGAGCATTGACAGGGAGAGCCACTCCTACTGCGTAAAATTACAGGACGGATACAGGCTTTTATGCCTCAATGACGATGGCGACAGAGTTTTCTGCGGATACTCCGAAAATCAATTAAAATGGATAGAACAACAGATTGACGAGGCGCACACGGCAGGCGATTATATATTTGCAATGACGCACCACCCGACGCTTCCGCCGTCTGCGATATATCCGCTTATCTCCGCCCGTGATATGCTCGGAGATTGGGATAAAACTACCACCTTCCTTGCCGACAAGGGCATTGAGGTTATGTTTACGGGTCATACGCATATGCAAAACATTGCTAAAAAAGTTACGGCAAAGGGCAATGTATATTATGACGTGAACACCTCGTCAATGGTCGGTTATCCGTCTTGCATAAGAAAGGTACATATAGACGATAAAGCAATCGACATCAAAACGCAGACCATAGACGATTTTGACTGGGACAGAAACGGCTTGTCCGTTGACGAATATTTAAGACACCATTTCCTTTTCTTCTTAAATGATATACTTGACTCTGCGGCGGACGACATTGACCACCTTGCAGAGCTGGGCTCGGGCTTCAGCATGACAAAGGAGCAGGTATATAAATTAAAGGTTCCGCTTCAGATAATCGGAAAAGGACTTAAAAAATGGACGTTTGGCAGTCTCGGAAGATTTTTCTTAATTTCAAGGAAAATTCCCGACAGTGTTAAGAATGTGAAAATCAGGGATTTTCTTCTTGAGGTCTTACAAAACGTTTACCGTGGAAATGAGCCTTACTCCCCCGACACGCCCGAATATCAGGCATTTTCCGCAATAATCGACTGTGTTGTCGGCAAGCTCTCGCACTTCAAGAAATTCAAGGACTTGCATAAGAGCACGGATTTGATAAAGCAGGCACTTTACAACAAAGAGCCCGACGACTACGAGCTTGTAATAGAAAGAAAGCATTAAAAATCAGACAAACCGTAATTAAATCTCCTTTGTTTTCATATTATATGTTATCAAGGCATATTATATGGACAAAGGAGGTTTTTATATGGCAGAAAGCAGCGGAATAACAAATCAGCGAATCCCTCACAATATAATTATGGAGGACAGGCATCATTTAACGGTATCGGGAGTTTCCGATATAGACAGCTTTGACGAACAATCGGTTGTAGTATATACGGAAATGGGTGAGCTCACGGTAAAGGGCAACGATTTACATATTAACAGGCTGAGTCTTGAAATGGGCGAATTACTTGTTGAGGGCGATATTTACGCTCTTATCTACGCCGACAAAGAGGAACGGCAATCGGGCGGCGGCTTTTTCTCTAAGGTATTCAGATAATGGAGTATATAACAAGCCTTTCCTCGCAGGCGAAAAGTTTTCTTTTCTCTCTCGGCTTCGGCGTTTTAATCGGTGTGCTCTACGACCTTTTGCGTATCGTCAGAATAAGCGTTTCCCCCTCAAAAAGAGCGTTATATATAACCGATTTTATATTTGTATTCACAGCCTCGGTGGCAACCTTTCTTTTTTGCCTTACCGTGACCGACGGACAACTTAGATTTTATATCCTGTTCGGTGAGGCACTCGGCTTTTTTATTTATTACCTTTCTTTCGGGATAATAGCGGTAAAGTTTTCGACAAAAACCGTCGAAAAAGTCAAAGCGTTTTTCAAAAAGATATTTCGTTTTATTTTTGCGCCTTTTCGTAAAATTTTCTCAAGAGTATCCGTATTTATAAAAAAAGCGGCGGTAAAAACCCGAAAATCAACGAAAAAATCAATAAAAAACGCAAAAATCCTCTTGCAAAACGACAAGTCTTTGTTATATAATCTAAATAATAATATACATAAATTATGTCATGAACCAAAGAGGACGGAAGTGAAGAAAAAATATGAAAGCGAAGAAAACGAAAAAAGCTCCTAAAAAGCAGAAATTCAGTTTTATCCTTACCGTATGTTTACTTCTTGTTGCAGGCTATTTTATAATCAGTCTTATCAATACTCAAATGGACATAAAAGACCGCAAAAACAAGGTCGATGAGTTGAACGCTCAATACGAACAGCAGGTTGCCGAAAACGAGCGTTTGCAGGACGTTATCGACAACAGCGATAAGGACAGCTACATCGAGCGTGTTGCCCGTGAAAAGCTGGGCTATGTTAAACCGGGTGAAAAGGTATATTACAATATAACGCCTAACAACTGAATTTGTTTTCGGGGAGGAACTATCTTTTTTATGGTCGAGATCGGCGCAATACTTGAGGGAAAAGTTACAGGATTAACCAATTTCGGTGCTTTCGTCAGCTTGCCTGACAATAAAACCGGTATGGTACATATTTCCGAGGTGTCATCAAGCTATGTTAATGACATCCACGATCACCTTAAAGAGGGCCAGCAGGTCAAGGTTAAGGTTATCGACGTCACGCCGGAGGGCAAAATCAGCCTTTCGATTAAAAAAGCTTCGGACAATCCGGAGTCAGACGAACAGCAGCGTGATAAGCCGAGGAGGAACGGCAAGCCGAGGAATAACGCTTCCAACGTTTGGAAAGGAACTCCCGAGCCCAAGAACGACGGCCCTATGTCCTTTGAGGATATGATGGCTAAATTCAAGCAGGTCAGCGACGAGAAAATGACCGACCTTAAAAGAGCGACCGACGGCAAACGCAGCTCATATTCAAGAAGAAAGTAAAATAACGGTGCAGGCATTTTTGCCTGCATATTTTTTAGGTGACATAATGAGAGAGATAAATGTTCAAACAGTCAGAGATACCGTAAAAGAGCTTGTTATCAGGGCTAATAAAATTTTGCCCGACGACCTTTGCGATTGTATAAAATGCGGTCAAAGAGCCGAAACGGATGAGCTTCCGAAAAAGATTATGGGAGAGCTTATCAACAACCTTGACTGCGCTAAGGAGCTTGATGTTCCCATCTGTCAGGATACGGGAATGGCGGTTATTTTTATTGAAATCGGACAAGACGTGCATTTTGTAGGCGGCGACCTTTACGAGAGCATAAATTCGGGCGTTGCGGACGGATACACAGACGGTCTTTTAAGAAAATCCGTTGTTCGTGATCCGCTTGACCGTGTAAACACGCAGGACAACACTCCTGCCGTTATTCACACAAAAATCGTTGCGGGCGAAAGCGTTAAAATCAAGGCTTGCCCAAAGGGCTTCGGAAGTGAAAATATGAGCAAGCTCAAAATGTTCACTCCGTCGGCGACAAAAGAAGATTTGATGAATTTCGTGCTTGACACGGTAAAATCGGCAGGCGGCAACCCCTGTCCCCCTATGGTTGTGGGCGTAGGCTTCGGCGGAGATTTCGAGCAGTGCGCATATCTTGCAAAGGAGGCTCTTTGCCGTGAGGTCAGCGTCAGAAATTCCAATCCCGTATACAGCGAAATGGAAGCAGAGCTTCTCAGGAGAATAAACGAAACCGATATAGGGCCGCAGGGCTTTGGCGGAAAAACAACAGCACTTGCAGTTAATATCGAAGTTGCACCGACGCACATTGCAGGCTTGCCTGCGGCGGTAAATATCGGCTGTCACGTTACAAGGCACGCTGAAAAAACGATTTGACGGTGAGCGTATGAAAATCAGTCTTATACAAATGAATATGACATATGAAAAGCCCGATGAAAATTTCAATCGGGCTGATTTTCTTATTCGAAAAGCGGCAAAAGGCGGCTGCGACACGGCGGTTTTGCCTGAAATGTGGAACACGGGATTTTTACCGAAAAGTAATTTTGAAGCACTTTTAGACATGGACTGTGAACGGGTTAAATCGCAAATCGGCTCATTGGCAAGGGAATTAAATGTAAATATTGTCGCAGGAAGTGTAGCCAACATAAGAAACGGGAAGCGTTATAACACCGCTTGCGTTTTTGACCGAAGCGGAAGGCTCATTTCAGAATATGACAAGACAAATCTTTTCTATCCGATGGGCGAGGACAGGTATTTCACGGCAGGCAATAGTCCTTGCACATTTACGCTTGACGGGATAAAATGCTCTGTTATAATCTGCTTTGACATTCGCTTTGACAATCCCGTAAAAATCGCTTCGGAAAATTCAAGCCTTGTTTTCACGGTATCGCAATGGCCGAATGTGCGTGTAAATCAGCTTGAAGCACTCGCAAAGGCACACGCTGAAAAATACGGAGTTTATTATGCGGTTTGCAACTCCTGCGGTACGGCAGGCGAAACCGTCTACGGCGGAAGCTCGCTCTTCTGCGGAAAAAACGGTAAAATTATCGCAAAAGCAGGCGAAACGGAAGAAATATTGACTGCCGATATTTTATTTGATTGAAGTTCAAACAAATATATGATATACTATTATTTAGGGTTAAATTATTATGAAAAGGGAGAGCAAGGATCTGAAAATTAGACCTTTGCAAATTTGTTATGACACAGCTTATTGAAGCGGTGTACAAATTCCTTTGGGGAGATTTGTTCACCATCCACTTGGCAAACACAACGATAGGAATTCCCCTACTTGTTGTCCTGCTAATTCCGGCAGGCTTATTTTTTACTGTCCGAACAAAGTTTATGCCGATTAGAAAATTCCCCCAAATGATTAGGGCACTCGGCGATAAAAACGACGACAGCAGCAGTCTTTCGACATTTCAGACTTTGATTGTTTCCACCGCTACGAGAGTAGGTATGGGAAACTTGGTTGGCGTTGTTGCCGCAATTTCCGTCGGCGGTGCAGGCGCTGTTTTCTGGATGTGGGTTTCCGCATTCCTCGGTGCTTCAACCGCTTATGTTGAGGGCGCACTCGCTCAGCTTCACAAGAAAAAGGACCCGCTTTACGGCGGCTATCACGGCGGCCCTGCTTATTACATACACGATTTCGTCGAAGAAAAGAGAAAGAAAAAAATCAACAAATCGGTTCTCGCCGTTTTGTTTGCGATTTTCGGTCTTATCTGTTGGTGCGGTATAAGTCAGGTTATCAGCAACTCGGTTTCGTCATCCTTTGAGAATGCTTTTTCAATCCCCCCGCTTTACACGACAATCGCCATTGTTGCGCTTGCGGCGGTAATCGTTCTTCGTAAAAACGCAACCGTTAAAATTCTCGATATTATCGTTCCGATTATGGCTGTGCTTTACTTTGTAATCACGCTTTTCATCATCTGCAAAAACATAACTCTTATGCCGTCGGTATTCTCAAGAATATTCCAAGAGGCGTTCGGCATAAAGCAAATTGCAGGCGGCGGCTTCGGTGCGGTGCTTATGAACGGCATTAAAAGAGGCTTGTTCTCAAACGAAGCAGGCTCGGGCTCTGCTCCTTGTGCGGCGGCTGCGGCAGAGGGTAAAAAGCCCGAAACAGTCGGTATGGTACAGGCTCTCGGCGTTATACTCGACACTATGGTTATCTGCACCTGTACGGCAATGATTATGCTGCTCGTTCCGAGAGAATTGACAGACGGCTTACAGGGTATGCAGTTGCTCCAGACCGCTATGCAGTATCATTTAGGCTATGCAGGAACAATATTCATTGCGGTAATTCTTTTCCTGTTCAGCTTTTCGACCTTCCTCGGAATACTTTTCTACGCTCGTTCGAATGTTGCGTACATTTTCGGAAACAACTGGACAAGTCAAACGATTTATAAAATTATCGCACTCGTAATGCTCTTTATCGGCGGTTTGCAGGAGTACACGGTCGTTTGGGATCTCGGCGACGTGGGTATCGGTCTTATGACGATTATAAACCTTATCATCCTCGTCCCAATGTCAAAAGAAGCAATCGCTATCCTCGACAAGAAGAAAGATAAATAATTTTTGGAAAAGCGAAAGCTACCGAATAATACATACAAGCATACGCTCCCTCATCAGAGGGAGTTTTGTTTTATCAAATTGAAAATTTATAAGACCGCAGAACAAGCGGAATGGCTGTGCATACAAAATTTTTCTTTTCAAGTTCATTTTTGTTGAAATCATACGGATTTTGAAACGGGGCGAGACTTGTCTTTATCGTTTCTCTCGGCTTAGTATCGTTGCTGTTACAAATAAAAAAATTATTATTTCTTCAAAAAACTCCCCGAACAATGTGAAAACACATTCGAGGAGTTTGTTTTATATTTCTTTAACTTTATATCATGTAAAAATCGCCGTCAAATAAGCGCTTCAAGTAAAACAATCCGCTTGCAATATGCAACAGGAATATTGCAATGCCCAACGCAAATGTAAGTTTACCAATCTTTTTGTTTTTATACATTCCGACAAGCGTTGCAAAACTCACTATGAACAAATAGTATGCACATACTCTTGAGCCCCAACAGAAATTTCCGTGTTCACGTCGAGGTCCTGTTTCGATTACAAATAGTCTTTGAGACATACTGACAGCAAACATAATCCACATTTTGCCCAATGCACCAAAGCGGATTTTCTTTATAAGCACAAGCAAGGAAACGAACAGCGGAAATGCCAATCCGCAAACAAGGCAGACAAGAGTAAGCTTATGCGAGAAAAATTCCTTTATATAGTCAAGGGTAAAGCCAATTCCCGAATCGTCATCGCCCGGATAAAGCATTTTTTGCTGAATGAGCAAAACCCAAAGCGATGCAATAACGCACATTCCGAATTTTATCATCTGAACAGTACCTTTTCCCCTGCCCTTGATAAAATCGGCAATAAGATAGATAAGCATCATCGGTGCAAAAGCAATAATAAAGTTCGGCTTTGCATAGTTTACAAGAGTGAGAAGAATTATAAACGCAATCGCATCTTTCCACTCGATTTTTTTAAGATAGTTTGCCTCCATCTTCAAGTACATTGCAACAACCAAAGTTCCGACAAGTCTCATAAGCAAGAATGTCGAGTTGTGCCACGGTTGAGTGCCGAAAGAATTATCATAATACCACGGATAATACTGCGGAACATAAATCGAACTCATAAACAAAGCCGAAACGCCTGCAAAAATATACAAAACGCCGTACTTCTTTACGCCCATTTGTCTAAGCACAACTTGCATACACCACAGAGCTGCAAGCGCAGTCAATGCAGTTATCAACGCCATTGAAAAAGTCAAGCTCAATCCGGTTGGCGAAATTTTATAAAACACACGGAAAATCGTCGCCATTAACGAATATCCGGTACCGTTTAACGCCGAAGTTACGTGCGATCCTAAATCGCTTGAAAATTGTCCCCCACCCGATTGAGAATATTGAAGATAAAACAATCGCCACGAAACAGCAAAAGTTGCAACAACACTCAAAGCAAACACTATGTATGCGACAACTTCGGCAAAGCTGTATTTATGCTGCCTTTTTTCTAATTTACCCATACTTTCCTCCAAAAATAACACAAATAATACTAAAAGATATTATACCATTATCGGATAAAAGTCAACATTTAACACAAACACAATGGCGTCCGTCAGTGCATATCACCTTTTAGGTGTCTTTCTTTACGGATATTTTAATTACTTGATATATCCCGCTATTTATGACAACAACGCTTCGGCAATGCAGGAAATGTTCGCATGGCACGACATTTTTTACTGTTCTCGGTTTGGTACCGTTACTGTTACAAATAAAAAGAATTTTTATTTACTTTATTGCGTATTTTTATGATTGAAAAAATCAAAGTGTGCAAAAGTGTGCATTTACAGTTTGATATTATTGCATATTCAACAACAAAAAGGGCAAGTTATAAGTATAATCGCCGATTTTGCTTGCACACTATTGACGGTATTTGAGCGTTTTTGTATAATTAAGGCATAAAAGAGAGATATCGGAGGTGTGGATATGCTTACAACCGACAGGAGAACGCAGATACTTGAAATTCTGCGTCAAAACGGCTCGGTTACCGTTTCGGGTCTTGCCGAAAAATTCGAAACAAGCGAGTCTACGATAAGGCGTGACCTTTTGGCTCTTTCCCAGCTCGGAAAAATAAACAAGGTTCACGGCGGAGCAACTGCTCTCGGTCAGGAATTTCTCAATGACGAGGAGGATTTCAACGAAAAATCGCTGCGGAACATAAACGAAAAGGAAGAAATCGCAAAATATGCCGCTTCGCAGATAAACGACGACGATTTTGTTTTCATCGACGCAGGCACGACAACCTTTATTATGACGAAATATATAACCGCTTACAGGGCGACCTATGTAACCAACGGAATTGCCCACGCAAAGGAGCTGACAGCCAAAGGCTGCAAGGTTTTTGTTATCGGCGGCGAATTAAAAAGCACAACCGAGGCAATCATAGGCTTAGTGGCTGCTTCAAATCTTCAAAAATATAATTTTTCAAAAGCGTTTATCGGAACAAACGGAGTCAGCGAAAAGCAGGGCTTTACAACCCCCGACACCGAAGAGGCAATGCTCAAGGCGGTTGCAATGGAACGAAGCTTTGTGACATATGTGCTTTGCGACCACACGAAATTCGGCAAAGTCTCGGCAGTATCATTCTCGCCGGTTGCGGCGGCTTGTATAGTTTGCGACAAATGTGACGACGAACAGCTTAAAGCAAAAACGGTAGTGAAAGAGGTGACTGCATAATGGTTTACACCGTAACTCTCAATCCGGCTCTCGACTATGTGATGAAGCTTAAAAATCTTCGAACCGACGACATAAACCGCACGGACGGCGAAGAGATTTATTACGGCGGCAAGGGTATCAATGTCTCCGTCATTCTCACACAGCTCGACATCTCCAACACGGCTCTCGGCTTCCTCGGCGGATTCACGGGGAAGAAGCTTGAGGAAATGCTAAAGTCAGACGGTATCAGCTGCGATTTCAATTACCTTAAAAGCGGCGATACGAGAATAAACGTCAAAATCAAAGCCGACAAGGAAATTGACCTCAACGCCTGCGGCCCCGAAATTACACAAGAGGATATGCAGAGCTTTCTCAAAAAGCTTGACGACATAAAGGACGGAGATTATCTCATCCTTGCAGGCTCTATCCCGAAAACTCTCCCCGACGACATTTACGAACGTATGCTCGAAAGTGTCAGCGACAGAAAAGTAAACTGCGTGGTTGACGCAACGGGTGATTTGCTCAAAAACGTACTCAAATACAGACCGTTTTTGATAAAGCCGAATCATCATGAGCTCGGAGACTTGTTCTCGGTCGAAATAAAGAGTGATGACGACATTGTGAAATATTCGAAAAAGCTTCAGGAAATGGGTGCTAAAAACGTACTTGTTTCAATGGCAAAGGACGGAGCAATGCTCACGGACGAAAACGGAAATGTTCACAAGATAGGCAACGCAAAGGGCAAGCTTGTAAACTCCGTCGGCTGCGGAGACAGTATGGTGGCAGGCTTTACCGCAGGATATATCAAGACCGCCGACTACTCCTACGCTTTAAGGCTCGGCTCGGCTTGCGGTAATGCAACGGCTTTTTCGGAAAAGCTTGCAACACGTGAAGAAATTGAATGCGTCTTTAACGCAGAATATAAATAAGGAGGAATTCTTATGAAAATCATCGACTTATTGAAAAAAGATGCGATTGCTCTCAATGTTTCTCTCGACAGTAAGCAAGAGGCAATCGACAAGCTGATTTCCCTGCACGAAAAAGCAGGAAATCTTGCAGACAGCGCAGCGTACAAAGAGGCTATCCTTGCAAGAGAGGCTCAGGGCTCAACAGCTATCGGCGAGGGAATTGCCGTTCCTCACGCAAAATCGGACAGCGTAAAAACGCCCGGTCTTTCGGCAATAACCGTTCCGAACGGCGTTGATTACGGCGCACCGGACTCCAAGCCCTCAGACATTTTGTTTATGATAGCTGCTCCCCTTGACGGCGATTTACACCTTGAAATTCTCTCACGCCTTATGGTAATGCTTATGGAGCCTGAATTTTGCACGGCTCTCCGCAACGCCAAAACAGCAGACGAATTTTTAGACATAATCGATAAAAAGGAAGCGGAGAAATATCCCGAAGAAGCGGCAAAACCGGAAGCAAAGCCCGAGGGCTACAGAATACTCGCCGTTACAGCTTGTCCGACAGGCATTGCTCATACCTACATGGCGGCAGAGGCTCTTGAAAAGGCAGGCGAAAAATTAGGTTATCCGCTTAAAGCCGAAACAAACGGCTCGGGCGGAGCTAAGAATGTACTCACAAAAAAAGAAATCGCAGAATGTGACGGAATTATCATTGCCGCAGACAAAAATGTCGAAATGGCTCGTTTTGACGGCAAGCCCGTTGTAAAGACCTCGGTTTCAAACGGAATAAACAAGCCCGAAGAGCTTATCAAAAAAATCGTTGACGGTAAAGCTTCTGTATATCACGCAGACGAAAGCGAAAAGCAGGCTGTGGATGACGACGAAAAGGAAAGCGGCTGGCACAAGCTTTATAAACACCTTATGAACGGCGTTTCGCATATGCTTCCGTTCGTTGTCGGCGGCGGCGTTCTCATTGCTCTCGGCTTCCTGTTCGACACTCTTGCAGGCAATGCGGATGTCGGCGGCACCTTCGGCTTCACAAGTCCCGTTGCGGCAGTCGTGTTCTGGATAGGTAAGGCAGCCTTTGCGCTTATGCTCCCCATCCTTTCGGCTTATATCGCCTCCTCCATTGCAGACAGACCCGGCCTTTTACCCGGTATGATCGGCGGTGTGTTTGCATCAAGCGGCTACACATTCAGCTCGCTTATTGAAAATCAGGGACTTGTCGGAAACGACAAAGCAGTATCGGGCTTCCTCGGTGCTCTGCTCGCAGGCTTCCTTGCAGGTATTGTAGTAAATCTCCTGAAAAAGGCGTTTTCATGGCTTCCGAAATCAATGGACGGAATTAAACCCGTATTTATCTATCCCCTTTTAGGCACGCTTATAATGGGCTTGCTCATGTGCCTTATAAACCCCGTAATCGGTGTTATTAACTCAGGCCTTTCCGCATTCCTCTCCTCGCTCGGCAACACAAGCAGAATTCTTCTTTCAATCGTACTTGCGGCAATGATGGCAACGGATATGGGCGGACCGTTCAACAAGGCAGCTTATGTCTTCGGCACAGCGGCAATAGCTGACGGCAACACTTGGATTATGGCGGCTGTTATGATAGGCGGTATGGTTCCCCCGATTGCAATCGCACTTTCAACAACCTTCAACAAGAAAAAATGGACAGCGGAAGAGCTCAAATCAGGTCCCGTTAACTATCTTATGGGTCTCTGCTTCATCACGGAAGGCGCTATCCCCTACGCTGCTTCCGACCCGTTGAGAGTAATCCCCTCATGCTTGGTAGGTTCGGCTGTTGCAGGCGCTCTTACATCACTGTTCAACGTTACCTGCCCTGCACCTCACGGCGGAATTTTCACATTCATAGTTTGCGACCATCCGCTTCTCTACATTGTAGCTCTTATCGCAGGCTCGGTAGTCGGAGCACTTATGCTCGGACTTCTCAAAAAGAACCGCACAGAAGCCGTAAATAAATGAATAAAATAATGCAGAGGGGTTACTTACCCCTCTGCAAGCATTAAAATCAAGGAGAATTACCATGATACAGAAAACTTTTACAATCACTAATAAAATGGGACTTCATATGCGTCCTGCAAATACATTTGTAACGGAAATGTCAAAATTTTCTTCGGACATTGACATAGTTTTCGGCGGCAAAAAAATCAACGGCAAGAGCATTATGAACATAATGGCAGGTTGCATAAAATGCGGAAGCGAAATTACCGTAGAGTGCAACGGAGCAGATGAAAACGAAATGCTCAAAAAGGCCGAAGAGCTTATCACCTCGGGATTCGGCGAAGAATAATATCGCTGCACTCAAAAGAAAGGATGGGTTTTATGCTTAAAGGAATCGGCGCATCACAAGGCTTCGGAATAGGTAAGGCTGTTGTTATAAAGGATATAAACCTCGATTACTCCTTTGTAAAATTTACCGATTCGGAGCATCAGAAAAAGCGTCTGCGCTCGGCAGTTGCCGACTTTTCCGACGAGACAAAAGCACTTGCTGCGGAGCTTAAAAAGAACGCAGGCGAAAAAGAGGCGGAGATCCTCGAAGGACATCTTGTTATGCTTGAGGATCCGTTTATGCTCTCGCAGATGGAGGAGGCAATCGATAACGGCTCTGTTGCCGAAGCGGCGGCAGACAGCGTATGCACAATGTTTATCGATATGTTTTCGGGCGTTGACGACGAGCTGACCCGTCAGCGTGCCTCGGACGTAAAGGACATACGGGACAGCCTGTTGCGTATTCTTTTGGGTATAAAAAGCGTGGATATTTCAGCCGTGCCTAAAGGCTCTGTACTCATAGCGAAGGACTTTACCCCGTCTATGACCTCGCAGATAAACAAGGAAAACGTTTCCGCAATTATCACAGAGGTCGGCGGCGTTACGAGCCACAGCGCAATCCTCGCCCGTGCAATGGGTATCCCTGCCGTTTTATCGGTTGTCAATGCGGTTGAAAAAATTTCAGACGGCGAAATGCTTATTGCCGACGGCTTCAAGGGCAAGGTCTTTACCGACCCCACGGAAGCGGAGCTTAAAATATACAGGGATAAGCAAGCGGCATATCTCAAGGAAAAGGAAAGCCTCAACGAATACTTCTCAAAGGAAACCGTTACGAAATCGGGCGTCAAAAAGCGTGTCTACGGCAATATCGGCAAGGCGGAGGACGCACAAAACGTACTGCAAAACGGCGGCGAGGGTATCGGACTTTTCAGAACTGAATTTCTGTTTATGGACAGAAGCTCTCTTCCGACCGAGCAGGAGCAGTATGAAGCTTATTCGACCGTTGCAAAGACAATGGACGGCAAAGAGGTTATAATCCGCACGCTCGACATCGGCGGAGACAAGGCGATAGATTACCTTAAAATCGAAAAAGAGGACAACCCGTTCCTCGGTCACCGTGCGGTAAGATACTGTCTTGACAATCCGAAAATTTTCAAAACCCAGCTTCGTGCGATTCTCCGTGCCGCAGTTTTCGGAGATATAAAGGTTATGCTTCCGCTTGTAACGACGCTTGACGAGGTTCGTAAAGCAAAAGCACTTATTGAAGAGTGCAAAAACGAGCTCAAGGACGACGGGCTCAGATTTGCCGACATCCCCGTAGGCGTTATGATTGAAACTCCGTCGGCGGCGATTATTTCGGATTTGCTTGCAAAAGAGGTTGCATTTTTCTCCATAGGAACAAACGACCTTACCGGATATACCATGGCTGTTGACAGAGGAAATGCGGCTGTTTCCGAGCTGTATGACCCGACTCAGCCTGCGGTGCTTCGCCTTATCGAAACGACAATCAAAAATGCAAAAAAGGCAGGCATTCCCGTCGGAATGTGCGGAGAAGCGGCAGCCGACACACGTCTTATTCAAAAGCTTTGCGAATGGGGACTTGATGAATTCTCGGTAACTCCCTCCTCAATTTTGCACACAAGAAAAATCATATGCGAATGTAAATAAAATCAAAAAACACGGCTTTTATTTCAGATAATCATATGTACAATCCGCACAAAATCAACCAAAAGTTGACTCTGTGCGGATTTTTTTTGCTTTTTTACTTTATAGTTGACGATTACTATGGTAATATAGTAAGAAAGGGGTTGATATTTTGGAAAGGTTTAATTTCAATATAATTAAAGAGCTTCGTCTGAAGAACGGAATGACCCAAAAAAAGCTGAGCCAACAGCTCGGCATAAGCAACCGTGCCGTTTCAAAGTGGGAAAGCGGACTTTCGCAACCGTCTGCATCACATATTTTCAGACTTGCGGAGATTTTCAATGTGCCTATGGACGCCTTTTACGAGCGTTCGCAGTCAGTTACGGTTAAGCCCGAGCCTACGGGTATGCTCTCCGTTACCGATATTTACAAAATCGGCAGAGGTCCGTCAAGCTCACACACAATCGGCCCCGAAAAAGCGTGCGAAATCATCAAAGAGAGAAATAAACAGGCGGATTACTTTAAGGTTGTTTTATACGGCTCACTTGCAAAGACGGGCAAGGGACACGGAACGGACACCGTTATTCGCAAGACGCTTGCGCCCGTGAAATGCGATGTTTGCTTTGATTTTTCACAAAATGATCTCCCCCACCCCAATACAATGCTTTTTACCGCCTACAAGGACGGAAATGAGCTTAGCTCAAAAAGAGTTTTCAGCGTCGGCGGCGGCGATATTGTTTTCGAAAACGAGCCTATTTCACAAAAAAGTATGGTTTATCGCCACACCAAATTCAATGAAATTGCGGAATACTGTCAGGCAAGGCAAATGCGCCTTTGGGAATATGTCGAGGAAAACGAGGGCGACGGCTTCGAGGAATATATGAAAACCGTTTGGGAGGCTATGAAGCATTCCATTCACAACGGATTGAACGACGAGGGAATTTTGCCGGGCGGGCTCAACATTCAGAAAAAAGCAAAAACGCTTTACAATAATCAGCACATAGACGAAAAAGCCGAAACAAGAGAGAACAGAATAGTTTGCTCCTACGCCTTTGCAATCGGAGAGCAAAACGCTTCGGGCGAAACGATAGTTACAGCTCCGACCTGCGGTGCGGCGGGTGTTTTGCCTGCGGTTTTGTACTATCAGCAGAGAAAAACCGGCTTTGGCGACGCACAGATAATCAAAGCTCTTATGACAGCAGGACTTATCGGCAATCTCATCAAGACAAATGCGTCAATTTCAGGTGCGGAATGCGGTTGTCAGGCGGAAATCGGAAGTGCCTGCGCTATGGCGGCTGCGGCATTGTCGGAGCTTTTTGAATTGAGCATTGACAAGATTGAATATGCGGCAGAAATCGCAATCGAGCACCATTTAGGTCTTACCTGCGACCCGATTTGCGGACTTGTTCAAATTCCGTGCATTGAGCGTAACGCAGTTGCGGCAATGAGGGCAATAAACGCCGTAAACCTTTCGAGCTTCCTTTGGAACACAAGAAAAATCTCGCTCGACAACGTAATCCGCACAATGAAGGAGACGGGGCTTGACTTGTCGTCGGAATACAAAGAAACCTCCGAGGGCGGACTTGCGAAAATCAAATTAAAATAAACACAACGGCAATATTTTGTGGAATATTGCCGTTTTTCCTTGGAAAGTTTTTCCGACGATTTTTGAAATGTTCATTACGAGTTCATTATTACACAGTATAATTATAACAATATTGAAAATATAAATCCAATATCAAAGAGGTGACCGAATGACAGATCGCCGTATCAAAAACAAATACATTATGATTAGCGAAAAGCTATCGGAGGCGGCAAAAAGCGTAATTCCGATTGTTGCCGTTGTCCTTGTGCTCTCGCTTACAATAGCTCCCATACCGACAGATCTTATGCTGAGTTTTCTTCTCGGCACATTGTTTCTCGTTCTCGGCATGGGTCTTTTTTCTCTCGGTGCAGAAATGTCTATGACGCCCATCGGCAGTAAAATCGGCACTTCGCTTACCGCCACGAAAAATTTACCGCTGATATTGATTGTCAGCTTTGCTTTGGGCTTTGCCGTAACCATAGCAGAGCCCGATTTACAGGTGCTTGCACAAACAGTTCCGCACATTCCGAACAAGGTCTTGATTGTTACCGTCGGCGCAGGCGTCGGCTTTTTCCTCACGCTCTGTATGCTGAGAATTCTCACAGGCGCAAAGCTTCGTTGGTTTTTAATCGCCTGCTATACGGTGGTTTTTGCTTTAGCGGCTTTTACCGACAAGGATTTTCTCGGTATCGCCTTTGACTCGGGCGGTGTTACGACAGGTCCTATGACAGTTCCGTTTATCCTTGCGTTCGGCGTGGGAGTTGCTCATTCTCGAAGCGACAAGGACGCAGAGGCTGACAGCTTCGGTCTTGTCGCCCTTTGCTCAATAGGTCCGATTTTGTCGGTTTTGTTGCTCGGTCTGTTCAGCTCGGGTACTGATGCAACGGCGGAGTTTTCAACGGCGGTATATGACAGCACCGTACATATAGGTCAAGCGTATCTCTCGGAAATACCTCATTGCTTTTCCGAGGTTTCGCTCGCACTTATGCCGATTTTTATTATTTTCCTACTGTTTCAGGTTTTCTCTCTAAAGCTCTCAAAAAGAAAATTCACAAAAATTATAATAGGCTTGCTTTACACCTATGTCGGTCTTGTTCTGTTCTTGACGGGCGTAAATGTCGGCTTCTCCTCGCTCGGTGCGGTGCTTGGAATTACACTTGCAACCGGCAAGCTTAAATATCTTGTAGTTCCGATTGCCGCTATACTCGGTTGGTTTGTCATTTCCGCAGAGCCTGCCGTAGCCGTACTTGAAAAGCAAATCGAAGAGGTCAGCGCAGGCGCAATCTCGGGCAAAAGCATCAAGCTCGGGCTTTCTGTCGCAATTTCCGTGGCAATGGCAATTTCGGCACTTCGTGTTATAACAGGGATTTCGCTTATGTGGTTTTTAATTCCCGGCTATGTGATTTCGCTGCTGCTCTCGTTCTTCGTTCCCGATATTTACACGGCAATTGCTTTCGACTCGGGCGGAGTTGCTTCGGGTCCTATGACGGCGACCTTTATGCTTCAGTTTATAATCGGCGTATGCAGTGCTTTCGGTGGAAATATTCTCCGTGACGCATTCGGTCTCGTGGCATTGGTTGCCATGATGCCGCTGCTCACAATTCAGGCAATCGGATTTATCTCCGAACGCAAGAGAAAAGAAGAAAACATTTTTGTTCCCGAAGAATACGACGACCTTGATATTATTGAATTTTGGGAGGAGGCATAGCTTTGGAATATATTATATCCGTAGTCTCTCCAGACGACGTAAAAGAGCTTTTCAAAATACACAAGCAGATGAACGTCCCGATTTTTTTGACGGTTTTTGCTCACGGAACGGCAGTTCAGAGTATGCTTGACCTGTTGGGTATTGACTCAAACGAACGGCGTATAATTATAGCTGTCGCAAATTCCGAAAAAGCGGAGAAATTGATAAAAGAAATTAAGCATCGCCTCTATATAGGCGTTCCCGGACACGGCATAGTGGTTTCAGTGCCGATAAAAAGTATAGGCGGAGGTAAAAGCATGAGCATTTTAAGTGAAGGCGAAATGCCGAAAAAGGAGCTTCCGAAAACAAGCTCAAGCTATGAATTGATTGTAGCCGTCGCAAACGAGGGCAGAACTGATACGGTTATGAACGTAGCCCGTGCGGCAGGTGCGGCAGGCGGAACTGTAATACACGGAAAAGGCACCGCCTCGGAGGAAGCGGCGCACTTTTTCAACATCTCCATAGCAAGCGAAAAGGAAATGATATTTATCGTTTCAAAAAAGGAACAAAAAGCACAAATAATGCGTTCCGTCCTTGAAAAAGCAGGTCCCGGCACAGAAGCCGGAGCAGTCCTTTTCTCACTCCCCGTAACCTCGGTTGAGGGCTTCGGACTGTTTGAGGACTAAAACGAGCCTGTTATCTTTTCTTATATAGCACAAGCTCGGGATTTTCCCCGTTTTCTTCGTAAGTACAGACTAAAATAAAGTCCATATTTGCAAGCACTCCAAAGCACCTGTCTGTGCCGAACTCACATTCAAGCTGATTTCCGAGATAAGTTGCGTTATCGTCTAAGAACTTCACGGCTTGCCCGTTCGGAAGTCTGTATTCCAAATTAACATATTTCCCCGCAAGCGAATTAAGCCTTGTAATTTTGGGCATACCGTCAATATCAAGAGCGTTTATTTCGTCAATCAGCGTGCGTTTGAACAGCTCAAACTCCCCGTTATCACTGAGCTCTTCGTATCGCTGCCAATAGTTAAGCGTGGGAAGCGTCTTTTGCAAATATGAGCGTATTTCATCTTCGGGATGAGCATCGTTTGCCATATTTTTTACACAAACCTCTATCAGCTCATCCATATCGCTGTACATATATTTGCCGTCGGCATAGCACCATTTGCAATAATCCTCGTTCAAAAGCCCGTCCTTTTCCCTGCTGACAATGCTGTCCTCCAGCGGCATACCGCAGCATTGGCAAATCAGCTGTCTCGGAGAGCCGAGCAAGGTATTGATAGAAACATTGTATAGCCTCGAAAGCAATTTGAGCGTTTCTGTATTCGGCACGGTTTCTCCGTTTTCCCAACGTGATACCGCTTGACGTGTTACAAACACCTTTTGTGCAAGCTCATCCTGCGAAAATCCCGCTTTTGTTCTTAAATTTAGCAATACATCCTTTGTCTGCATTTAATCACCATAGCCTTTCAGTCGATAAATTAAAAATCGCTGTCCTTGATAATATTATAAAGCAATCGTCCGTCTTAAACAAGCAACTGACTGTTGCTTGTTTTTTTATATGCCACGCAGTTAAAATTAACATAAAAAATACTTTTCTGACAAGCTTGTATGGTGGAAAAACTTTTTTGTTGATATTATAATTATAACAAAGTTAAGGAGGCAGACAAAATGTTAGCTGATAATTTGGTAATTCTCAGAAATATTAAAGGGTTGACGCAGGAAGCCGTTGCCGAAGCCATAGGAATTTCCCGTCAATCTTATTCAAAATGGGAGCAGGGGGTATCACTTAGATAAAGATACCACACCAATCCCACGCTGACTTTTGCTCAACCGATACAGCCGGAGGGCTGGATAACAAGAAAAGGCGGTATGCGCCCCGTGGAGGGGTAGCGTACCGCCTTTTCTTGTGGGGGTTTCCAAAGGGGGCAACGCCCCCATTTGGCACACGACTTTGCGAAGCAAAGTGTAGTGTGTTATACGCTTTGTCGGCGTTGCCGTGAAAATGCCGTTGCCGCCGGGGAGGGCAAGGGCATTTGAAGCGGCAGGAAAACAGGGCTGTGCTTGTGTGGCGTGGAGCCGCAAGCGCAGGTCTGTTTTCATCAGCAGACAGGGCGTATATGAAAGCCCCCGTCTCTTGTCCTACGCTCCAACTTGTGGACAAAGTGTCCCGAAGTTGTGGCCACACTCCCGGAAAAGTAGCAGGACAGCGGGCAACCGTCAAGGCTGAAATGAACGGGTTTACACCCGGCCTTGACCGCCGCCCGCCGTCCCACTGAATGGGTGGACAAGGCGGCCAATCCCTCAAAGTGCTTGTCCGCGCTCTTTCTGATTTTGAGGTATTCAGTTTTTCAAAATTGAATAATCAAAATAAATTTTTTCGATTGAAAAAATTTTATTTGTTATCATCTTCAATGCCATATTTTTTCTTTTGCCGAATCACATAATTACTGATTTTTTCATCATATAGTGGATACTGGTAATCCAACTGGCATGCCACTTCTGACGAAACCTCCCGGAACAATGCCATACATTGTTCAAAGGATTCCCACATATGGGGATAGGAATCCATATTATAAGTGGACATAAGTCGTTCCCACAATTCCTCTGGGACATATTGCTTCATAAATTTATAGTTTTTTCCCAAACTGAAATGAAATCCCTGTTTGATACCAATCAGCCAGGAAATCATGCGAAGCAATTCTTTTCGTACTATATCATTCATATGGTCAATAGCAAAAAGAATTTCTTTGCGGCATAAGCCCTTTACTACATATGTTGTAGTATTCCAAAATTCATTACAGCAATCGTCAAACATTCTTTGAGTAGGCTTCTGCAAGTGGTAGTCTATATCCGTTGGTATTGGCGGCTTTACGATACGGTTGTCTTTATCCAACAGTAACTTTACCAGTTTATCCCATGTAAAATACTCGTCTATCAGTTCCAGCGGCAGCAAAGTTAAATCTATCTTAACATCATCAGTAAACAGCATTAAATATGAAAATCCCTTTTCTACAGCTGGAAATAATTCCATATCTTCCGGCTTTTGCAGAATCAACCTTTCACCAAATATATCTAGCCATTTATCATCACTTGTGAAGCTGTCCATATCCGTAACAAAAAAAGTAATATCAAAATCCTGAAAATCATCAGGCGGAATATTTGTATTTGTTCTAGATCCTTCCAAAGTAACCATGCGAATGCGTTTGTCTGTTTTTGCAAAATTCAAAACAATATCATAAACTTCCTTTTCTGATCTCATTTTTATCTCCTCCAATTATTGAAATAGGTGTGAAGCCATTTTAGGGCTTTCCCGCCTTGATTACCCTTTAGCAAAGACGGGCGGGACTGTCAACGGCGGCGCATGAAATGCGCCGTTCATCTTGACCGTTGACTGGATCGGCTGGCTTTGCTATCTGATTAAATAGAAAATGTAATTGAATATTACCACGGGAAAATGAAATAAAACGCCAAAGAGCTTATTATCAAAGCAATTATATAAATTTTTCGGCTTTTTACTCTGTTCCAAAACATTAAAAGAAAAACCACCGCTCCTACAATATCCATCAACAACTGAAACAAGAATGTATGATGTGTTTGAAAATAAATAAAAATTGCTATTGTTTCCGCAATCAAGGCTCCTACTGGCAAGGCATACAATATAGAATTAAAAACACAATCCTTATTCCAATAATATAGAATAAACGCTGCGATTGCACAAGGAATTGAAAGAACGGTAAATAAGACAAATAGAGAAAAACGAAAACCGCCAGAAAACAAGGGGATAAACATTTCTAATATTGCCTGTAAACCATAAAAACTCAATGTCATTCCAAACATATATAAGAATGAACTAATTCCTGCGCAAATATTTGAGGTACTTAATAAAACAATGATAGTATTGGTAATTATCCAAAATCCTAATAATGTTTGAATTGATGAAAAACTCCATAATGTATCTGCGGGGAAATAATCTGCCAGTCTACATATACCCCCAACTAAAGTTCCAACTAAAAAAATTTTTATATAGGATTTCGTGCTATGGGTTAAAACTTTGTCCAAAAATACTCCTCCTTATTGCGTCCTTACTTTCGTCCTCGTTGTGGCTTGGGATTTTTCAGCAAGTCCGATTTCTCCGCAATCTTTTTCAGCCACTTCTTTTCGTCCTCTGACAGCTTCTTCAAATTCAATTTAAGCCGTTTACAGATAAACGCCAAAGACGCTTGCTCCGGGTCGCCGTCCTCGCCGGCGGCTTCGTCTGCGGCCTGTAAAAATCCTTTCAGCGGGTTATCCTCCGGGACGCTGAAAAAATCGTCCTTGTGGGCTTCCCGCAGGTCAAGGGCTATCTTGTTTATATCCTGCTGTATCACGTAGCGGCAAAAACTGTCCTCGTCAATGTGGGCGGTAATTAGCTGTCTTAACTGCGGGTCGGTCAAACCGGGATTGTGCCGTTTCATAATGGTTGCGCTCATAGCGTCTACAATGGCATTGGCACCCTGTATCTGTTTTGTCGCTACGCCGTTTACATAGATTTCAAGTTCAGCCATGAGCCGGGGGAAATCCGAGTGTGTTGCTAACTCACACAACAGGGAATTATCCAGCCGTCCGCTTTTCAATAGTTCAATCATATCATCACTCAAACGCAGGTCTGCAAGATCAGCGTTTGGGTGATTTTTTGTTTCGGTCAATCCCAGCAGATAATCAGCGGTCACGCCGTAAAACTTCGCCAGCTTGATAAGGGCATAGTGGCTGATGTCCTTAAAATCGTCCGCTTCATAACTACCCAAAGCAGATTTAGAGAGATGTGTCTGCTCTGCAAGCTGCTCCAATGTCAGGCCGCACTCTACACGCAGGTCTTTTAAGCGTTCCTGTATTGTCAACGCCAATTCGCACACCCCCTTATGCTTATTTCATGCTTTCTTGACACTCGCTACACTCTCTGTCATGGATAGAAATGATACCCCCACATTTTGAACAAGTATATTTCTCTTTCTGCTGTTCCATGAACCTTTCCAAACCGTGCTGGCGAACAAACTCACTATTCGTCATGAGGCTCGTCTGATACCTTTTGTTGTAGCTTTTTTCAAGGTTTTTTATCAGCTTGCAAGGGTAGTCGGTACACTCAAAACAATAGGACAGTCCTTTGCCCTTGATACAATCTTTTATCTTGCATTTACGGCAGTGCTCCGGCTTTCCTATATCACTGTTTAAGCAACCGGCACACGGTTTTTTATGATAACAATGTTTATAGCAAACCAAACAGTTCATGCCGCAGGGGGCAAACATAGCCGTATCAATTTTTTCTGTTGGCATTTTCATGGCTCACCCTCCTTGTCAGCTTATCGTTTCTTTCATTCTACCACAATTCCGAGAGCTTGGAAATAGGCAGTTTTTTGGGCGGATTTCCTACCTTTCGGATATACGGGATGGGCGGTCATTTAGGTGTAGACTTAGGGTAGTTCATCGATGAGCTGCACCTTGAAAACCAAATGACCGTCCGAAAAGGAATACCCCGGCAGGGGAAGCACCGCAAGGAGCCAACTTCTGGACACTTTGTCCAGAGGTCACTTCGGGACAACTTGTCCCGAAGCTGTGGGGAGCGTGCCAACGCCGGAACACGCCGCAGGAATGGGGCAGGAAGCCTTTTCGGGGAGAGCGGCAACGGAAAGCAAAATGGAGGAAACACATGAGAGAGAACCCATATAAACGACTGCCGCCCATAGAGCGCAAGCAGGACAGTTCCCTTTACCGCATGACACCGGCACAGAGGAAACAGGCAAACGCCCTGATACGCCGGGAGTGCTGTTGCTGTGAGGACGGCAACTGCATTGTCCTTGACGATGGGGACACCTGCACCTGCCCGCAGACGGCTTCTTTCTCGGTCTGCTGTAAGTGGTTCCGCTGGGCGGTCTTGCCGCTGGACGGGACGCTGGAAGCGGAGATTTTCCGTGATAAGGACTTGAAACGCTGTGCGGTCTGCGGCGGCGTGTTCGTCCCTAAATCCAACCGGGCAAAATACTGCCCCGGCTGTGCCGCCAGAGTTCACAGGCGGCAGAAAACAGAAAGTGAACGGAAAAGGAGGTCTG
>ENA-OUQO01000025-OUQO01000025.1-human-gut-metagenome-genome-assembly--contig:-NODE-25-length-109216-cov-14.928207_pt1 | contig 109216 bp, 91 predicted proteins | sample MGYA00237944_ERZ548825 | MGnify/ENA primary metagenome ERZ548825 (study PRJEB26490, sample SAMN05194700) | human gut metagenome | biome: terrestrial biome; feature: human-associated habitat... | reverse complement strand
GACATGGGGCTTAGTGCGTTCAAATTTTGCCTTTGCCATTTGAATCTTTTCCTCCGTATTCAATAAGTCGTTTTTTTATTCAGGCGCGTTTTTACGCGCATTGTGCAAATCCTTTAGTATTTGCCGAGTATCTTCTTTGCGATTGCGTCGCTGACCTGCTCATAGTGGTCGAACTGCATCGTGAAGGTACCGCGGCCCTGCGTTGCGGAGCGCAGGTGCGTAGCGTAGCCGAACATCTCGGACAGCGGGCACTGGCAGTCTATCACCGTGGTTACGCCGCGATTTTCCGTGCCGACGATCTTGCCCCTTCGGGAAGTAATATTGCCCAGCACGTCGCCCACGTATTCATCGGGAGTGACTATCTCAACGTTCATCACGGGCTCAAGCAGCACGCAGCCGCCCTTTTCCATAGCCTCCTTGAGCGCCATGCTGCCCGCGATCTTGTACGCCATCTCCGAGGAATCCACCTCGTGATAGGAGCCGTCCAGCAGCGTCGCCTTGAAGTCCACCAGCTCGTAGCCGCCCAGCGCGCCGCTTCCCGCCGCTTCCTTTATGCCCTGCTGTATTGCGGGTATAAATTCCTTGGGTATGCAGCCGCCCACGGTCTTGTTCTCGAACACAAAGCCGGAGCCGGGCTCGCCCGGGCTGAACTCCACCACGCAGTGGCCGTACTGGCCGTGTCCGCCCGTCTGGCGCACGAACCTGCCCTCGGTCTTTACGGTCCTTGTAAGGGCCTCCCGATAGGCTACCTGAGGGTTGCCCACCCTGCATTCCACCTTGAACTCCCGCGTTATCCTGTCCACGATTATTTCAAGGTGAAGCTCGCCCATGCCGGCTATTATGGTCTGGCCGGTCTCGCGGTCAACATAGGTCTTGAAGGTTGGGTCCTCCTCGGAGAGCTTTTGCAGCGTCTGCTCCAGCTTTTCCTGCCCCGCCTTGGTCTTGGGCTCTATTGATACCCTTATGACGGGCTCGGGGAACTCCATTGATTCAAGCAATACCGGCCTGCCCTCGGTGCAGAGGGTGTCGCCGGTGCCGGTCTCCTTGGGGCCTACCAGCGCGGCGATGTCGCCCGCGTATACCTCGTCTACCTCGGTACGGCTGGCGGCGTGTATCAGCACCAGCTTGCTCACGCGCTCGCGCTTGCCCTTGGTGGAATTGTAAACGTATGTGCCGGACTTGAGCGTGCCGCTGTACACCCTGAAGAAGGCCAGCCGCCCCACAAAGGGGTCTGTAACTATCTTAAAGGCCAGAGCCGCAAAGGGCTCGTCGTCCGCGCATTTGAGCTGTATTTCCCTTGTGCCGTCCTTGCTGGTACCAACTGGCGCTGGCACATCCAACGGGGAGGGCAGGAAGTCCACTATGGCGTTGAGCAGGGGCTGCACGCCCTTGTTGCGGTAGGATGTGCCGCAGCATACCGGCACCAGCTCGTTTGCGATTGTCTTTTTCCTTATGCAGGCGATCATATCCTCTGGGGAAAGGTCGCCTTCATCAAGGTACTTTTCCATCATCTCATCGTCCGCATCGGCTATGGCGTCCAAAAGCTCTGCCCTGTACCGCTCCGCGTCGGCGCGCATATGCTCGGGGATCTCCTCCTCGCGTATATCCACACCTTCGTTGTCGTAATACACCTCGGCCTTCATGCGCACAAGGTCGATTATCCCGACAAAGTCCGCCTCGCTGCCTATCGGCAGCTGTATGGGCACGGCGTTGGCGCCCAGGCGCTTCTTCATCATGCTTATGACGTTGAAGAAGTCCGCGCCTACTATGTCCATCTTGTTCACATAGGCTATGCGGGGTACGTTGTACTTGGTGGCCTGATGCCATACCGTCTCGCTCTGGGGCTCTACGCCGCCCTTGGCGCAGAATACCGCCACGGCGCCGTCCAGCACCCTCAGTGACCTCTCCACCTCGACGGTAAAGTCAACGTGACCCGGCGTGTCGATGATGTTTATGCGATGCTCCCGCCAATATGTGGTGGTAGCGGCTGAGGCAATGGTTATGCCCCTCTCCTGCTCCTGCACCATAAAGTCCATAGTGGCGGCGCCTTCATGCACTTCACCTACCTTGTGTATTTTTCCCGTGTAGAAAAGTATGCGCTCGGTGGTGGTGGTCTTTCCGGCGTCAATATGAGCCATTATGCCGATATTTCTCGTTTTTTCCAGCGGTGTGGTTCTGGGCATTTCCTCTGCCTCCTTTCCCTTGTCGCTATTGCTCCGCTCAACAGATACGGCGTGCGATTGCACGCCGCATTTGAAAATATGCTGTTGTCTGCTTTACCACCTGTAATGGGCGAAGGCGCGGTTGGCCTCGGCCATCCTGTGGGTATCTTCCTTCTTCTTGAAGGCGCCGCCTGCGTTGTTGCAGGCATCCAGTATTTCACCGGCAAGGCGCTCCTGCATGGTGCGCTCGCTGCGGGCGCGGGCATAGCTTACCAGCCAACGAAGGCCAAGGGTCTGACGGCGCTCGGGACGGATCTCGATAGGTACCTGATAGGTAGCGCCGCCCACGCGGCGGGCCTTGACTTCCAGAACGGGCATGATGTTGTTCATGGCCTCCTCGAAGACCTCCAGAGGCTCGCGGCCGGTCTTGTCCTTTATTATATCGAAGGCGCCGTAGCAGGCCTTCTGAGCGGTGCCGCGCTTGCCGTCAAGCATTACCTGATTGACGAGCTTGGTAACGAGCTTTCCGCCGTAAATAGGGTCGTCCAGAACTTCACGCTTGGGTACAAATCCACGTCTTGGCATATTCTGTTACCTCCTTACTTCTTGGGGCGCTTTGCGCCATAGCGGGAACGGGCCTGCATGCGCTTTGCAACGCCTGCGGTATCCAGAGCGCCGCGAATGATGTGGTAACGGACGCCAGGGAGATCCTTTACACGGCCGCCGCGAATGAGAACCACGGAGTGCTCCTGCAGGTTGTGGCCGATGCCGGGGATATAGGCGGTACCTTCGAGACCGTCGGTAAGACGGATACGGGCGATCTTACGAAGAGCTGAGTTAGGCTTTTTGGGGGTCATAGTACGCACTGCGGTGCAGACGCCGCGGCGCTGGGGGCACTGCTTCAGTATAGGTGAATTGGACTTATACTTTACCTGTTCCCTGCCTTTGCGAACCAACTGGTTAATAGTAGGCATTAGGTTTTCTCCTTTTCAAAATATATTTGTTATTTATATTAAGAAAATCCTCTGCAACCCCTTGAAGAGGAATTTTTCCCGATAAACAGGCTGCCGCTTCAGTGTAAAACGCCCATAAGTGCAGACTCTACCCATAAAGCACAGCATTCGTATTCTACAACATAAGCGGCTCGCTGTCAAACGTTTTTAATGATTTTCTTTCGAAAAACACTATATATTTTGCTCTTCCTTCCCTTTTTTCTCCGATGCGGTGAACAGGCCCTGCCTGAGGGGCTCCCTGGAGAATACCAGCCTGCTCATATCCTTGTAGGGGCTTATCTCGAACCAGCCCCTTGCCTTGAATTCGTCAAGGCCTGGCACCTCGAATATGTCCATACAGGTAGTCTCGGAGAACTTTTTTATCATGCTCTTGCGGCTTGCCCTGCCTATAAGCCACGTTCCACCCACTACTATCACAAACAGCAGCAGCGGCATGTAGCTTCCTATGGCGGCTATGGCCTCGGCCGTGGGCGTGAAGTTCAGCACGGCCAGCATTATTATTGCCACGGTAAGGGTGACTGCCGCCTCGCGGTTAGAAGCGGCATTGTGCTTTTTGCGGCAGTTGGAGCAGCAGGAAAGCTGCACCGGCAGCATGGAGCCTATGCGTAGCTTTGTCTTTAAGCCTATGGCGTTCCTTCCCTCCCGCTTGGGTTCCGGATGGCCTATATCAGCCATGGCGTAGCAATCCGCCCTGTTTTTCTTTTCGCCCTTGCAGAGCACGCACTCCTCTCCTTCGAAGAAGCGAGCCATACCGCCCTCCGGCATAAGACTCTCTATGGCGTCGATATCCGCCTTTATGCCCGCGGCGTTGTCATTTGTCACAGTGCAGGTTCTGCAGCTCTTCATATTGAGCTTTTTGCAGTATTCTCCGCCGTACAGCGGACAGTCTGTCCTTGTGTATTTTGCCATTTCTGATCCTCCATACAATAGCCCCCATGGACAGCTCGCGCCCATGGGGTCCATTTAAGGCTGTATTTATTGTTCGGTTACGGTGGGGATATCTTCCTTCTCACGCACCTCTACGTTGTGGTAGCGCTTGAGGCCTATACCGGCAGGTATAAGCTTGCCGATTATGACGTTCTCCTTGAGACCTACCAACGGATCTACCTTGCCCTTTATAGCGGCTTCGGTGAGCACCCTGGTGGTTTCCTGGAAGGATGCGGCAGATAGGAAGGAATCGGTAGCCAGGGCGGCCTTTGTTATGCCCAGCAGCTTGCGCTTTGCGACTGCGGGCTGCTTGCCCTCAAGTATAACCCTCTCGTTCTCGTTTTCGAAGGCGAATATATCCACCAGCTCGCCCGGGAGCAAAGTAGTGTCGCCCGCGTCCTCTATCTGTACCTTGCGGAGCATCTGGCGGATAATGACTTCGATGTGCTTATCCGCGATCTCAACGCCCTGGAGACGGTATACGCTCTGTACTTCCTTGAGCATATATGCCTGAACGCCCTTTACGCCCTTTATCTTCAGTATATCGTTGGGGTTGATGGAACCGTCGGTCAGCTCGTCGCCTGCGTCCACCACGTCGCCGTCCCTGACTCTCAGCTTTGAGCCGAAGGGGATAAGGTACTTGGCGCTCTCGCCGTCATCGTTGGTTATGGTAGCCTCCCGCTTCTTGCCCTCGGTAAGGGACACGCGGCCGCTTATCTCGGAGATGACCGCAAGGCCCTTGGGCTTGCGCGCTTCGAATATTTCAACGACACGGGGAAGACCCTGTGTTATATCGTCGGCAGATGCAACGCCGCCGGTATGGAAGGTACGCATGGTCAGCTGCGTACCGGGCTCGCCTATGGCCTGAGCGGCGATGATGCCTACGGCCTCGCCTATGTCTACCTTGCCGCCGGTTGCCAGGTTGGCGCCGTAGCAGTGCGCGCAAACGCCGTGCTCGCTGCGGCAGGTGAATACGCTGCGGCAGCTTACGGTCTTTATGCCTGCGTTGATTATACGGTCGCGTATGCTGAAGGTTATCATCTCGTTGCAGGGGATTATGAGCTCACCGGTGGTGGGATCGTAAACGTCCTCTGCGGTGTAGCGGCCCAGCAGCCTGTCGCTGAGGGGCTCTACTACCTTGTTGCCTTCCATGATGGCGCTTATGGGCATGCCCTTTGGACGTTCGCCGCGGGAAGCGGCACAGTCCTCTTCGCGGATTATGACGTCCTGAGATACATCCACCAGTCTTCTGGTGAGATAACCGGAGTCTGCAGTACGCAGTGCAGTATCCGCCAAGCCCTTTCTGGCGCCGTGGGAGCTTATGAAGAACTCCAGAACTGTCAGGCCCTCACGGAAGTTAGCCCTTATAGGCACCTCTATGATCTGGCCGGAAGGGTCTGCCATAAGTCCGCGCATACCTGCCAGCTGACGTATCTGGTTCTTACTGCCTCGGGCTCCGGAGTCCGCCATCATAGCGATGGGGTTGTAGGGATCCAGCGAGCTCATCAGCGCGTCGGTAACTTTATCGGTAGCATCTTCCCAGACCTTTATGACGTAGCTCCTGCGCTCGCTGTCGGAAAGCATACCGGCGTGGAACAGGTTGTCTATCTCCGCCACCTCATTCTCGGCCTTGGCGATAATTTCCTTCTTCTCCGCAGGTACCTGTATATCCTGGAAGCCTACGGTTATGCCGCCGCGGGTGGAATACTTATAGCCCAGCGCCTTTACGGCATCCAGCATCTCTGCGGTGCGGGTGGGACCGTACTTGCGGTAGCAGCGGTCGATTATCTTTCCCAGATCCTTCTTTACTACCAGCTTATCGATCTCCAGCCTGAACATGTCATCCAGCGTATCCCGCGGCACATAGCCCAGATCCTGAGGTATTGCGTCGTTGAATATGAGACGGCCTACGGAGGTGTCTATGACGCGGCGGTACTTCTTGCCTTCCCATTCCCGCTCTATGCGCACCTTCACCTTGGACTGGAGGGTGACTTCGCCCATCTGGTATGCCATGAAGGCCTCGTCCTGGCTGCAGAAGACCTTGCCCTCGCCCTTCATGCCGTCGCGCTGGAGGGTCAGGTAGTAGCAGCCAAGTACCATATCCTGAGTAGGACAGGTAACGGGCTTGCCGTCCTGAGGCTTCAGTATGTTGTTTGAGGCCAGCATGAGGAAGCGGGCCTCGGTCTGTGCCTCAACGGAAAGGGGCACATGGACCGCCATCTGGTCGCCGTCAAAGTCGGCGTTGAACGCGGTACACGCAAGGGGGTGCAGCTTGATGGCGCGGCCCTCTACCAGCACCGGCTCGAATGCCTGTATGCCCAGGCGGTGCAGCGTAGGCGCGCGGTTGAGGAGTACGGGGTGCTCTTTTATTACGCCCTCCAGTACGTCCCAGACCTCGGGCTTTACACGCTCTACCATGCGCTTCGCGCTCTTTATGTTGTGTGCGTATGCGTCCTCAACAAGCTTCTTCATTACGAAGGGCTTGAACAGCTCCAGCGCCATCTCCTTTGGCAGTCCGCACTGATACATCTTGAGCTCAGGGCCTACGACTATAACGGAACGGCCGGAATAGTCCACGCGTTTGCCCAGCAGGTTCTGGCGGAAGCGTCCCTGCTTGCCCCGCAGCATGTCGGACAGAGACTTGAGGGGCCTGTTGCCGGGGCCGGTAACGGGGCGGCCGCGCCTGCCGTTGTCTATGAGCGCGTCCACCGCCTCCTGAAGCATACGCTTTTCGTTGCGGACTATGATATCCGGTGCGCGCAGCTCCAACAGTCTCTTGAGGCGGTTGTTTCTGTTTATAACTCTGCGGTACAGGTCGTTCAGGTCGGAGGTGGCGAACCTGCCGCCGTCAAGCTGTACCATGGGGCGAAGCTCGGGGGGCAGCACCGGCACTGCGTCCATGATTATCCACTCGGGCTTGTTGCCGCTCTTTATGAAGGCTTCCACTACCTCCAGGCGCTTGATGGCATTGCTGCGCTTCTGGCCGGAGGAGTTGTCTATCTCCCTGCGGAGCTCTTCTTCCAGCTTTTCAAGGTCCAGCGCCTGCAAAAGCTCCTTTATGGCCTCTGCGCCCATACCTGCGCGGAAGGCTTTCGGCCCGTACTCGGCCTGGGCGTCCCGGTATTCCTTATCGGAGAGCACCTGCTTGTACATGAGGGGGGTGGTGCCCGGATCCAGCACTACAAAGGCCGCGAAGTACAGCACCTTTTCGAGGGAGCGGGGGGACATATCCAGCAGCATCTTCATGCGGCAGGGAATGCCCTTAAAATACCATATATGGGATACGGGGGCGGCCAGCTCTATGTGGCCCATGCGCTCGCGGCGCACCTTTGCCCTCGTTACCTCTACGCCGCACTTGTCGCAGACAACGCCCTTGTAGCGCACCCGCTTATAGCGTCCGCAGTGGCACTCCCAGTCCTTGGTGGGCCCGAATATGCGCTCACAGAACAGGCCGTCGCGCTCGGGCTTCAGGGTACGGTAGTTTATGGTTTCGGGTTTCTTTACCTCGCCGTGGGACCATTCGCGGATCTTTTCAGGTGAGGCAAGGCCAATCTGTATAGCGTCGAAATTGGTAAGCTCAAACAATTTCTTAATCTCCCTTCGGCCTTATTTAGTTCAAGTCGTCTGTATCGTCGCCGTCTGCGGAAATATCGAAGTCATCTCCGTCATCGGCTGCATCGTCAAAATCGAATTCGTCAAACTCGGCAAAGTCGCTGTCGTTTGCATACTGGTCCGGTGTATCCTCAAGGCCCGCCATGTTGACGTCCATAGGCGCCACATCCTCGTCGTCTATCATCTCGCCGATCTTTATCTCTTCCTTTGTCTCGTTGAGCACCTTTATATCGAGGCCCAGCGACTGAAGCTCCTTTATGAGCACCTTGAAGGATTCGGGTACGCCCGGCTCAGGCACATTCTCGCCCTTGACTATGGCCTCATAGGTCTTTACGCGGCCCACGACATCATCGGACTTGACGGTGAGGATTTCCTGAAGGGTATTGGCAGCGCCATAGGCCTCCAGCGCCCAGACCTCCATTTCGCCGAAGCGCTGGCCGCCGAACTGGGCCTTGCCGCCCAGAGGCTGCTGAGTAACCAGGCTGTAGGGGCCGGTGGAACGGGCATGTATCTTGTCGTCTACCAGGTGATGCAGCTTCAGGTAGTACATGTAGCCTACGGATATCCTGTTCTCGAAGGGCTCGCCGGTGCGGCCGTCATAAAGCACCGTCTTGCCGTCCCAGTCCTTGCCTGCCTTTACCAGCATGGACTTTATGTCCTCCTCGGTAGCGCCATCGAATACGGGGGTAGCGATGTTCCAGCCAAGGGTCTTGGCGGCCATGCCCAGATGCAGCTCAAGCACCTGACCTATATTCATTCGGGAAGGAACGCCCAGAGGGTTCAGGACTATCTGCAAGGGAGTACCGTCTGGCAGGAAGGGCATATCCTCCTCGGGAAGTATCCTGGATACAACACCCTTGTTGCCGTGGCGGCCCGCCATCTTATCGCCTACGGATATCTTGCGCTTCTGCGCTATGTATACGCGAACCAGCTCGTTTACTCCCGGAGGCAGCTCGTCCTTGTTTGCTCTCGTGAAGACCTTTACGTCTACTATGACTCCGCCTTCGCCATGAGGCACGCGGAGGGAGGTATCCCTGACCTCTCTTGCCTTCTCGCCGAATATGGCGCGGAGCAGCCGCTCCTCGGCGGTGAGCTCAGTCTCGCCCTTGGGCGTTACCTTGCCGACCAGTATGTCGCCGCTCTGCACCTCTGCGCCGATGCGGATAATGCCGCGGTCGTCCAGATTGGCCAGCGCGTCCTCGCCCACGTTGGGGATATCGCGGGTTATCTCCTCCTCGCCCAGCTTGGTATCGCGGGCTTCGGTCTCGTGCTCCTCGATATGTATGGAGGTATAGACGTCTTCCTTGACGAGCTTTTCGCTTATCAGTACGGCGTCCTCGTAGTTATAGCCCTCCCAGGTCATAAAGCCTATGAGGATATTGCGTCCCAGCGCTATCTCTCCCTGATCGGTGGAGGCGCCGTCCGCTATCACCTGCCCGGGTATTACCCGTTCGCCCTTTACCACTATGGGACGCTGGTTGATGCAGGTGCCCTGGTTGGATCGTTTAAACTTGATTATGTTGTAGGTTCTGTCGTTGCCGTCATCGCCGGCTATCACTATATGGCTTGCGTCAACGCGCTTTACGACGCCGTGCTGGCGGGAAAGCACCACGACGCCTGAGTCGTGTGCAGCCTTGTACTCCATGCCTGTGCCTACCACGGGAGCCTCAGGCTTGAGGAGGGGCACTGCCTGACGCTGCATATTGGAGCCCATCAGCGCGCGGTTAGCGTCGTCGTTCTCCAGGAATGGTATCATTGCGGTAGCGACGGACACCAGCTGCTTGGGGGATACGTCCATGTAGTCGGTCTCGGTGGCCTTTACTTCGATTATCTCGTCCAGCCTTCTTGCAACGACCCTGTCCTTGGCAAACCACACCCTGCCGTTCTCGTCGGTAACGGTAGGCTCGTTTGCCTGAGCCACTATGTAGTCGTCCTCCTCGTCGGCGGTGAGGTAAACTATCTCGTTGCTTATGCTCTTGTTCTTCCCGTCCACCCTGCGGTAGGGCGCCTCAATAAAGCCGTAGCGGTTTATGCGGGCATAGGTGGAAAGGGAGTTTATAAGGCCTATGTTAGGGCCTTCAGGGGTCTCTATGGGGCACATGCGGCCGTAATGGGAATAGTGAACGTCTCGAACTTCGAATGTGGCGCGCTCACGGTTCAGGCCTCCGGGGCCCAAAGCGGACAGCCTGCGCTTATGGGTAAGCTCCGCAAGGGGGTTTGTCTGGTCCATAAACTGGGACAGCTGAGATGAACCGAAGAACTCCTTTATGGCGGCCGTCACGGGGCGGATATTTATGAGGTTGGAGGGCATGGCGGTCTCGGTGTCCTGTATGGACATGCGCTCCCGCACCACGCGCTCGAGGCGAGTCATGCCGACGCGGATCTGGTTCTGGAGCAATTCGCCCACACTTCTTATGCGGCGGTTGCCCAGATGGTCGATATCGTCGGTGCGGCCTATGCCGTGGCTCATGCCGAGAAGATAGCTTATGGAGGCGGTTATATCATCGGTGATGATATGGCGGGGTATAAGGTCGTACACCCGGGCCTTCAGGAACTTCTTGAGCTCCTCCTCTTCCATATCCCCCGCTTCCTCCAGAAGCTTCATGAAGGTGGGGTAATGTACCTTCTCGTTCAGACCGGCCTCTTCGGGATCGAACTTCAGGTAGCACCTGGCGTCCACGAACAGGTTGCCGAGTATCTTTACCCTGGCGCCGTCGGGCGCTACGACGTATACGCCGTGTACGCCGGCGTTTTCGATTGCCTCGGCGGCCTCGCGGCTTATTACTTCTCCCTCAGTGGCAAGTATCTCGCCGGTGCCGGGAGCTATGACGTTTTCCGCAGCAGTAAGGCCGTGCAGGCGTGAGGCGATGGAGAGTTTCTTATTAAACTTATAGCGGCCCACTCTGGCAAGGTCGTAGCGTTTGTCAAAGAACAGGGCGTTCAGCAGGCTGCGCGCGGATTCCTCTGTAGGAGGCTCGCCGGGGCGCTGGCGCTTGTATATCTCTATCAGGCCTTCCTCGGTGTTTTTGGTTGTATCCTTCTCGAGGGTTATCTTCAGGCGCTCGTCTTCGCCCAAAAGCTCCAGTATCTCGCCGTCTGAGCTGTAGCCCAGGGCACGCAGCAGCGCAGTTATAAAGACCTTCCTCTGGCGGTCGATCTTTACATACATTATCTCGTTGCTGTCAGTCTCGTACTCCAGCCACGCGCCGCGGTTAGGTATCACCTGAGAGGCAAAGAGGTGCTTGCCGACTTTATCTATAGATTCGGAATAGTATACGCCGGGTGAGCGGACCAGCTGAGAGACTATTACCCGCTCTGCACCGTTTATGATGAACGTGCCCTGCTCGGTCATAAGAGGGAAGTCGCCCATGAACACGGGCTGTTCCTTGACCTCGCCGGTCTCTTTATTTATAAGGCGAACTGTAACGCGAAGCGGGGCGCAGTAGTTTACGTCCCTTTCCTTGCACTCCTCCACCGAGTATTTCGGATGGTCGAAATCTATGGAGTAATCTACAAACTCAAGGACGAGCTTTTCGGAATAGTCTGTAATGGGCGAAATGTCGTCAAGAACTTCCTTGAGATCCTCCTCCACAAAGCGCTGATAGGAATTTTTCTGAACCTCTATCAGGTCGGGCATATCAAGAACTTCATTGATACGGGAAAAGCTCATGCGCTTTTTCTTGCCCATGTAAACCTCATGCACCATCGCGTTCACTCCTTATACTTTGTTATTACCATATAACCATGGATTATATTATCGGCGCGTCACTCCATATGAGCATTTCCATTTTGTGGGCATAGGATACCCAGCATGATTTTTGTGGGAAAAATCAACTGTAAAAAGGCCAATCCCCGCAATTTACCATGCTAACGCAGTATATTATTGTAACACCGCGTGTCAAGGTTGTCAACGAGAATAATGGCCTTTCTTAATATTTTTTATATTTGGTTTAACTCCGGGCAATCGGCCCTGCTTTTTCTATGCCTGCTTTACCTTGGCGAATATCATTCTGCCTGCCGAGGTCTGCAATACGCTTGTAACCGTGACGTCCACCGTCTCCCCCACTAAGCGCCTGCCGTTTTCTATTACTATCATAGTGCCGTCATCCATATAGCCTATGCCCTGGCCCGCCTCCTTGCCCTCCTTGACCACGAACACGCTCATTTCCTCGCCGGGCATTGCGATGGGCTTGAGGGCGTTTGCCAGCTCGTTTATATTGAACACGGGTACCTTGCGCACAGCGGCCACCTTGTTAAGGTTATAATCGTTGGTTACAACCACGCCGCCAAGCTCCGATGCCATGAGTATCAGCTTGGCGTCCACCTCGTCCACATCCTTATAGTCAGTGCTGACTACGGTGATGGGGACGGACTTTTTATCCTGCATGCCCTTGAGTATGTCCAGCCCCCGCCTGCCCCTGTTGCGCTTGAGGCCATCGGAGCTGTCCGCGATATGCTGAAGCTCCCTGAGCACAAAGCTCGGCACTATTATTTCGCCTTCAATTATGCCGGTATCACATATTTCCGCGATGCGTCCGTCGATTATGACGGAGGTATCCAGAAGCTTGGGCCGTGCCGAGCCGTGAGCCTTGCCGTGGCCGCCTGTAACAGGCATACTGAACTGCCCCTTCCGCCTGCTCATGGCGCTCCACCCAAGGTATCCGAAGGCGATGTACAGTATTACGTCTATGACCAGAACTACCCACGCAGGCTTGAAGCGCGCCACCAGAGTGCTCGCCAAAAATGCAACAACGAGCCCGGCGATCAGACCGCAAACGCAGTAGAGCAGCTGCCCCGCTGGCATTGCTGACATACCGGCCTCGGCATAGCTTATGGCGGCGGTAAGCGGTTCGGCAAATAAAAGATTAAAAATGATTGCAATAATAGTACCCGAACCCACAAACACAAGCGCCAGTCCCCATGGAAGCATGCGCTGATACAGCGTAAGCCCTTCCGGGAAGGTGATAACCCTGTTCGCAAGCGCTACAAGCCCCACACCCACCGCGGCTCCCGCCAGGGTGAGCAATAGTCTTGCGACTTTTTTAGCCAATTCTTAACTCCTTTCGTTTAACGGCCCTTGGCCTTATTTTGATATTACCCGATAATATCTCGGATTTCGTCTATATCCCTGCCACTGGCAGCCGAAAGCTCGGCAGAGAGCACCTGCCGGGCGGTTATGAGCATCTTTCTGTCCCCGGCGGAGAGGCCCTTGAGGGAATCCCGCCTTTTGAGACACTTTATAACGTCGGCGACGTCGTATATGTCGCCGCCCTTGAGCTTTGCCAGGTTGTCCCTGTAGCGCTGGTTCCAGTTTTCGCTTTCGGCACACACTGCCGCCGCGTCAAGGTATTCAAAGATCTTCTCGCACTCCGAAGAGTCTATCACAGGTCTCAGGCCAACGCTGTCGGCCGAGGCTACCGGCACCATTGCCGTAAGCTTCGATGTAATGAAGCGCAGGATATAATACTTGGCCCTTTCGCCAAGCAGATCCTTTTCCTCAACGCTTTCCACGATACCCACCCCATGCATGGGATAAAACACGCTGTCGCCTACATCGAACACTTTTTCCTCCTGTTCTCCGTTCATGTGTGCTTCGGAAGGCCTGTCCGAAAAATGGGTGTATCCTTCCACATCATATATTAACTATACACTTCCTTACGGCCCCTTGTCAAACAAAATGCCCTGTTTTCCTGTTTTTTCCGGTTATTGGCCGCCATCGCCCCGGCCTGATATCATGGCGCCCCGTACCATTACCGAGGGGCTGCCGACGCAGCTGCCTCCGGGCATTGAGAAGCGCAGGTCGCCGCCCACCCTTACTATGGATCTGAGCAGCTCTGTAAAATCTCCGCTCAGCGTTATCTCGTTTACGGCACGGACGTCCCTGCCGTCCTTTATGAGCCGCCCTTTGCACAGCACCGAGAACTTGCCGCTCACCGGGTTCACCCCGGCGTGGAGGCCGGAAAAGTCGGTGATGAGCAGGCCGTCCCCCAGCTCGCTTATGAGCTGCCCCAGCGTACCTTCCTTTGGCGCTATGTAAAAATTGGTTATTCTCACGCCTACCGGCGAGCCGGCGCTGCTCCTGCCGCCGTTTGAGGTGGACTTTACCCCCGCCTTCTTGGCGGTCTTGAGGTTGTGCAGCAGCGTCTCCAGCTTTCCGTCCTTTATCACCGCCTTGGCTACGGAAGGAGTACCCTCGTCGTCAAAGGGACTTGGATTGATGGGGTAAAGAGGGTCGTCCATCAGCGTGACGCACTCTGCCGCCATATCCTCGCCCTCCCTGCCCGCCAGGGGCGAAAGGCCCTTCTGGGCGGCGTCGGCAGAAAACATGCCTGCAAAAGCACCCAATATGCTTGCCATAGCGTCGTTGCGGAGTATTATATCGTACTTACCGGGCGCTACGGGCGCGGGATCCATGGCGGCTATGGCCTCATCGACGGCCTCCCGCCCACAGCCCGCTATGTCCAGCGCCTCACCGTCTGCCCGGAATGCAAAGCCGTCCCGCATCTGGCCCTTATCCTCCAGCACCGGCTCCACATAGCAGCAGGATACCCTGTCGCTCCTTTCAGCCCTGAGGCCCAGAGTGTTGTATATACAGAATCTGCCGCCTGCGGTGACTACCTTGCAGCAGGCCACCCGCTTTACCCGGCCGTCGCACCGCTTTGTCTCCCGTTCCAGCGCCTTGCAGAGCTCTATCTTTTCCGATTCATCCATGTCCTTCAGGGCATCGGTCTTTTTTTGTATTTCGGGATACTCCGCAGGCTCCGCCATGGGGTGTATATCCTCGCTCTTTACCGTCTCCGCATTATCTATGGCCTCCTCCACAAAGCCCTCCGGGTCATCCATAGCTTCGGTATAGGCGTAGCCGTTCCTTCCGTCCTTCTGCACCCTTATGCCTAAACCGAAGGAGGAGCTTACGGTATAGTCGTCCACCTCGTCCTCCAGTACGCCTACCGAGAACTCGTCGGACTCGTTTACGCATACCTCCGCACCGTCGCAGCCCCTGTCCATGGCAATGGTCATGAGCCTGTGGGCGTATTCCTTTATTTTCTCGTCCGCCTTTATCCCGGCCTTATGCTCCCTGTCAAGCCCGTTATGCATCACAGTCTGCCTCCCTTTCCGCCAACGGTTATGCCGCTCACCCTTATCCTGGGCTGCCCCACGTTTGTAGGAACGCTGCCGGAGCGTGAGCCGCACATGCCGTGTCCAAACCACATATTCATGCCTACCCGGTCTATTTTCATCAGCACGTCTGCCCCCCGGCCTATGAGGGCTGCGCCCCGTACCGGGCAGTGTATCTTGCCGTCCTTTACCCAGTAGCCTTCCAGCACCGAGAAGTTAAATTCGCCTGTCAGCGGGTTCACCGAGCCTCCGCCCATCTTAGCCGCAAAAAGCCCCTCTCCCATGGTCCTTATCATCTCCTCCTCGTCATCGTAGCCGGGGGCGAAGAAGGTGTTGGTCATTCTGGAGGTGGGTGCGAACTCGTAGCTCTGCCGCCTGGCGGAGCCTGTCATGGGCTGGTTCATTATCCGGCTGCCCAGCCTGTCCACAAGATAGCTCTTAAGCATGCCGTTTTGTATGAGTACGTTGCACTGGGATGGGTTGCCCTCGTCGTCGTAGCGTATGCTGCCCCATTCGCCGGGGAGTGTGCCGTCGTCTATGGCGGTAACTATATCGCTGGCTATCTTCTGGCCCAGCTTTCCGCAGAATTCGGAATTGCCGCGGGCGACGGAGGTAGCCTCCAATGAATGCACGCAGGCCTCGTGGAGTATGACTCCGCCGAAGCCGCCGTCTATGACTACCGGCATATATCCCGCCGGGCAATCCACTCCGTGAAGCATTGTAACGGCAGTCCGGGCGGCGGTGCGCCCATCCTTTTCGGGGTCTATCAGCTCATAAGCCTCAAAGCCCATGCCGAAGGCCGGTATTTCCTGCCCGGTCTGGAATTCCATGCCATCGCTTGCCACCGCGGTAAAGGCGAGGCGGGTGCGCGGACGCCTGTCCTCCGCCCATACTCCCTCGGTGTTGCAGACCAGCACCTTTTTATCCGTATCCATATACGCGGCGCTGACCTTGGTTATCTCGCCGGACTCAGCCTTCGCCGCGTCTGTTCCAAGCTTTAACAGGTGCACCCGCCTTGCGTTATCCACCGCCGAGAATGGTATCCTGCACCTGTAGTTGCCGTCGCGTATATCCGTGAAGGGCAGCACGCCACCCCCCTCGCCCTTTATTATGGCCGAGGCCCTTTTCGCCGTCTCCACAAGGGCGGACTCGGATATATCCACCGTATAGGCGTAGGCGGAACGGGTACCGGAAAGTATGCGCACCCCCGCGCCCCGGGCGCGACTGTAGGCGGCATTCTCCACCACGCCGTCCAGCATGGATATGCTGTGGCTCTCCCCGTCCTCCATGTAAAGCTCCGCGAAGTCTCCCCCTGTTGCCAGGGCCGCGTTGAGCACCCTTTCAGCCGATGTCCTGCTTATCATTTTTCCTTTATCCTTCCCTGATTGATATGGTTCTGGCGTATCTTCCCTTCGCTGCCCAGCTCGCCGGGTATGTAGTACTTATGGCCCTTTACGCTGGGCGGCATATACTCCTGAGCCACCACGTGGCCGGGATAGTCGTGGGGGTACTTATAGCCCCTGCCGTGGCCCAGCTTTGACGCGCCGGGATAGCTCGTATCCCGAAGGTGTATCGGCACCGGCTGGTCGGGTATGCTCTTTGCCTCGGCGAAGGCCGTATCCTTTGCGATGACTACCGAATTGGATTTCGGGCTCTCGCATATGAATATTATTGCCTGCGTGATGGACAGCCCCGCCTCAGGCATCCCTATGAACTCCAGCGCCTGAGCAGCCGCCACCGCCTGCACCATGGCCTGGGGGTTGGCGAGGCCCACGTCCTCCGAGGCGTGGGCTATAAGCCTGCGGCAGATTATCCGCGGGTCTATGCCCGCGTATATGAGCCGGGCAAACCACGCTATTGCAGCATCGCTGTCCCCGCCCCGAAGGCTCTTGCAGAAGGCGGAGAGCATATCGTAAAACTGCTGATCGTCGCAGTTTATGAGCTTTTGCTGTATGCTCTCGGCAGCGATATCCTCTGTTATGTGTATCACCCCATTCCCGTCCGCCTCGGTGGTGAGTATGGCCAGCTCTATGGCGTTAAGAGCCGTCCTCACGTCGCCGTTGGCTATGCGGGCGATGTGGTCGTACGCCCCTTCGTCTATCTCCGTATCATAGTTGCCCATGCCCCGTTCCTTATCGGCCACGGCGGCCTTGATGCACTTCTTTACGTCCTCTTCAGTAAGCGGGTAAAACTGGAAGGCGCGGCAACGGGAAACGATAGCCCCCGTCATGGAGACCATGGGGTTTTCCGTGGTGGAGCCTATGAATTTTATTATCCCGCGCTCCAGGGCGGGCAGTATGCTGTCGCTCTGGGCCTTGCTCCAGCGGTGGCATTCATCGAGCAGGAGGTACGTCTCCCTGCCGTAGAGCTTAAGGTTGTCCTCCGCCGCCGCTATCACCTCGCGCACGTCCTTTACGCCGGAGGTAACGGCGTTAAGCTTTACAAAATTCGATCCCGTGGTGTTGGCGACTATGGAGGCCAATGTGGTCTTGCCGCAGCCCGGGGGGCCGAAGAATATGCTGGACTGGAGGGAATCCGTCTCTATGGCCCTCCTGAGAAGCTTTCCCTTGCCCACTATATGCTGCTGGCCCACAAATTCGTCCAGCGTCCTTGGGCGCATCCTGTCCGCCAGCGGCGCGTGCTTATTCATGCCGGCCGAAAAAAGATCCATGCCGCTTACCTTTCCTTTGCTGTAATTTACCTTACAGTAAATTATACCATGGCAAGCGGCACAGTTAAAGCTTTCGAAAAAGTGGTTAAAAACCACTTTTTCGAGTTTTTTCATCCGGTGCTTGCGCCTATTGCGCGGCCAGCACCGAATGCAGGGAAAGCCTTGCTGCGCAAGCGCTTTTTGCGGATTTGCCGCACACCCCCCAGGGGGCCTTCTATTGCCCCTACGGGGCAATTTACCTTGTGTCGCCAAATCCGAATAAAGCCATAAGGGCCCTTAACAACCCCAAGGTTTAATGTAAGCTACGCCTGATATTCAGTGAGCGCCTTTTCGCAGTCCGCAACGCTGCGGGCAAGCTGCCTTGCGTATTCCGATACCGGCCCCGTCTCCCTGCCCGCCATGCCTATAAAGTCACGGTTGGCACTGACAAGCCTGCGGTACATCAGAAGCAGCGCGTGGAATCTGCCCTGCTGGGCGTTGATTTCCTCTTCCTGACGGCGTATGCGCTCCCGGAGTTCGCTTTCGGTACGGCGGTACGTCTCCTCCTTCTTTTCGGCTTCCTCAGCTATTGAGGTTATGTAGTCAAGCCCCTCTATAAACGCCGCGCCGTCCATCCCCTTGAGTCTGCCTATGCGCGCCGCAACGCCGCCTGCCGCCTTTCCGCGTCCTTCGCTCTGCTTTGGGGTGCAGTACGGGTCAAAGTCCACCCCATCGGCCTTCAGCTCCTCGGCTACCTGCCTTACCAGCGCCGGCCGGTTCTTCAGCAGCGCCCGGTATTTATTCTGGTACCTGAGCATTGCCCTGTTGTCCCCGCCGCCCATGCTCATGGTGCAGCAGCGGACGGATATGCCGTTTGCCTGGGCGCTGAGCACCGTACGGAGCAGGGAATGTATCTCCTCCTCGGTAAAAGGCACGAAGGCCCCCGCGTGGAGCGCCGTGGTGCTCAGGTCCTTTTCCTTTATACGGGCATAGTAATAGTTTCTTACGCTGTTTGGCTTTCGTCCCGTCTGTTCCGCCACCGCCTCAAACACGCTTTTAAGCGGGGTCCCTCTGCCCACGCTCTTTTCTATCTCCGCAAAGAGCAGTGTGTCCTCCTCCTTTTTCCAGCCTGTGCGGCCACGCTGTATATCGGCCATATAAAATTACCTCCGTCAATGTTTGTTGCTGCTATTATTTCCCAGGTTTCCGCAGTACATACATAAAATAACAAAAACCAAAGCGTCACTATCAGCTTTGGTTTCTGTCAATTTATATGCGGTTTTAAGCCGGGATATTATCCCTGCGGCAGCTCCTTACATTTCGAGGCTTCCGGTGGTGCGGGGGAAGGGCAGCACGTCGCGTATGTTGGCCATGCCGGTCACATACATCACCATGCGCTCGAAGCCCAGCCCGTAGCCCGCGTGCTTAACGCCGCCGTATTTGCGCAGGTCGAGGTACCAGTCGTAATCCTCTACCTTCATGCCCATCTCCTTTATGCGGCTCTCCAGCACCTCAAGGCGCTCCTCACGCTGGCTGCCGCCTATTATCTCGCCTACGCCGGGGACCAGCAGGTCTGCCGCCGCCACGGTCTTTCCGTCGTCATTAAGGCGCATATAGAAGGCCTTGATATCCTTGGGGTAATCGGTAACGAACACCGGCTTTTTATATACCTGTTCGGTCAGATACCTTTCGTGCTCGGTCTGGAGGTCTACCCCCCACTCTACCGGGTACTCAAACTGAGCGCCGCTGTTTTTGAGTATTTCCACGGCCTCGGTGTAGCTTATGCGGGCAAAGTCATTGTTCACCACGTTGTTAAGGCGGTCTATGAGTCCCTTGTCTACGAAGCTGTTGAAGAAGCTCAGCTCGTCCGGGCAGCGCTCCATTACGGTACGGATTATGTATTTTACCATGTCCTCGGCGGTATCAAGATACCCCTTCAGGTCGCAGAAGGCCATCTCGGGCTCTATCATCCAGAATTCCGCGGCGTGGCGGGCGGTGTAGCTCTGCTCGGCGCGGAAGGTGGGGCCGAAGGTGTATATATCCCTGAAGGCAAGGGCGAAGGCCTCGCCGTAAAGCTGGCCGCTGACGGTCAGGTTTGCGCTGGTGCCGAAGAAATCCTTGGAGTAGTCCACCTTGCCGTCCGGGGTCTTTGGCACGTTTTCAAGGTCGAGGGTAGTTACCCTGAACATCTCGCCCGCGCCCTCGCAGTCGCTGGCGGTGATGAGCGGGGTATGTACATACAAAAAGCCCCTCTCGTCAAAGAAGCGGTGTATGGCCTGGGCAACTACGTTGCGAACCCTGAAGGTGGCCTGGAAGGTGTTGGTGCGCGGCCTGAGGTGCTGCATGGTGCGCAGATACTCGAGGCTGTGCCGTTTCTTCTGCATTGGATAATCGCTGGCGCAGAGGCCCTCTATCTTTATTTCCCTCGCCTTCACCTCAAAGGGCTGCTTTGCATCCGGAGTGAGCACGAGGTCGCCAACTACGCTTATTGCACAGCCGGTATTTATTTGTTTTATTATATCGTTGGGTATATTATTCTCATAAACCACCTGTACGTTCCTGAAGCAAGAGCCGTCGGACAGCTCTATAAAGCCAATATTCTTGCTGTCGCGCACGGTGCGCACCCAGCCGGCAATTTCAACTTCGCCCGCGTACTTAGCGGGATCCTTGTTCAGTTCACACAGTCTGATCATGAGAATACCTCCAAATGTTTCGCTTTTTTCACTTTACATAAATAAAGCTTGCCCTTCATTATATCCCCGGTCACATGCTTTTGCAAGGCAGCAGGGATATTTTTGCCGCCACCGGAATAAATATTTGAAATGACAGTACGTCCACTACCTTACGGAGGATAAATTCGCCATGTATCAGTCTCCAGTGCCGCTGATAGTGATACGCTCCGCCGCTCCCTCCCTCATAGAGGTCAACGGGCAGATACTCGGGGAATGCCGCCAGGATTCCCACATAGCCATGCCCGCCGGTGATAACGGGGATTACTTTATTTCCGCCATACCCCTTTCCTTCGGCCCATGGAGGTATCCCATCACCCGGAAGCTGTCCCTGTGCGACGGAGAAGCTCTGCCCACACAGGGACCCGATGTTTCCCTCTGCCGTTGGCCCGGCGGGGTATATGAAATGTATTTCGGCCCATCGGCCGATTTTCCCGTACAGCCCGCCGACTTCCCCAGGGAGCTGGATCAGCTGGGCTATATGCAGGGCCGCAGCCGCCGCAACCTTACGCTTTTCCGCGAGAACGGCCTGAAGCTGCTCATAGAGGAAGATGGGAGGTCGTCCAGCTGCATTTCCATAGGCCCCGGCGAGTACGGTTCCCTAACGCTTTACGGCGTAGCCGGGCGGCAGCTGGTAGCTGTATCCACATTTGAAGGCGGACGGCAGAGGCTTCTCATGCTGGACGACAACATGAACTCGCTGCTGGAGCTTTACGGCGAAAGCATACTGCTGGAGGAGGGCAGCGTATCGCTCATAGAGCCGCTGGGCACCCTGCTGGGCCACCAGCGCCGAACCCGCTACAGATATCAGGGGGGCGGCTTTTCGGCCGACTGCCCGGAAACCGGTTTTTTCACCCGCGAGTATAAATACCCAACAGACAGGCAAAAGCTGGTCATAGCCTTCTGCGAAGCAGTCCGTGAAGGCTTTGACGTTGAGGCGGCGTCATATATGACAGTATCCCTCAAGATGGACTTTTCCATTGACGAAATAAGAAATTTCCTGGGAAATTTTGACTGCTGCCGCCCGCCCCTGTCAGACCGCAGCGGCCGCCTTATTGGGCTTATTGAAACCGGATCGGACGGGGTAGCCTGCGCAAGGCTTTACGAATTTGCCTTTGAAGGCGAGCTCATAGCAGACATATCCGAGGCGTAGGGACGTTTCCTTCGAGCCCCACCCCCGCTGCTGCAACAGCACAAATGGGACTCGAAATCGGTCATCGGCATCGGCCTGCTTGCGCTCCGCGCCGCACAGCCCGGCCTGACTCGATTTCCCGGCCGCTAAAATCGCGTCACCGGCGCGATTTTCCCCTTCGGGTCGCGGCTTCGAGTCCCTCGTTTACTGTTACCAATAAAAATACCCCCCATTCGCCGCGGGATGTTTATTATTGCAAAAATTTGCCGCGCCCGTTTCATGCCCGCCCGCGGCGCAGTTAGCTCCGCCGGCTGCTATTGTGCGAAATTGTGCACATAAAGCGCCATGTATGCTTTGTGCAGATCGCCGCTGTCCGAAAGATCCAGGCCGGTAAGGGATTCTATTTTCCGCATCCGATATAATAAGGTATTGCGGTGGAGGAAAAGGTCGTTGGCCGTTTTTGTCTGTATGCCCCGATTCTCTATCAGGACTTGCAGCGTGTGGATAAGCTCAGAGCCATGCTGCGCGTCGTAATCCTCCAGGGTGCCCAGCAGCTTAAAAGCAAATGTCCGCATGTGGCTGTTGCGGAGCGTCTGCAGCATTGCGATCTCATAGAGCAGGTCGTCGGCGAACGCTATGGAAAGATTCATGTTCCGGCTTATGGAAAGCAGGTCGTACGCCTCAAAATGAGCCGATTTTATCTGGTCGTAGCCATCGAGCCTGCCCGATACCGTCATGCGTATGCGCCTGTCAAACAGGCTGCTGACCCTGTCCTTTATCGTGGATAAAATACTGCGGTTGACAGCCTGGCTGTTGAAGGGGACGATGCAGCGTATGGTGTTGTTCCAGGGCACTGTCATGTTGCTTATTCCGTATTTTTTAAAGAGCGTGCGTATGGAGTACATAAGCTGCATAAGAAGGGTATCGGACATATTAAATTGTTCGTCAAATTCCGTCTCAACGGTTATGAGTAAGAACGGCGGCAGCGGCCACGGGGCTTCCTTCATGCTCTCCTGAACATCAACCCCATTAAGATTGCCTACAAGGTTTGAATAAAGGGAAAGGTTTTTCCTCTGTACCTGCGCGTTGAGAAAGTTTTCCTGCTTAAAGTTTGCGGAAATAATGTTCGCGGCATAATTAAGGATCATGGCGTCGCCATCGTTTTTGATGTAATGCTGATCGGCCGGTATGATTAGTATGATATATCCGGCTATGAGCTTATCTATCCTTATTTGCTGGATGAGGAAGTGAGCGTCCTCCGAGGTATCTGAAATAAACAGAGAGGACCTTTCGGTAGACCTCATGCGGTGAAGCAATTTATCATTGGTTATAAACGCAGGCAGTTGAATGTACCCGGGGCAGGAGGCGCATACGTCAAGCAGATAATCGGTTATTATGGTTGGAAACTGAAAGTAGGTATAGATGATATCCGCCAGATCGTTCAAGAACGAAGGGGTCCCCTGTATCATCTTAATGTCCTTGGACATGGAAAAAAAGCGCGTGAAGGAATGGTTCAGCTCATCTGAAATACAATTTATTATCGTATTTACCATGGGGATGAACGGCGTGTCATCTGGTATTACGATAAGAGGTATGCCCTTTGAATCGGCAAAGTCGATGATCATTTGAGGTATGGGCCCAATAATACGGGTTTTTATCATCAGGCCGGCGGAATCGTTATTGTACATGGCGTCAAGCAGAGGGATAAGCCTTTCCAGGTGGCCCTCCAGGGAATAGCCGGTGGTGATCAATAATTCCCCGCATTGCAGCCACGGGGTGATGTCCGGCACCTCCATCGTATCGACGCATTGTATAACCCTGTTTATACCCTTGTGACCTGCAATGACGGTGCAGTCTTTAAACTCACGTAGCTGCAACATTTTTTCAATCGAAAACGGCATATCCTCCCCACCTTGTACAAATAGTATCGTGCTATTACTATATCATCAATGACGCAATGGTACAACATGTATCAAAAAACAAAAAATCAACAATTCAGTGGTCATTATATACCATAAATATCGACAATAATTGTGCAGGGTGCATATAGAAAATAGTGCAAAATAATGTGATAATTGTAATTGTTTTAAGGAATAGCTTTTCATATTTAGGCATGGTTTTTGACGTATTTCGTATTTTAAGAGGAGGTCAGCAAAGTGGCAGAAAAAGAGAATGTTATTAGCTTTAAGGACGTGACGTATTCTTATCCGGGCACAGAGACCCCAGCGATCAAGAATATCAACCTGACGATCAAAGAAGGTGAAATTATTCTTGTTACCGGCCCTTCGGGTGCAGGAAAGACCACGCTCTGTTCTACCTTGAACCGCATAGTGCCCGAGGCTTACGAGGGCGAGCTGAGCGGCGAGATATGCTTCAGGGGCGAAAACATATCCAAGTACAGCATCGGCAAGATGGCTTTTAAGGCGGGAATGCTTTTCCAGGATCCCAGCGGCCAGCTTATAAACCCCACCGTGGCCGACGAGGTCGCCTTCGGGCCTGAAAACAAGGGCGTTCCGGTGAAGAAAATCGAGGAGCTCATAGATGAGTATGTGGGATACGTCCACATGGAGGAGTATCTTGACCGCTCGCCGCAGGCGCTTTCGGGCGGGCAGCAGCAGTCCGTCGCATACGCTTCCGTTTTAGCCATGGAGCCCGAGGTTTATGTATTGGATGAGCCCACCTCCAACTTGGACCCCTTGGGCAGCGATCTGGTGTTCCGGCTCATGCGCAAGCTGGCGGCCGAAAAGAAAAAGACCGTTATCATAGTAGAGCATAAGATCGAAAAGATCATAGACATGGTAGATAGGATAATCGTTATGAATAACGGTTCTATCGCCTACGACGGCACGCCGCAGGATGTCATCGCCCACTATGAGGAGCTGAAGGATATGGGTATCCTCGTCCCACAGTGCAACCAGCTTTTCCTGCAGCTTAACGAAAAGCGGGGCACAAAGCTGCCGCAGACCACTAATTTGACTGAAGCTGAAAACGAGCTGAAGGCAATACTGCCGAGCCAGCTTCCCCTTAAGGAAATGCAGGCGGTGGGACAGACCTTCAAGAAGGCCCGCAAGTTTGACGAGCCCATCATAGAGGCTAAGGACCTGCACTTTGCTTACGTCCCCGAGCGTGAGATACTGCACGGCGTCAACCTCGCCGTACACAAGGGAGAATTCCTTTCAATAGTCGGCTGCAACGGCTCCGGCAAGACTACGCTGGTCAAATGCTTCAACGGTCTGCACAGGCCCACCGGCGGAGATGTGATAATAAAGGGCAAGAGCACAAAAAATGCCACTGTTGCCGAAATATCGCAAACGGTAGGCTACTGCTTCCAAAATCCCGACCACCAGATATTCTCCTCGATCGTCAAGGACGAGCTTTGCTATGGCCCCCGGAACCTGCAATGGGACGACGATGAGATCGAAAAGACCGTCGCGGAGATATCCGAAATGCTGGATCTCACGGATATATTGGATGAAAACCCCTACAACCTCAGCAAGGGCCAGCGCCAGGCGATTGCGGTGGCGTCGATACTCTGCACCAAGCCTGACGTGCTTATAGTAGACGAGCCCACTACCGGACAGGATCCGCTTCAGAGCCGCGCCATGATGGATATGATGGTAAAGCTCAACAGGGAGTTGAATAAGACCATAGTAGTTATCACCCATGACATGAGCATCGCGGCGGAATATTCTGACAGGATAGTGGTGACACATCAGGGAAATATCATAGCCGACGGTACGCCGAGGGAGGTTTTCGCCAAGGAGGAGCTGCTGAATTCATCCAACGTAGAGGCGCCTCAGATCACCCGCCTGCTGCAGCATGCCGGGATCACCGATCCTACCGTTATGGATGTGGACGAAGCGTACAGGCTGTTAGAAGTTATCAAGCTGAAAGGGGAGGAATAGCTCGTGAATACGAAAATTAAGGAATCATTCTTGTATAGTCTGGATCCGCGCACTAAGATGTTGCTGCTGTTGGTGCTGATAATATTGGGCTGCGCTATTATGGATCCAATAGTTACCATGGTGATGATGGCCTTGGTCTATGTTCTCTACAGGACCAGCGGATATACCGCCAAGCAGGTTTGGGGCATTACAAAGCCCCTGGTACTGGCGTTTTTCCTGTTCTTTATATTGAATTTCCCCTTTGCCAAGCCGCTGGAGGGAGAGCGGGTGTTCGCTTACCTCTTCCCCGGAAATAAGTGCCCGGTAACGATCGCTACCATTTCCAGCGGTTTTGCAAGCGCCATAAGGTTTATCTTCTTCATTTGGATCGCAGACCTTATAACGAGCGCAACGCCGACAGGCGACATAGTGCTTACCATGAACAAGGCCAAGCTCCCTCCTGAGGCCTCCATAGCAATAGGCATAGCCTTCTCATACATACCGGTGCTCAAGAACGAGATCGGGCACGTAATAGAGGCTCAGAAATCCAGAGGTGCCAGCTTTGAGAGCAAGAATCCCTTTAAGAAGATAAAAGCCTACATTCCGGTCATAGTCCCTGGCCTTTTCATCTCGATACTTAAGGGCCGTGAGATCGCGAGGACTATAGAAGCGCGCGGTTTTACATATAACCCGGAGAAGAGGACATACAGAAAGACCATAAAGCTCAGGACCAGAGACTATGTGATCATCACGCTGTCAATATTGCTCACGATAGCAGTATTGTATTTGAAGCATTCCCGCGGATGGTTCGGCATTACCTTTATTCTCAGCTTGTTCGGCAAGTGATGCCGCCCATAAGCAGGCGGCCGGCCACATTTTCCGGATCGGCAGTTGGCAAAAGCGCAAATAAAAGCGCAAATATATGAGGAATATAAAAAGCGAAAAGATGGAAAGGAGCTCAAAATGAACAAAAAGCAAAAAATCGGTATTATTGGACTGGCAGTCATGATCGCTGCGTTCGTGGCTTTCCGAGTGTTCTATCAGAAAGGCGCCAAGCTTCTCGCGGATATGTATCCGTGGAATTATGTTGCCCTTGCAATCATAGTCGGACTGCTGATTTGGTATTTCCTCTGGGCAAAGAAGCACGGCGACGATGACAAGAAGGTTGAAAGCGACGCGGATCTTACACAAAAGAAGCCTCTGCTCACTTCAAACCAGATCGGCCTGGCCGCGGCTTTCGGCGGCGCTGCATTCGCATTCCGCGCACTGGGCATCGCTATACCTATGGTCCCCCCCCTCATCATGGACCCCGGAGCTCTTATGCCCTGCCTGGCGGGTATGTGCGGCGGCCCCGTTGTGGGAATCATAGTCGGTATTGCACGCGGTATCCCTTCCGGAACGCCTGCCGTAGACCTTCTGGTGCAGCCGATTAAGGGTATTTATTGGTACTTTGTTTGGAAGCAGATAATAAAGATAGACAACGAGAAGAAGCGCTGGGTAGTATTTGGCGTGCTGACATTCCTGCTCCAGTTCTTCGTAGAGCAGCCCCTGTGCGTGGCAGGCAACGCCTTCATACTCAAGCTGTATGACTTCTACCCCACTTGGCCTATAACACTGGGTTGGTATTCGGTGGTCTACTCGATTTTCCAATTCGTGATCTTCGGCGCTATCGTAAAGGCATTCCCCGGTTTGTTCGGATGGCGCACTAACAAGAAGAAAAAGGCTTCGGCAAAGGCATAGCTGCTTTTAAGTATTCCTCATCATTTGGCGCGACTATAAAAAATACTGTAACGAGATGCAGATAGGCGTATTACCATATTAACTATCAATTGGTTTTACCGCCTATCTGCACATAATAAAAAGAGAGGAGATTTATATATGACACACGATGAATTGCGCTCATTAGTTGAAATCAAAAAGGACGACCTGCTGAATCTTTGCAGCGACATAATCCGCATACCCAGCGTGAATCCTCCGGGAGACACGGATGAAATGGTACAGTTTATATGCGATTACCTGAAATCCCATAACATTGAGTATGAGATCGCCTCGGGCGACGGTAAGACCAAGAATATACTTGCGCGTTTAGGCAAAAAGGGCGGCAGGGTGCTGATACTCAACGGGCATTGCGACGTAGTGCCTGTGGGCAACCTGGATAGGTGGGACTTCGATCCCTTCTGCGGCGATATAAAGGATGGAAAAATACTTGGACGCGGAACCTCCGACATGAAGGGCGGCCTTACAGGCCTGCTTTTCGCAATGGGGCTGCTGGCCGATAATAATATAGATCTAAACGGTGAGGTTCTCCTTACCGTTGTTCCTGACGAGGAAGCATTCGGCCAGGGCGGAACAAAGTGGCTGGTAGAAAGCGGAACGGTAACCGGCGACGCATGCCTTATCGCCGAGCCGACAGGCTATTATAACTGCGAGATCGGCCAGAAGGGCACCTGCTCCATAAAGCTCATGGCCCACGGCACGCCCGCCCACGGCAGCCTTGCGCCGTTTATAGGAGATAATGCAATATGCAAGCTCCTCGCGGTGCTGAACAAGGTAGACTGCATACGTGACATAGTTCCCGTTATGGACGATGAGACCGCAAGGGTGATGGAGCAGTCCCGCGAGCTGGCCAAGAGGCTCATCAAGGCGCATGGCGCGCAGCAGGTGCTCAACCATTGCACGGTAAATATCGGCAAGATAAGCGGCGGCACAAAGGTGAATATGGTGCCTGATTATGCCGAGGCTGAAATAGACGTCCGCCTGCCTCTCGGCGTGAGCTGCGATATGGTCGAGGAGCGGCTTATCAGGATCCTGCACGAGGTCGGGCTCGAGGGCATTACTTACACCCTTGCGTGGAAATCCGAGCCTAACAGCACGCCTGAAAACGCCGAGATAGTAAACCTCATTGCTCAGGGCGTAGAGGAAGTATGGGGCGAAAAGCTCAGCCGCACATATCAGTGGGCAAGCAGCGACGCGCGCATTTTCAGATATGCGGGTATTCCTACTATTCAGTACGGCCCTGCCAATCTGGAGGGAATACATGCCTATAATGAAACAGTAGACGTGCAGGACGTTGTCAACGCAACAAAGATATACGTTTGCGCCATCGTTGATTATTTGAACGCCAAATAGCTGCGGTCAGCAGGAGGACGTGAAGATGAAGAGATGTTATAAGGCCGGGCTTATCCGGGTCATCACGCTTCCGGACGCCGAGGCTGCCGGTATTCACGGCAGGCTTATAATGGAAATGTTTCCCAATATGACAGTGGAGACGAAATGCATACCGGATCAGCCGGACGGACTGCATAGCGTAGAGTCGAAAAACGCGGCTATACCTAAGATCATCGAGGTGGCACAGTCTTTTAAGGATATAGACGTATTGATAGTAAGCTGTGCCGACGATCCTGCAGTGCCGGAGCTCAAAAATATCGTAAACGTACCGGTCATAGGGGCCGGCAGCAGCGTAGCCGCCATAGCGCGGCGGTTCGGCACCAAGGTGGGTATACTTGGAATAACCGATTATGCGCCGCAGCCATATCCGGAGATACTCGGCGATGACCTTATAAATCTCGGGAAGCCGGACGGCGTGGAGACCACGCTTGACCTCGTGACGGAACCAGGGTTCAAGGCCGTGGAGAAGTTGGCCATGCGGCTGAAGGGCTATGGCGCCGGCGCCATAGCCCTTGCATGTACCGGTATGAGCACTGCCGGGGTGGCAAAGCCCCTGGCAAAAAAGACCGGCTTACCTGTGATAGACCCCGTAACGGCGGAAGGACTCATGGCATATTACGAATGCCTTAGCAAATAGAAATTTTCAAAGAGGTATAACACGATGATAGTAAAGCAACTGATAGAGGTTTTTGACATCCTGGACAGCGCCGATGCATCCGGCCTAAAGGTAAAGGAGTATCTGGAATCCAAGGGCGCAACCAACGTCGAGGTAATCAAGCGGGAAAAAGACGGCAAAAGCACTGATTTCGTAAAGGTCGTAATACCGGGCAGCAACGGCAGGCTGAAGGGTGGCAATGCCCCCAGCTTGGGCATCATTGGACGTCTCGGCGGCATAGGCGCCCGTCCCGAGCGCATCGGTTTTGTATCAGACGGCGACGGAGCCTTGACTGCCTTGGCGGCAGCCGCTAAAATTCTGGATATGAACAGCAAGAAGGATTTCCTTCCTGGCGACGTTTACATCTGCACCCATGTATGCCCCCATGCGCCCACCGCGCCTCACATTCCCGTGCCCTTCATGGGTTCTCCCACCGATATGGCAATGATGAACGAGATGGAGGTTTGCCCCGAAATGGAGGCTGTCCTCTCAATAGACACCACTCGCGGCAACCGTTTAATAAACAATAACGGCTACGCCATTTCCCCGACCGTAAAGGAAGGCTACATACTGCGCGTAAGCGACGACCTTCTGGACATCATGCAAATAGCAAGCGGTGAGCTGCCGCGCACCTTCCCGATAACCATGCAGGATATAACTCCTTATGGAAACGGGCTGTATCATATCAACAGCATACTCCAGCCGTGTACCTCCACCAGCGCACCGGTAGTCGGAGTGGCTATAACCTCTGAAACGATAGTTCCCGGCTGCGCCACCGGCGCTACCAACATGATGTCGTTGGACAATGCCGCAAGGTTTGCAATAGAGGTAGCAAAGGCATACGGCGCAGGGGCCTGCAAATTCTACGATGAAGAAGAATTCGGGCTTATCGAGCAAAAATACGGCTCAATGCGCCACCTGCAAAAAAAGGAAAGGTAATAATGTGATATGAAGATTGGTGCGTTAACCATAGGCCAATCTCCGCGCAATGACCTGATTCCGGAGATAGAAGCATTTTTCAAAGGGGCAGAGATCATACAGCTCGGCGCTTTGGACGGGCTTTCCAAAGAGCAGATAGCCGATCTCGCGCCGTCCGGCGACGACGAGATCCTTGTGTCAAAGCTCAAGGATGATTCGTGGGCTTTAATGGCGGAGAGCAAGATCATCTCCCTTCTGCAGGAAAGGACGGACGAGCTGTGCCGCCGCGGCGTATCCCTTATAGTATTGCTGTGCACGGGGATGTTCTCTAAGGAATTAGTAGCGTCCGTGCCCGTCATATACCCGCAAAAGCTGCTATACAGCATAGTACCCATACTTGCCGGCGGCAGGAAGCTGGGTATCATCAGCCCTGACCCCAAGCAAACCGAGCAGAACTACGAGAGATGGCAAAAGGTGAGCGACAATATCGTCGTAGCGGCCCTGAACCCGTATGATAAGAGTAACGCCCCTGACAAGGCCGCGCAGTACCTGAAGGAAAACGGCGCGGAGGTCGTAGTCCTGGATTGCATGGGCTTTACCATAGCGATCAAGGAGAAGATGGCGGAGCTTATGGGAGTGCCGGTAATATTGCCGCGCACGCTGGTAGCGCGCGTCGTAGGCGAAATGCTATAACGATAGGAAAGGTAGGCGCCGCATGAGGAGAATACAGTTTTCGCTTACTGTAAGCGAGGGTAAGTGGCTTATAGCACATGCCATTGCAGATATGAAGGAGGTACGCGACGCGATCGCCGGCGGAAGGATAGTGCTCAAAGGTGGCACGACCGTATCATGCGTATCAGAGCTTATTACCGGAACGCCGCTCAGGATATGCGGACGTATCTCCAAACGCGGCGCGGTTTCATCGAAGTTCACAGACAGCGCCCAGCACAGCATAATGTACAGCAACGGCGAGATAACCGGTCTGGATCCGGATTTTGATACCGCCCTGTTGCAGCTCGGCCCAAATGATGTGATAATTATCGGAGCCAACATAATAGACAATTTTGGCGGTGCCGCGATGTTAGCGGGGAGCCCGGCCGGCAATAACTGCGGCAGAGGAGTATCCGCTATGTCCGTAGAGGGCGGCAAGACGATAATTGCAGCCGGAATGGAAAAGCTCATTCCGGGGTCCGTATGGGACAGCATAAGGGCGGCACAGCGAAAGGGCGTGGATGCTTCCCGAGGCATGGCCTGCGGGCTGTTTCCCGTCGTCGGCGAGCTGGTCACGGAGCTTTCCGCAATCAAGCTCATAGCCGACGTCGAAGCGACGCTGATAGGCAGAGGCGGCATAGACGGGGCCGAGGGCGGCTGCTTGTTCCAAGCCTGCGGCAGCGAAGCCGAAGTAGCTAAGCTGGAGGCGGTGCTGGAAAAGTGCTACGGACGGCAGACGAGCGGAGAGGAAAAAAGCATGGTAGAATGCAGCTTCCCGTGCGCGCAGTGCGGCCGTCACCTTTCGTGCTGCTATAAGGCCAAAGGCGCAAAGCGGTGCTGAATAAGATTCTATGATTTTAACGAGGTGTATATGGAGCAGATTAAGAAAACAGCAGAAAAAGTCCTGAAAAATTGTCTTGGCGCAAAGCCGGGAGAGGTATTGCTAATAGTAACGGATAATACATGCGGCGATATAGCCGGCGCCCTGTATGAGAGCGGAAAAGATCTGGGGTGCGAGGCTGTTATGATGACCATGGCGGAGCTCAAGGTGAACGGCCAGGAGCCGCCCGAAATCGTAGCGCAGGCCATGAAGTCTGCTGATATAGTGATCTGCCCGACTGCAAAATCCCTCACGCATACGAACGCCAGGATAGAGGCAGTAAAAAACGGCGCCAGAGTTGCTACAATGCCGGGTATAACCGCCGATATGTTCCTCAACGGAGCTATGACCGCGGACTACAACGCCGTGGAAGCGCTCACGAAAAAGGTGGTAGCGCTGCTAAGCGAGGCATCCGTAGCGGTTATAGAAAAAGACGGGCATAGGCTCACGCTGAATTTAGCCGGCAGGCCCGGCATATCCAGCTCGGGAATATACCGCGAGCCGGGTCAATGCGGAAACCTGCCTTCAGGCGAGGGATATATCGCTCCCCTCGAGGACGGAACATGCGGAGACATGATAATAGACGGCTCCATGGTAGGTATAGGCAAGCTGGATTCGCCGCTCCTGGTAAAAATAAAGGATGGCAAGCTGCAAAGCATCCAGGGCGAAGGCAGCGAGAAGCTGGATATACTGCTCAAAAACGAGAGAAACGCCACCGTGGGAGAGCTTGGCATAGGTACCAATACCGCCGCCCGGCTGACCGGATTGATACTCGAGGATGAAAAGGTATACGGTACCGTACATATAGCATTCGGAACGAACACCTCCTTCGGCGGCACAAACAAGGCGGATGTTCACATGGACGGTGTAATACTGAAGCCCACCCTTTACTTGGACGAAAAGCTCGTAATAGATAAAGGCGTATTCCTTATCTGACGCTTGTTTTAACAAAGAGACGACCTGCCCCCCGTTTACCGGACAGTAAAGCATACTGTTTGGGAAACGTGGGGTTATTTCATGCCAAAAAAGCAGCCGCGCGGCCGCGAAGCCTTAAGCCTTCCCCATCGTTTATGGCGCGCCCCAACGCGAAAAACCACTTTTATTTATCTGCCCGTTTGATATATAATAAAACCCGATAGCTCGAAGGACACGGCAGCATCAGCGTTTTCGAGGCTTATGGAGGAATATGGAGATTATGATAAAAGTGCTTTTTATTTGCCACGGCAATATCTGCCGCAGCCCCATGGCCGAGCTCGTGATGAAGGACCTGGTGGGGAAAGCGGGGCTGTCCTGCCGGTTCCATATCGGATCGGCGGCTGTCAGCCGGGAGGAGATAGGCAGCCCGGTATACCCGCCGGCGCGGCGGGAGCTGGCCAAGCACGGCATATCCTGCGGCGGCCATTCTGCGCGGCAGCTCACCCCGCAGGACTACGGCGAATACGACCTTCTCATCGGCATGGACAGCGGCAATCTGCGGGCTATGCACCGCATCTGCGGCGGCGACCCGGAAGGCAAGATGTCCCTTTTAATGGATCACACCGCCCGCCCCGGCAGCGTGGCGGACCCGTGGTATACGGATGACTTTGAAGCGACGTGGCGGGACGTTCTGGAGGGGTGCCGGGGGCTGCTTGCGGAATTGTCCGGCGGCGCGCTTCCCTCCTCACCTTTTCCCCTGCCCTGATTTTTACGGCCCAAAAAGCCGGGTTTAACGCAAACTTTATCGTCCCTCCGATATTATTAAATCAGGCCAGGCCGCAAAAAAAGCTCACCGGTTCCGGAAATTACTGATTTATAAAAATGACTTCGAGTTCTGGCCTATGCTCCTGACGCTGCTGGTGGACCGCGATTCGGTTTTTGAAATTGACGGCGACAATGTACACGCCCCCGAAAGATATAAGCTCAGCGGGGCGAAGGACGCGTTTATGAGCGCCATATCCTCGCTTCCCGCGTTCTCCGGCCGCGAGGTCAGATCGGTAACGGAAAGGCTCTACAGCGCCGAGCTTTCCAGGACGGCGCACTATAAGCGCCTCGTATCCCTCGGCCTTGAGGGCGACACAAGCTTCTGCCTGACCCGGGATCTTACGGATATAGTCCCAGAATACAAAAACGATGTGATAGAGCTTTAAAAAAGCTCCTTCGCCCATTAAAGCGCAACAAAAAGCCCAGACATTGTCTGGGCTTTTGTCCCTGCATCCAAATAGGCCGGGAAGGTTGGAGGCACCACCCGGAATCGAACCGGGGATGAAGGTTTTGCAGACCTCTGCCTTACCGCTTGGCTATGGTGCCGATGTGGAGCGGGAAACGGGGCTCGAACCCGCCACCTCCGCCTTGGCAAGGCGGCGCTCTACCAAATGAGCTATTCCCGCATCTTGGCATTTCACTGTCTTTTCGCCAGCGCGCTTAATTATAATAGCGCAAGACGGAATGGTTGTCAACCCCGTCTTGCGCAAATTTTGCAACTTTTTTTGCGGGAGACTATAAGCTCAAAAACTCTGCGGCGTTTTTGTATTGGATCTTTTCGAGGGCCGTTTTTGACAGGGGAAGGGAGCGCAGCCGGGCGAGTTCCGTGCCGGCGTCCCACATAGGATAATCGCTGCCGAACATTATCCTGTCCTCACCGTACATATTCATGAACTCCATTATCCTCTCGTCGGTCATGGTAAAGAAGCAGGAGGAGCAGTCCACCATTGCGTTTGTGCCGGGTATGTATTTTTCCGCCTCCTCCCATTCGGTCCATCCGCCGAAGTGGGCGCATATGAGCCTGAGGCGGGGGAAGCTCTCCAAAAGCCTGGGTATGAGGCAGGGATTGGAGTAATGATAGCGGTAGTCGCCGGTATGGAAGAGTATGGGATAGCCTGTTGCTTGGCAGAAGTCGTATATGGGTCCCATGCTGCTGTCGGTTATGGCGAACTTCTGAAAGTCCGGGTGCAGCTTTATACCCTTTAACCCCAGTGATTCAGCCCGCTCCAGCTCGGCTATCGGGTCCTCCATACCCGGATGTATGGTGCAAAGGCCCACGAACCTGTCAGGGTGAGCCAGAACAGATGCCTTTATGAAGTTGTTTATGCTTTTCACCTGATGTGGCGTGGTCGCCGCGGAGTGTACCACAAATTTGTCCACTCCCGCCCTGTCGCCTATTTCCAGCAGTCTTTTGACTGAGCCGTTGGGGTTAGTCATGTGCTTATCGTAAAAATAGCCGATGTTCATTGCCGCTTTTTCGGCAATATTATCCGGGTAAATATGAGCGTGTACGTCGATGACCATTGGGTAGAGAGTCTCAGTCCTTATCGTAAAAATAAATTATCGTATTATTATAGCATATTTTGAGATGAACGGGAATGGGGGGGCGGGCCTGAATGCAATACAGCGCCGCCTTCAGCACGTCAAGGTTCGGGTAGCCAGTGTCGTCCGGCATGAGGGTTATCACCTTATACCCCGCGGTGGCGGCCACGCCGGGGTTGCCCGGGTGGGAAAGCAGCGTGGTTATTATCTCCCTACGCTGCTCTCCCTCGCCTATCGAGTCAAAGTAGGCCCGCACTACTTAAAAAAATAAAAAAGGCGTTGAAGCACCCGGAGCATGGCAACGCCGCGATGCGAGGGGCAGCTCAAGGGCCAGCCCCGCATAATAAAATCCAATAGGAAAAATCGAATAAAAGAGGTTGACAACGATAGCGGGTTGGACTATTATTTAACCATATTATTAAAACAATTTTAAAAATGCAGCAAACGAAGGACACATATAACGGCACGCAAAACGGTCAGCATAGGCGAAGGATCCGACACGGGACTAAAAATTGAGCGATGAACAGCCAGACGACAAAAACGATAAATAAAACGGTCATATTGAAGCTTGCCTGTACCCACGGCACATTTTCGAGGCTGGATCTCCACAAATGGAGCGGCCTGAGCAAAATGACGGTGACTAACCTCGTGAGCGAATTTTTGAGCGCCGGGGTAATGCGTATGGCGGGCACCGAGGATACGGTGATAGGGCGCAAAGCGGAGCTTATGGAGGTCGTACCCGATTCCATAATAACCATAGGCGTGCTTATCACGCACCACGGGCTTTTTGTGGCCGGCGTCGGGCTGGACGGCACGCAGTTTAGCGTCACCCATGCCGCCATGGAGCCGGAGATCGGCTTTGACGAGTTCTGCGAAAAAATATGCTCAGGCATTGACGGCGTGATCGAGGCGCTGCCCGGCAAGAGGTTCAGCGGCATAGCCATTTCCAGCCTGGGCTGCGTAGAGTCGGCGGCCAACGTATTGGAGCTTCAGGCCTTCTATCCAAACGTCGGAAGGGTCGAAACTCTGGACAGCATGCTTACCGAGAGATACGGCCTGCCGGTCATAAGCGAAAACGACGCCAACGTGGCGGCGCTGGCCGAGCTTTATTACGGGAAAAAGCCAGTGCCGCAGACGTTTATCTACATACAGATAGACGAAGGAATAGGCGCGGGGCTCATAACCGACGGGAAGCTCTTCGGCGAGGTGGAAAGCTTTGCGGGGGAGATAGGGCACATGACGGTGATCCACGAGGGGGTGGCCTGCCGCTGCGGCAACAGGGGCTGCCTTGAATGCTATATCTCCACTACGGCTATATGCAAAATGTACGCCAGGGTCACCGGCAGGGAAAGGGCGGACTGGGACGAGGTCATGGCGGACGCCGCGGCGGGCGTGGAGGAGGCGCTGGAGGTGCTGAAAAAAACAGGCGGGTTCCTGGCCAGCGGACTGGTGAGCCTTATAAATATAATAGGCGCCGAAAAGATATATATAGGCGACCGTGGGGCGGACATACTGAAATACGTCGGGGGCTGCATCGAGGGCGAGGTCAACCGCCGGCGCTTTGTGAAAAAGCCCGTGACGATATGCCCGGCGACCTTTTCCAAGGAAGCGAGGATCATGGGTGTCGCCCCGCTGTGGATAGAGCGGGCGGGAGTGCCGGAAATAACAGAGAAGATATAATTATTTTTCGATATATATTCGGAGGAAAAATGGAAAGCAAATGCTATAACGGCTCGCCGGAGCCGGAGGGATACGCAAAGGAAGTAAGCGAGGCGCTGCTAAGCACCGATTTCAACACGCTGCGGGCCATTGCGGAGGAGATACTCAAAAGCAAAAAGACGGACAGCACGGTATTTACCGCAGGCAACGGCGGAAGCGCGGCTACGGCCGGCCACATGATAAACGACCTTATGAAGGGATGCCGCGTGGAGGGCCGCGAGGGCTTTAAGGCGGTATGCCTGAACGATCCCAACGCGGTGGTGACCTGCCTTGCCAACGACTTCAGCTATGAGGAGGTATACGAGATAGAGCTGCGCACCATAGCGCGCAGGGGCGATATTCTCATAGTGTTCAGCGGCAGCGGCAATTCGCCCAACATAATACGTGCCTGCCGCACGGCGAAGGAAAAGGGCATGACGGTGATAGGCTTCGGCGGCAGGGATGGCGGCAAAATGAAGGATATATGCGATATATGCCTGATAGCGCCCACATACAGCATGGAGCAGATAGAGGATATTCACATGTTCTATGTGCATTCGCTTATATGCACCCTCAAGGACAGGCTGCGGCGTGTATGGGATGTGGAGACCATAAGGTATCCCGAGAACAGGCCGGAGTTTGCCATTTTTGATTTTGACGGGACAGTAAGCCTGTTGCGCGAGGGGTGGCAGCCTATAATGTATAATTATTTCATTGATGAGATAATGGCCTGCCCGGAGGCGCCGGATAGGGAAGAGACAAGGGCTCTGGTGATGGACTTTGTGGATAAGCTCACCGGCAAGCAGACCATATTCCAGTGCATCCATCTGCGGGATGAGATAGCGCGGCTCGGCGGGGAGCCCAAGGATCCGCTGGACTATAAGAGGGAATACCTCAGGAGGCTGCTGCTTCATATAAAAGAAAGGCACGAGGCGCTGAAAAACGGCGGCGACGCGGAGCCCTACCTTGTGCCCGGCGTGAAGGATACGCTCGCGGCCTTGAAGCAGAGGGGCGTCAAGTGCTTCCTTACCAGCGGCACCGACGAGGAGGACGTGGTGGAGGAGGCGAAGCTGCTGGGCGTATACGATCTTTTTGAGAGCATACACGGGGCCACGGACGCAAATTCGACGGTATGCTCGAAGGAGCTCGTGCTGCGGCAGCTCATCGAGGAAAAAGGGCTAAAGGGAAGCGGGCTGCTCGGCTTCGGCGACGGCTATGTGGAAATAGAGCTTACCAAGCAGGCCGGCGGCTATGCCGTGGCGGTCGCCACAGAGGAAGGAAAAAGGGATACGTCGGTCAACGGCTGGAAGCGCAGCAGGCTCATAAGGGCGGGCGCGGACTGCGTGATACCGGACTTTACGGATACCCGGCGGTTGATGAGGTACATCTTCGGCGAATAGCCGGAGGCGGGATAGCGAGGAAAGGAGCGGAATATGCCATACAGTATGTTTGATACATCAAGGCTCAGGCTCAAGCCGCTGGCGGAGCGCGTACACGACGTGGACCTTATGAAGGTGCTGATACCCGTGGATGACAGCCCGGCGGCCATAGTGAACGAAAAGACCGAGGCCATATCCGATGCGATAGCCGCGGCAAAGAAGGCCGGCGCGGCAGTGCTTCTCATGTACGGCGCTCATGTCATACGCACCGGCAGCGCCGCATATATGATAGAGCTTATGAAGCGCGGGCTGGTAACGCATTTTGCTACCAACGGCGCGGGCAGCATACATGACTATGAGTTTTCCCTCATTGGGCAAACCTGTGAGTCGGTTGCGAGGTACGTCAGCGAGGGGCAGTTCGGCCTATGGAATGAGACCGGCCGCATAAACGATATAATCCGGGAGGGCGTACAGGACGGGCTGGGAGCAGGGGAGGCTATAGGCCGCTATATATGGGAGCAAAAGCTGCCATACCGCGAGCACAGCGTGCTTGCAAACGGATACAGGCTCCATGTACCCTGCACCGTACATATAGGAATAGGAAACGATATACTGCACGAGCACCCCAACACCAGCGGCGCGGCCTTGGGAGAGGCGTCTTACAGGGACTTCCTCATATATGCCAAGACCGTTACAAACCTCGAGGGCGGTGTGTTTATGGATTTCGGTTCCGCCGTCACGGGGCCGGAGGTGTACCTGAAGGCCCTTGCCATGGCCCGCAACGTAGCGCATCAGGAAAACAGGAGGATCGCCCACTTTACCACGGCGGTATTCGATATGCAGCCGCTTCCGGACGAGGGCTACGACGTTACGCCGCCTAAGACGGATCCGAGGTACTATTTCAGGCCGTGGAAGACCATACTTGCGCGGACGGTGGCCGACGGAGGAAAGAGCTATTATGTGCAGGGACTGCATAAGGATACGCTGCCGAGCATAGCAAAGCTCGCGATGGAGAAGGACAGGATATGAATTTCAAGGCGACTGCGGAGCTTTTAAATGAGGGCGCGGCTCCGGTCATAACGGTATTCGGCGATTTCTGCTTGGACAAGTATCTCTATATTGACGCCGCGCTGGATGAGCCCTCCGTGGAGACCGGCCTTACGGCCTATCAGGTGACAGAGCAGCGGCTCTATGCCGGGGCCGCCGGCACTATAACGAACAACCTGTGCGCGCTGGGCGCAAGGGTATACTGCGTAGGCGTGGCTGGCGAGGACGGCGAGGGCGTCGGCCTGCTGCAGAAGCTTCGCGAGGCGGGGGCGGATACTTCATTCATGGTGAATACGGATAGGCGGCAGACCTGTACATACATAAAGCCCATGCGCCGCGAAAATGGCAGCGTCCGCGAGATGAACAGGATCGACCTGAGGAACTTTACGGATACGCCGGCGCAGGTGGAGGATGAGCTTATAAGCAATCTGGAGAGGGCCGCCGGGCTTTCCGACGCCGTGATAGTATGCGACCAGTACCTCGAGGAGAACAAGGCCGCGGTGACGGCGCGGGTAAGGGAGGCCATTGCGCGCCTTGGGGAAAAATACCCGGACGTTATATGGTATGCCGATTCCCGCGGGTATGCGGACAAGTTCGACAACGTCATTATAAAATGCAACCACAGGGAAATAGCCGCAATATTCGGCGAGGACCCGGAGGACATGACGCCCGGGCGGGCGAAGGACCTGGCGGCGCGAATGTACGCCGAAAAGGGCAACCCCGTTATCGTCACGATGGGCGAAAGGGGGTCGGTGGTGTTCGACGGAAAGGGCTGCGATGTGCCGGCGTTCCCGGTAGAGGGCGAGATAGATATATGCGGCGCAGGGGACGCCTGTAACGCGGGAACGGTGTTTGCCCTGACAAAAGGCGCGGGGCTAAGGGAGGCGGCCGCCGTGGGCAACGCCTGCTCCAGCATAGTAATAAAGCAAATAGGCGCGACCGGCACGGCAGCGCTCCGGGATGTGCTGTATCTGCTTAAAAATTACGGAGGATAAGGAAAAGATGAAGACCAAGGCTCTTTGGGTAACGGCGCCCGAAAAAATCGAAATAAGGGAAGTTGAGCTTCCTGCTCCGAGGTATGATGAGATACAGGTACACACAAGGGCTGTGGGAATATGCGCGTGGGATTCTTACCTTTACAGGGGAATGAGCGCGCCCGGCCCCATACCTTACAGGCTGGGCCACGAGGGAGTAGGTACGGTCACCGCCGTGGGAGAGGGAGTAAAGGGCTTTAAGCCCGGCGACAGCATATTTGTCGGCACCGGCGGCGATGAGATGATGGCGGAGGACTTCAACGTGCAGTATGACTGCGCGGCGAAGATACCTGAGGGCGAGAGTGATTTTGCAAAATGGGTAGGCGAGCCTACTGTATGCGTGGTGAACCTCCTTCAAAAGGCCGACATACACCCCGGCGACAACGTAGTGCTCATAGGCGCGGGGTATATGGGGCTGCTGACGGTGCAGGGGCTTCGCGGCACGCCATACGGAAGGGTTACGGTATTCGATATAAACGAGGATAACCTGGCCGTCGCGAGGGAGTACTTCCCGGAAGACTGCTACAACACGGCGACCTCGGAGGGACAGGCGAGGATAGCCGAGATAAAGGCAGAGGGCGGCGCAGACGTAGTGATAGAATTTGCGGCGGCGGAGGCCACCTTCCGCCTGGCTAACGAGCTTACGGCAGGCGTGGGCGGAAAGCTGGTGTTCGGCGCATGGCACAGGGGAGAAAGGACCATTGACGGTAACCGCTGGCATACCACCGGCCTCACCGTGATGAACGTTGCGCCCAAGACCAACCCGAGGTTCAGGGATCTTACGGCCCCCACCGGCGCGCTCATAGCCCGGGGGCTTTACGACACGAAGCGGCTCGTGACCCACACCGCAAGGTTCGGCGACATGGACGGGATGAACGACATATTTATCAAATCCATAAAAAAGACGGACGGATACATAAAGGGCGTCATAATGTTTGACGAGTGATCCGGGATGATACGGCGCAAGCCGATTATCAAATAAAACTTTTTTTCAAGGAGGAAGAAAAATGAAAAAGTTCCTGGCTATTTTTGTAGTGCTGGCAATGGTTCTGTCCATGGCGGCCTGCGCAGCCCCCGCTGCCGAAGAGCCCGCTCCCACCGAGGAAGCTCCGGCAGCCGAAGAAACCACTGAGACCGCGGCCCCCGCTGGGGAGGCAAAGAGCTTTAAGATCGCCTGCGTCATACCCTCCGGCGACCATGGCTTTACCGGCGAGTCCGTCGCGCACTGCAAGATGGAAGCCGAAGAGCTGATGAAGAAGTATGAAGGTCTTGAGATCGTCGTAAAGGACGGCCTTGAGGCATCCGATCAGATCACTTCTATCGAGAACCTTATCGCGGGCGGCGATGTAGACCTTATCATGCTGTGGCCCATGGAGGGCGAGGCTCTCCGCAGCGCGGCCCAGACCATAATCGACGCAGGCATCGAGCTGGTGATCTACGACCGTCTCATCAACAACTTCCAGGGCCTTGTAGGCGAGATCATGGGCGATAACGTAGGCATCGGCAACATGATGGGCGAGTGGCTCAACACCTACTATGCCGACATGGACAAGGTACAGTACCTCCGCTTCGTAGGCGACAGCTCCACCGTTACCTCCCAGCGCTCCGAGGGCATGGATGCCAAGCTGGATCCCAAGTTCGAGCAGGTAGCCGAGACCTTCGTTACCGACTGGTCCACCGAGAAGTCCCAGAACCTCATGGAGGAGTGGCTCAACGCCCATACCGCAGAGGAAGTAGCGGATCTTGATCTTATCGTTACCCACGATGACGAGATCGTTGACGGCCTTATGAACGCGCTTGAGGCCTATACCGGCGGCGACGTCAACGTAAAGGTTATCACCTCCGTCGGCGGCCGCGAGGACACCATGAAGAAGTTTGAGAGCACCAAGACCGGAATCAAGTTCACCACCTTCTACTTCGCCCCCTCCTTCATCCGCGAGGCCCTGCGCCTTAGCGTAGCCCACCTCTATGGCGAGGAGTACACCGGTGCGAAGCTGGTAGACGGTCAGTACCTGATCCCCTCCTTCTCCATCTCCAACGCCGGCGGCGCCGATATGGACTTTGACGCCTATCGCGCATCCGACATCTACGCAGAGCGCTACTCCATCGGCAATTTCTAAAGAGATGACTGAAAAAGCTCTTTAAAGAGCGCAAATCGGGCCGGTCGCGGATCGGCCGGCCCGCATTTTACTTAACTTACCTTATGGCCATAAGGCCTTGCAGCTTATTTTAACCCTGACCAATGATTTCGTATTAAACAGCCATGGCGCATGGCGATCACCATATATATTAAACTTCAGAGAGGAGAGAAACGGCAGATGCTCGTAGAAATGAAGGGCATAGTGATGGATTTCGGGCCCGTGCGGGCTGTCGATCACGTCGATCTGACCGTGGAGCCAGGTACCATAGTCGGTCTTCTCGGCGAAAACGGCGCGGGCAAGTCCACCCTGATGAACGTGCTGGCAGGCACATATCAGGCGACGGCGGGCGAAATATTCATCAACGGCAAAAAGGTAAACATAGCAAACGCCAAGATCGCAAATCAGTACGGTATACGCTTTATACATCAGGAGCTCAACCTGTGCAACGACCTCAAGGTATTTGAAAATATGTTCCTTGGGGACGAGATGACGAAAAAGGGAGGCTTTCTCGATAAGAAGGAGATGATCGCCCGATGCAGGGAGGTCTTCGACCGCATGAAGGTGAGCATCGATCCCAGCGAGACCGTCGTAAACCTCACGGCGGCGGATAAGCAGCTCGTGGAGATAGGCAAGGCGCTGCTTTTCAAGAGCGAGCTCATAATAATGGACGAGCCTTCCACGGCGCTTTCCACTCACGAGATAGATAACCTCTTCGAGATAATGCGCCAGCTCCATACCGAGGGAGTGAGCTTCATATATATCTCCCATAAGATGCCCGAGCTTTTCGAAATATGCGACGTGTACTACGTGCTGCGGGACGGCAGGCTTGTGGCAAAGGGCAATTTTGCCGACGTGGACGAAAACGAGATAACGGAGCTAATGATAGGCCGCCAGCTTGCGGACGACGACTTCTCCGACCATGAAAGCGCGGCGACGGAGGAGGTGGCGCTGGAGGTGGAAAACCTCAGCGGCGAGGGCTTTGAAAATGTGAGCTTCAAGCTGCACAGGGGCGAGATACTCGCCGTGACAGGCTTGCAGGGCAGCGGCCGCGATTCCCTTGCGGACGCGCTGTTCGGCGTCATACCAGCCACAGGCCGGCTTGTCATCGCAGACAGGGCGATGCGCTCCGGGGCGAGGATATCTGCATTTATGAGGAACCACGTTGCGTTGGTGCCGAGGATGCGCAAGGAGCGCGGCATACACAACGACCTATCGATAAAGGACAACCTTTACATGGCGTACCTCAACACCGACTTCGACAGGCTCTTCATAAGCAAAAAAGATGTGGAGGAAAGGTTCGAAAGGGAGAAGAAGGTGATGTCCGTAAAGGTCGGCAGCTCCGGCGACCCCATAACCTCGCTATCCGGCGGCAACCAGCAGAAGGTCATATTGGGCAAATGGATGGAGGCGAACGCCGACATACTGCTGCTCGACAACCCGACCCAGGGCATAGACGTGGGCACCAAGTTTGAAATATACCACCTCATACTCAAGCTCGCCAAAGCGGGCAAGGCCATAATCGTATTCAGCCAGGAGTACCCCGAAATATATAAGGTGGCGGATAAGTGCATGGTGCTTTACAAGGGAAGGGTAAACGCGGTGCTGGATCGGGAAGAGCTTACGGAAAAGAATGTAATGTACTACTCTACGGGCGCGAATTTGGAGGGCGAAAAGAATGCTTAGTGCAAAGATAAACATTAAGGATATATTCAAAAAGCTGCTGCATGAATACAGCTTCGTGCTGTCGTTCATACTGCTGGTGGCCATAGCCGCCTCGGTAAACAAGAACTTCTTCACATGGACCAACATATCCAACATATTCGTTCAAAGCTCCATGATAGGCCTTATCGCAATGGGCATGAGCATGGTTATATCCACCGGACAGATAGATATATCCGTGGGCGCGCAGGTCGCCTTCATAGGCGGCTTCGGCATACTCGTCTTGAACAAGACCGGAAGCGTATGGGTAATGCTTGCGTTCTGCTGCGCGGTGGGCCTGGGCATAGGCATGATAAACGGCCTGCTTATAACCAAGGGTGGCATGCCCTCTATGATAGCTACTATGGCGATGCAGAGCGCCTGCCGCTCCGTAATAAACCACTTCGGCTCCGGCGGCCCCTTCACGGTGGATTCAAAGCTCTATGAATCCTTCCGCGTGCTGGCCATAGGCGGCATACAGATAACCAAGAGCTTTAAGATACCCTATCTTATGATCATATTCATCGTTGCCGTGATAATTTTCGACAACATAATGAGAAACACTAAGCTGGGCAAGCACATATACGCGGTGGGCAGCAACGAGGTATCCGCGCGGCTCTCCGGCATAAACGTGGATCTCGTAAAGATAACAACATACGTTATTACCGGCCTTATGTGCGGCCTTGCGGCGTTCATATACGCCTCCAGAATGACCGCGGTAGCGGCGGCCTCCGCAGCCACTAACTACGAGATGGACGCCATAGCCGCCGTCGCCATAGGCGGCACGGCAATGAGCGGCGGGCGCGGCAAGATAATCGGCACCTTTGCCGGCGTGCTCATGTTCAAGATCATAAGCAACATACTTACCGCCGCAGACGTTTCCACCTTCCTCAACGGCGCAATAAGCGGCGCGATCATAGTTATCGCCGTGCTGCTTCAGAATTTCCAGAACCGCAAGCGCTAAGGCGCCCGGGAACATCAAAAAAGAAAGGAAAAACGACCATGATAAAAATCGGTATTATTGGCTGCGGCAAAATAACCGAGGTGCGCCACGCGCCCGAATATGCCGAAAACCCCAACTGCAAGCTCACCGCCTTCTTTGATGTAGTAAAGGACAGGGCGGAGGCCTTCGCAAAGCAGTACGACGCCAAAGCATACGATACGATAGAGGACCTGCTCGCCTCGGATGTGGACGCCGTGAGCGTATGCGTCGCCAACAGGTATCACGCGGAGGTCGCCATAAAGGCGCTCAAGGCGGGCAAGCACGTACTGTGCGAAAAGCCCATGGCCACCACTTCGGAGGACTGCGAGGCTATGGTGAAGGCGGCGAGGGACGCCGGAAAATTCCTTATGATAGGCCAGAATCAGCGCCTTGCCAAGGCCCACGCCAAGGCGCGCGAGATAATACAGAGCGGAGAAATGGGCAAGGTGATAACCTTCGAGACCAAGTTCGAGCATCCCGGCCCGGAGGGATGGACGGGAGTCAAGGATTCCTGGTTCTTTGATAAAAAGATAGCCTCCTTTGGCGTAATGGCGGATCTCGGCGTACACAAGACCGACCTTATATATTTCCTTACGGGCAAGAGGGTGGCAAGGACCAGCGCCGTGCTCGCAACTCTGGATAAGAAGCTATCCGACGGGACGCCCATATCCGTGGACGACAACGCATACGCGATATATACCCTTGAGGACGGCACCGTGGGAACGATGCACGTAAGCTGGACCAATTACGGCGTGGAGGATAATTCCACCAAGGTATATATGCAGGGCGGCGTGCTTAGGATGTACGACGATCCGAGGTATTCCCTCATAGTCGAAAAGAAGGACGGCACGGTGACGCCCTATGAGCTGGATCTTCTCACCTCCAACAAGGAGCAGACCAGCGGCGGACGCACCTCGACCGGCGTTATAGACGCGTTCATAAACAGCATATTGACCAACACGCCCCCGGAAATATCCGGCGAAAGCGCTATATGGGCGATGAAGGCGATATTCGCGAACGAGATATCCGCCGAGACCGGCAAAGCGGTGGATATAGAGCTTAACTAAGGAGGACATTATGAAAAGGCCTATCACCATAACAACGGGTCAGTTCGGCGACCTCCCCCTTGAGGAGCTTTGCAGGCTTATGAGCTCAATGGGATATGAGGGGCTGGAGATCGCCTGCCACGCCCACCTGGATGTTCACAGAGTGCTGGAGGACGAGGAGTATGTAAGGTGGTTTAAGGATACGCTCGCCAAGTATGATTTGAAATGCTGGGCGCTGGGGGCGCACCTTATCGGCCAGTGCGTCGGCGACAACTGGGACGAGCGGCTGGACAATTTTGCGCCTGCCGCGCTGTCGGGCAAGCCGGATGAAATAAGGAACTGGGCAATAGAGGAGATGAAAACGGTGGCGCGCGCGGCGCATAAGCTGGGCGTACATATCGTCACCTGCTTTTTGGGCTCGCCTATATGGTATTACTGGTATTCCTTCCCACAGACCCCGCAGAAAATGGTGGACGACGGCTTCGCGAGGATAAAGGAGCTTTGGAGCCCCATATTCGACGTGTTTGACGAGTGCGGCGTAAAATTCGCCTTGGAGGTACACCCCACAGAAATCGCCTTTGACTATTACAGCACGGAGAAGCTTCTGAAGGTATTCGACCGCCGGCCCACGCTGGGGCTCAACTTTGACCCCTCCCACCTCGTATGGCAGGGCGTTAATCCCTGCGTTTTCCTCAGGGACTTTGCGGACAGGATATATCACGTACACATGAAGGACGTAAAGGTGACGCTGGACGGGCGCGCAGGCATACTTGGCAGCCATATAGAATTCGGCGATACCAGAAGGGGCTGGAACTTCGTATCGCTGGGGCACGGCGATGTGGACTTTGACGGCATAATACGCGAACTCAACCAAATGGGATACCATGGCCCGCTTTCCGTGGAATGGGAGGATAGCGGAATGGAGCGCACCTTCGGGGCGCGGGAGGCCTATGAGTTTACTAAGAAGATCAACTTTGAGCCGTCTGATATAGCTTTTGACTCGGCGCTCAAGACGGACTGACAGCTAAAACCTAAAAGCGCAGGGGCGGATGATCTCCGCCCCCCGATTATTTATACGGGTGAGTAAAAAATATGAATGAAACTGTTCTTGCCATAGATATAGGCGGTTCAAAATACATGGTAGGCCTCGTAAAGGAGGGAAAGGTGCTTCGCGCATCGCGCTTTACATGGAGGGAGCTTACCGAAAAGGGAATATTGGAAAGCATAACGGAATCGGCCCATGGGCTCCTTGACGGCTGGGAGGGGGAGTCGCCATACATGATAGGCGTGACTATACCCGGCCTTGCGGATCCCCAAAGGGGGGTATGGGTAGAGGCGTGCTTTTCCGGCGTGGGTGATGTGCCCATCGCCGCGGCGCTGGAGGGAGAGTTCGGCATACCGGCCTTTATAGATAACGACGGGCAGGCCTGCGCCCTTGCGGAAAGGCTGTACGGAGGATGCCGCGACACCGGGGATTTTATATACCTCACGGTATCCAACGGCTGCGGCGGCGCGGTTTTTGTAAACGATACGCTCTACTATGGGTGCAGCGGCAACGCGGGGGAGATAGGCCACATTACCGTAGTGGACGGCGGCAGGCAATGCAAGTGCGGGGCGAAGGGATGCCTTGAAATGTATGCGTCGGGCCCCGCCATAGTGAATAATTTTATGGAGCTGGGCGGGCAGGCCTGCAACGGCCCCATCGATGCGCGGATAATAGCGGAAATGGCAAGAGGCGGCGATGAGATAGCCGTAAGGACATACGAAAAGGAGGGCTTTTACATAGGCAAGGCCCTTGCCGCAGTGTGCAATGTGCTGAACCCCGAGAAGATAATCATCGGCGGGGGAGTTAGCCTTGCGTTTGACCTTTTTGAAAGGGCAATGTGGGAAAAGATAAACGAATCCATATACAAAAACGCCAACCGGCGCCTGAGCATAGAGCCCACATGCCTTGGCTATAACGGCGGATTGATAGGGGCGGCCGCCGTAGCTGTTTGCAGCCGCGCCGGGCTTTACAGATAGCCGCCCGTGCTAACCTCATACCGCATCTTCATCCCCCCGCATATACGTTCATCCGGCGGATCAATGCCCTTTTTTCGCTTTTACGAGCCTGCTGAGGGCCCAAATGCCCCAGGCCAGGCCGCACATGAGCAGCATAAAGCCGGCAAAGACGGCGAGGAACGTATATAGCAGGCTCTCCCATCCGGCGATGGCGAGAGCCATTGCGGTGAAGACAATTGCCGCGGTGGACAGGATAATAACGGGCAGCAGACGAACCGCCTTGCCATTAGCCTTGAAGCACAGCAAAAGCTGCGCCGGCAAAAGCACGGCGATGGAGAAAAACAATACCAACGAGGTCAGCTCTATGCCCCCCAGACGAACATCAAACATACGGCGCCTCCTTTGCAAAGCGGCGTTTATTGAAAGTTTTTTGCTTAAGGGAAAAAACATTATAGCAGTTGGTCTTCGTCAGACGGTATATACTTTATAATTGATTCTACAGGACAATGTAATATGCGGCATAAGTCATTGATGGTTGTGGTGTTCAATGGCTTGTTCTTGCGCAATCTGTCGATTGTTGAGCTTGAAATATGGTAATTAACAATTAACGTATATGTGGTTTCTTGTGAGCGCTGCAACGTATCCCAGAACGGCTCGTAAGAAATCATAAAATCACCTACCCATATAAGTATTCTATGGGATAGTTTTATTCTTGATTATAGTCGCTATTTAGACTATAATTTGGATATAAACAAAGGAGGATATCGATATGGGTAAGAAAAGCAGTCTTATAACATGTAAACACTGCGGTCAGGTTATTGCCGCCAGCGCTAAAACATGTCCGCACTGTGGCGGCAAAAACGGTAAACCGGTTTATAAAAAGTGGTGGTTCTGGGTTTTAGTTGGCTTTTTTGCAATAGGTATCATGGGCAACGCTGTCGGAGAGAAATCCGCTACGATAAAAAGTGAGAATAGTGTCCCGCCTAAAAACACATTGAGTCAGAATATCGGCGAGAGTGTGACGGAGGCTACAAAAGATACCCCCACACCAATACCTGTGCCGACAGAGAAACCGCAAGATAAGGTTCCTACCGAATACAGAAACGCTCTGAAAAAAGCAGAAACATACAGCGAAATGATGCACATGTCCAAGAAAGGGATATACGATCAGCTAACCTCTGAATATGGCGAAAAGTTTGATGCTGATGCAGCCCAGTATGCCATAGACAATGTGACAGCGGATTGGAACGCGAATGCTCTCGCAAAAGCAAAAGAATACCAGAAAACGTTGGCCATGTCTAAATCGGCAATATACGATCAACTTACATCTGAATACGGCGAAAAATTTACGGCAGAAGAAGCGCAGTATGCAGTAGATAATCTCGAATAGCCAGAATATGGCGAACACCGACCGAAGCTTAGATTAAATAAACATCCTCCCGAATGGGAGGATGTTCTTGTTGGAGCGGGTAATGGGACTCACCGGCGGCACTGGGGCAGTGCCGCCGCCAGCCCGGGGAACTCGGAAACGATACACTGTATCGTTTCCGCCCCTCGCGGGGACGTTCCCTTCGAGTCCCATTCCTCAATCATCATTTCAACAAAAATATCCCCCTATTCGGGAGGATATTTCTGTTGGAGCGGGTAATGGGACTCTCCGCTCATTTCGCTGCTTGGTTGGGCTCCGCCCTGCCCGCTCGGGCGCTCCATTCGCTCCCCGGGGCGGGAAAAGGCGTCACAGGCGCCTTTTCTTATCCGCCCTTCGAGTCCCCTCAATTTCAATTTCAACAAAAATATCCCCCCATTAGGGAGGATATTTCTGTTGGAGCGGGTAATGGGACTCGAACCCACTATCTCAGCTTGGAAGGCTAATGTGTTACCATTACACTATACCCGCGTATTAAGTTGTGTGAGTGGTGCGGGCGAAGAGATTTGAACTCATACGCCTTTCGGCACTGGAACCTAAATCCAGCGCGTCTGCCAATTCCGCCACGCCCGCAAGCTTATTATTCAAATTTGGTGACCCGTCGGAGATTCGAACTCCGGACACCTTGATTAAAAGTCAAGTGCTCTACCGACTGAGCTAACGGGTCAATTGGCTGGGGTGGCGGGATTTGAACCTGCGCATACCAGAGTCAAAGTCTGGTGCCTTAACCGCTTGGCTACACCCCAATAACTGGGGGTGAGGTAACGGAAGCGGATAAAGTAGTATTATCCGCTTCCCCTCGAAAAATGGGGTGAGTGGTGGGATTTGAACCCACGACATCCAGAGCCACAATCTGGCGCTCTAGCCACTGAACTACACCCACCATGTAAAGTTATACGACCTCAGGATGCCAACTGCAAAACCATTTAAGCGGCTCAAATAACTTTGCATTTGGCGCGCCCGCAGGGATTCGAACCCTGGACCTACGGCTTAGAAGGCCGTTGCTCTATCCTGCTGAGCTACAGGCGCATATCCAGATGTCAGTCCCTGGCCCCTTGGCAGCCCATATAGGCATACCGCCGACATCAACGTATTTTATCAGAAACACACAGCTATGTCAAGCATAATGCTGATCTTAAAATGCGGCAACAGAATGAATTAATTATATTTTGATTATTCTGCGCCGGCCGGGGCAGAATATGGCTATGTTGATTTTGTTTATCAGAGCAATAATACTTTATCTTCTTGTGTTTATGGTGATAAGGCTGACCGGCAAGCGGCAGATATCCGACCTTCAGCCCTTTGACCTTATCATAACGCTGCTGGTAGCGGACTTGGCCTCTGTGCCTGCGTCAGATACCAGCATACCCCTTCTTTACGGCATAGTGCCTATACTGGCCCTCTTCCTTATACAGCAGACGATGGCGCTTTGCTCGCTGAAGTTCGAGGGCTTCCGCTATGCCGTGTGCGGCAGGCCCTTACTGATGGTATCAAAGGGGGTGGTGCAGGAGCAATCCCTCAAAGCGGCCAGATATACCCTGAACGACCTTATGGAGCAGCTTCGCGCAGGGGGCAACTTCGAGCTGTCAACGGTGGAGTACGCCATACTCGAAACAAACGGGCAACTGTCTGTGCTGTTGAAAGGCCCTTCACAGCCTGTGACGTACGAGGCGCTGTCGCTGGAGTCCCCCAAGGCACAGCCTCCCTTTTTGCTGGTGCAGGACGGTAAGATACACAAGGAAGCCCTGCGCCAGTCCGGCTACGACGAAAAATGGCTCAACAGCAGGCTGAAGTCCGCCGGAATAAAAGGACCCGAGCGGCTTTTGTTTGCTTTTTTGTCCGGGAATACGCTGCATGTGCAGTCCAAGGGAAAAGATGGAGGCAGGGTGGCATTTATAGATACAGGAGGAAAAAATGACTGATAAAAGCGGTTTTCCCATAGTAGCTGCCATAGCTGCTGCTATAGCGGTAGCTATGCTCATATTCCTGTTCACAGTGCCCGGAAATTATCTCAGGGATATGACGGCAAAGCTGCGCGTAATGACTCATGAGGCAGAGCAGGCGGCAGTATTGGGGGATATGGCAACGGCTGCGGAACGCTTGGACGCGATAACGCGGGAATATAACAGCCGCCGCGATAAGATAAAGATGTTTTTTCATCATGACGACCTGGACGAGATGGAAAAAACGCTCATCACCTGCCGGGATCTTGTGGCCATGGGCCAGAGCGACAACCTTATATGCGAGATAGATACCATCTTAGGCATACTGGATCACATGGATGCTGTGGAAACCATAACCATAGCGGAGCTGTTCTAACCTGAACAAAAAGGAAGCAGCAAAAAACTAAACCACCGGCTAACCGGTGGTTTGCGTACTTTGCGCTCAATGCAGTCGAGAAGTTCTTCGCCGTTATAATCCCCTTATCCTTACTTCCAGCACCCGGCCGATTATCTCCACGTCGCCGCCGGAGATTATCATGGGCTCGTATTTGGGGTTGGAGGGTATAAGCATCAGCGTGTTATTTAGCCACTTTACCTTGCGCACCAGAACCTCGTCTCCTATGCGCACTATGGCGATATGGCCGCTTTCCACCCGGTTCTGCATGCGTACCAGTACAAGCGCGCCTTCGGGTATGAAGTCGCCTATCATGCAGTCCCCTTCCACTTCCATATAAAAGTAATCCCCCGCAGTGACGTCGCCTGCGGGCAGGGGAATGTATTCGGTGATGTTCTCGTCCGCCAGTATGGGCAGCCCGGCATGAACCCTTCCCACAAGCGGAACGCCGACAGTGTCCGTAACGGGCATGAAAAGGGCGGAACTGCTGCCCCGCTCCTTGAACATAGTAGTCACTGTGTCGCGGCCCAGTATGTAGTCTGCAGTTACGTGAAATATGGAGCAGAGCTGCATCAGCGCATCGTTTGGCAGGGGCACCCTACCGGTCTCATATTTACATATGGCTGCCTTCTGTACGCCCAGCGCCTGTCCCAGCTCATCCTGAGTAAGGCCATGCTGCTTTCTAAGCTCCCGCAGTCTGTTCATTTATACACCGCCTCTCCGATATGTGCAGTCCTGTTTTGTTTAGTGTATCCCATTAAGAAATAAAAATCAAGCCAAATATTTTGCACAAAGTACCATAAATGGTATTGACAGTATCCGATAAAGATACTATAATGCAATTGTAACCTGATAAGACACTTTTGAGAAAGATGCGGAAAATGATCGTTTCCGATGAAGATATAAACGGAGGTGCGTTATGAATTACTTTGGACTGTTCTTCAGCTTTATGATCCCCGGCGTGGTGATAGGTACTATGGCGGCGTCCGCCGTAAAGGAAGCGGCAGCCAAAAAAGGCAGGCGTCAGGCTATGATGCGGCGCAGAGCCATGCATACCGTCCCCAAGAATAAGCTGTATGTAAGCACCATCGAGGAGCGAAAGGCCGCGTAATACGGCTGAATAGGGCTATCTGGCAATTTCAAAATCAAAGCTTGCCCGTTCCCGCGGGCAAAAATCAACTTAATATGCGCCATTTGTAAAAGCTTCGCCTGAGTAAGGCGGAGCTTTTGCATTGCCTGACGATTTGCCCAATGTGTAAACTTGCTCGCGGTTTGCTTGTGGGAAATGACAAAGTGAAGTATAATATCCTGGTACACCTAAAGTATAATTGACGAGGTATGTCATAATGGCAAAAAGACGCAGGAGAAGAAGCAGAAACTCAAGGAGAAGGAGAATCCGCAACGCTATAAGGATAACACTCTTTTTCCTTATTGTTGTCGCTATAATAGGCGGAATCATACTGCTGGTCTCAAAGCTTATAAATAAAGGCGGGGAGACGGGCGATATAGGCAGCGATGCGGCGATAGAGCAGCCGGCCGGGCAGGAGGAGAAGCAGGGCTTCTTCGCCAGGCTGTTCAAAAAGAAGGATAAGGAGCAGGACGGCCTGTTCGACGAGGAGGGCAACCCTCTCGCAACCCAGCCGCCGGAGCCTACCCCGACGCCGCTGCCGGAGTTCAGCCCCTATTCCGTGGCAGGCACAAGCCCGGAGGATTTTGGCCTTGAAACAAAGATAGAGGTGGACGGCAGCGAGATGGATGCAAGCCAGTATACCGCCGCCGATGTCATAGACTTTGAGGAGGGCTATAAATATACCCAGCTTGAGGGCGTAATAACCTTCCGCGGCAACAATTTCCGCGACAGCCCCTCCTATGGCACGGCAAGCATGACGGAGAAGAAGTTCGACACCTCCCCATGGACCTTCACGGTGGGCAGTATGCAGAAGATGTACGGCTCCGGCTCCTGGTCAGGCTGCGGCTGGACGGGTCAGCCGCTGCTCGTTCGCTGGCCGGAATCCACCAAGCGCATAATGAACATGCGCGACTGGGCCAAGCAGAAGGACGGCCTTGTGGAGGCCATATACGCCACCATGAGCGGCAACATATACTTCTTTGACGTCGAAACGGGGCAGGAGACACGCGACCACATAAGCACCGCCTTCCCCTTCAAGGGCGCGGGCGCGCTGGATCCGAGGGGCTATCCCCTCATGTATGTCGGCTCCGGCGACGACAGCCCGACCGAGGGCAAGGATACCTCCCACGCCTTCATAATAAGCCTCATAGACGGCTCGGTGCTTTATGAGTTCGGCAAGCAGGACTCCTTCAGAATAAGGGGACTTTCCTACTTTGACAGCTCCGCCCTTGTGGACGCCGAGACGGATACCCTTATATACCCCGGCGAAAGCGGAATACTGTACCTTATAAAGCTCAACACAAATTACGACGAAGCCGCAGGGACTATCTCCATAAGCCCGAAGGTGACAAAGTGGCGCTATAAGGGCGCAAAGAACAACACGGACGGCGTAGCCGCAAGCGACGCTTTCTGGCTCGGCATGGAGGACAGCGCCATGATCTGGCGGGGCCACCTGATAATCGCCGACAACGGCGGCCACCTCATGTGCATCGACCTTAACACCTTGCAGGTGAAGTGGGTGCAGGATACCTTGGACGACACTAACTGCACAGGTGTGCTGACCCTCGAGGGAGAGGACCATCACCCTTACGTGTATATGTCCACCTCCTTCCACCCCAACTGGAGGGCCAGGGATACCCAAACCGCGCCCATACCCATATGGAAGATAGACGCCGTGACAGGCGAGAGGGTATGGACCAACAACGACTACAACTGCCAGACCATTGCAAAGCCCAATCAGGTTTCGGGCGGCGTGCAGGGCTCATTTGCCTCCGGCAAGAACGACCTTGAGGGCCTCATATTCGTGCCGGTATCCATGACAGAGGGCATGAAGGGCGAGCTGGTGGCGCTCAACAAGTCCGACGGTACGGTAAAGTGGCGGTATACCTTCCAGGGGTATCCTTGGAGCTCGCCGGTGCCGGTATACGATCAGAACGGCAAGGGCTATATAATACAGTGCACCAAGTCGGGCTACATACACCTGTTTGACGGCCTGACCGGCACACTGCTGGACGAGATGAACCTTGGCTCCAACGTGGAGGCCTCTCCCGCTGTGTTCGATAATCATATCGTCATAGGTACCAGAGGCGGGCTCATTTATGGCATAAAACTAAAGTAACTGATTTGGAGATGTAATGGGCAGGGTAAACGGAAATATTCAGGGCATAAAGGACACGTTGCTGGAGAGGATAGAGCTGCTGTACGATATGCGTCAGGGGCAGGACGAGTTCGTCTCCCGGGAAATGGTGGCGGAGCTGAGCCAGCTTACGGGTATTCTGGGCCGGGAGATTTCCGTATACATAGGCCGTGACGGCCGCATTGCCGACGTATCCGTGGGCGACAATGCCAAGGTCTCCATGCCCAACATGCGCCTCGTGCGCAACGAGGACAGGCTGTGCGGCGTGCGCTGCATACACACTCACCCCAACGGCGACGGAAGGCTTTCCGGCGTGGATCTCGGCACGCTCCGCAGCATGCGCCTTGACAGCATGGCGGCCATAGGCGTGAGGGAGGACGGCGAGCCCACATCGGTATACGCCGCGTACCTTGGGGAGGCGGACGAGGCGGGGGAGCGCGGCGTGCTGATATACGGCCCCATGCGCCCATACAAGCTGCCCCAGCGGCTGCTGATGAAGGAGATATACCTTGCGGACGACAGGCTGAAGTCAACGACAGTCGAGGCGGAGGGCTCCCGGCCTGAGAGGGCAATACTTGTGGGGCTGGAAAACAGCGAGCCCTACGATACCCTTGCGGAGTTAGGCGAGCTTGCGAGGACGGCGGGGGCAAACGTGGTGGGCAGGTTCACCCAGAAGAAGGCCGGCGCGGACAACGCCACATACATAGGCAGCGGCAAGGCGGAGGAGCTTTCCCTGAAGGGGAGCGAGCTGGAGGCGGACCTTTTCATATTCGACGATGAGATTACCGCCGTGCAGAGCCGCAACCTCGAAGAAATTTTGGGCGCCCGGGTCATAGACCGCACGGCGCTTATACTGGATATATTCGCACAGCGGGCGACCTCCCGGGAGGGCAAGCTTCAGGTGGAGCTTGCACAGCAGAAATACCGGCTGCCGCGGCTGCTGGGTCAGGGAACGGTGCTTTCCCGGCTGGGCGGCGGCATAGGCACCCGCGGCCCCGGCGAAAAGAAGCTTGAGATAGACCGGCGGCGGATAAAGCGGCGGATATTCGAGCTTAGCGAGGAGCTTGGCGAGATTGAAAAGCAGCGGAGCCTAAGACGCGCCCGCCGCGAGAAGAATTCCACCCCTGTCGTGGCACTGGTGGGCTACACCAACGCCGGCAAGTCCACCCTGCTCAACGCCCTGACCGACGCATCGGTGCTGGCGGAGGATATGCTGTTCGCTACGCTTGATCCGGTGGTGCGGCAGGCGGAGCTGCCCAACGGCACCGAAGTGCTGATCTCTGATACCGTGGGCTTCATAAATAAGCTGCCCCACGACCTTGTGGAGGCTTTCCGCTCCACCCTTGAAGAGGCGGCAAACGCAGACATTATACTGCACGTGGTGGATAGGTCTTCACCGTATTACGAGAGCCAGATGGCAGTAGTGGAGGACGTGCTGTCAAAGCTTGGCGCGCTGGATATACCGAGGATAAACGTATACAACAAGTGCGACCTTACCGGGGAGCGAACGCCAAATGACGGCGTGTTCATAAGCGCTGCAAAGGGCACAGGCATAGATGAACTGCTGGAGCAGATAGAGAGCCGGATAAACAGCGGCAGGCTGGAGGTTGACCTGGTAGTGCCTTACGACAAATACGAGGCCATGAACGTCATACGCGCCGAGGGCCGAATATTGAAGGAGGATCATCAGGGGGACGGCGCGCACTTGAAAATACAGATAAACGAGGCCGCGCTGTGGAAGCTTAAAAGGATGCTGGGAGAAGGATATGGGCAAAACTAAGGTAATAGCCATAGAGGGAATAGACGGAAGCGGCAAGAGCGTGCAGTATAATAAGCTTGCCGAGGCGCTGACGGATATGGGCTATTCCGTGGAAAAGCGGGAGTATCCCAAGTACGAAAGCTACTTCGGCTCCCATGTAGGCAGCTATCTTTCAGGCGCAGAGGGCGTAAAGGCGGATACGGTGGACGGCAAGAGCATGGCCCTGTGGTTTGCGCTGGACCGCTGGGAGGATATGAGGAGCCACATTGACGGCGAATACGACTATATGATAATAAACCGCTACGTGCTGAGCAACGCGGTATACCAGAGCATACGCGACATAGACCTTCAGCGCCCGGATATAATTGACTGGGTATTCGAGCTGGAATACGGCCACTTCTGCCTGCCAAAAGCCGATATATACCTTTTCTATGACGTGGCGCCTGCTCAGGCGGGTGAGAACGTAATGAAAAAGGGCTTCAGAGATTACGTGGGCGGCGAGAAGAAGGACGTATACGAGGAATCCTGCGGCATACAGCAGCGGGCCAGAGCCAAGTACCTCGAAACGGCACAGAGACGCAGCGACGTCGCCGTGATACAGTGCATGGGGGATGAGGGAATGCGCTCCATAGAGGATATAGGGGCGGAAACCATGCGGGTGCTGCGGGAGAGGAATATGATCTAATCGGCGGATATACCGCCTTTTTTTATTTCGGCAAAAAGCGCCCGCCACAGCGCAGCGTCAACGGCTTCCATCTGCGCCAGACAGTACTTCAGCCGGAAGGCCGAGAGGGCGGAAAGGGTATCGCCGGAAAGGCTGCCGTTCATCAGGCAGGAAAAACCCAGCATATTCAGCCCCTGCTGCAGCACGAATACATGAACCCCCATATTTCCCGGGAAAAGTACAGGATACCCCACGGCAAGCGAGGAACGCCCAAGGCTGACCTCGCCCCGTATCCACAGGGGCGATTGGTACTGGGCTTCTACATATGAAAAAAGCTTGTGATTTATACAGTACCGGCGTATCTCGTTTTGCACGCCGCAGATATTTTTGCAGGGGCAGAGCAGGGCGAAGTCGCCGGAAAGGCCGGCGAAGCAGGGGGAAAAGGGGGCGAAGGGCTCCCGAAGGGTATGGAAGGAGCTTTTGAGTATCATATCGTATCGGCTGCACAGGCGGCGGCAGGCATATAAAAAGCGGCTGTCCGTCCAGAGCGTTCCGCCGCAGCTTTTGCAGCGGCCCATGAGGGCGGGATCGGCCGTGATGAACCTGCCGCTGTATTCATCGTAAACAAAAAGCGTCGCCATGCTTTATCATATGGCGGCGCGTTTGCTTTTGTTAAAGCGTATTTTTGCCTTTAACCCTGAAACTCCACCTGGGGCTGGCCGTTGGGGTCGATGTAGGCGGCGTTGGGGTCGTAGTAGCCGGGGTCCATGGTAGGCTCTGCGTATACGGGGGAGTTGTCGCTGTAATAATAGTAGTTGCCGTCAGCGCCCTGATATATGGTAGGCGTGCGCGGGGGCAGTGATTCGCCGGGGGAAAGCACCTTTGCGGCCTCGGCTTCCTCCGCGGAATCAAATATGAATTCGTGCAGCGCCTTGGCGTTGGCGGGCATATCTGCCAGCACTACCGACTTCCTCTCGTATTTATCGGTTTTGTATGTTTCGTCCGCAGGTATCCTGCAGTAGAGCAGGCCGCCTGCGCCCATGCCCAGAGCCTTTGTAGCGCAGGAGATTATGCGGTCGTTGGTCATGTTGGTCTCCACCATGGGCAGTATCTTCTCAAGCATTTTATATTGCCTGGATACGTCTGCCTTCATGAACTGGGCGTATATCTGATTGAGCAGCTTGAACTGCCGCTTGGTGCGGTTGAAGTCGCTGTCTATGTGGCGTATGCGCGCATAGCCCAGGGCCTGCTTGCCGGTGAGCTTGACGTTGCCCTCGTTGGCAAATATGAAGCCGTCCCATGTGTCCGCTATGCCGTGCTGCTTGTTGAGGCCGGCTATGCAGTCGTTGGCTTCGCTTATTTCCTCGGCGCTCATGCGCACCGTAACGCCGCCCAGCGCGTCCACTATCTCCTCGAACATATTGAAATCCACCAGCACATATTCGCTGAGATTGAGATAAAAGTTGTTGTTGAGGGTCTCAAAGAGCAGGTCAAGGCCGCCCTTTACCGCAGCGGAGTTGAGCTTGCCGTAGCCGTGTCCGGGTATGTTCACCAGCATATCGCGCATTATTGTGGTGAGCTTGAGCCTGTTGTTTACCGTGTCTATGGTGGCTATGAGCATGGCGTCCGTGTTGGAGTCCCCCTTTGTGCCGCGGCGGTCAACGCCTATGAGCAGCACGTTTATGTAGCGCTCGTCCGCAGCGTCAGCCTTCAGCTTTTCTAAGGTTGCCTCGTCCAGCCATGTCTGGTCGTATAGCTCACTCATGGGTATGGGGGTTGGCACCGGGGTAGCCGAGGGCTCCGGCGTAGCGTTGGGGGTAGCTATGGGCGCGGGGGTGATTATGATGTCCCCATCGTTCTCTGCGAACACGGTATCCGTGCCGGGGCGGGATATGCTGTTGAGCAGCCTTGATGCGATTATGCCTATGGCGGCGGCTGCGGTCACTATGACGCATATAAGTATGATTATGATTTTGCGGCCTTTGCCGTTATTTTTATTTTGCTCCATCTTTTCGGACGCTTCCTTTTGTATAATGTTGTCCGGGACATTATAACCCATAACGCGGAATATATCAATTTTTGCGAACCGAATTTACAATGCGGTAACTATTGCCATGTTAGCCGCCTTGGGGTATATTATAACATGAATTACTATTGCAACATAGGAGCAGTATGCTAATGTATGGTGATTTCGCGGGCATGTACGACCCGCTCATGAAGGACGTGGATTATGATTCCTGGGCGGAGTACCTGCTCCGTTTTCTGGGCGCTGAAAAGCTGCGGGTGGCGGACTGCGCCTGCGGCACAGGCGAGATAACGCTGCGTCTGGCCAGGGCGGGGCACATCATGACCGGCGTGGACATATCCGGGGACATGCTGAGGATAGCCTCCGAAAAAGCGCGAAGGGCGGCGCTGAAGATACCCTTTGTGGAGCAGGACATGCGCAAGCTCGCGCTGCACCGGCCCCAGGACGCTATAATCTGCGCCTGCGACGGGGTGAACTACCTCGATTCGCTGAAGGCCGCCGAGGAGTTCTTCGAGGCCGCAAATGCCGCGCTGAAGGTGGGCGGCCTGCTGCTTTTCGATATTTCGTCGCAGTACAAGCTGGAAAACATACTGGGCTGCAATACCTTTGCGGAGGACGAGCAGGGCGGGGCGTATATCTGGAAGAACAACTACGACCCGAAAAGCCGGCTCATAGAGATGGAGCTGACCTTCTTTGAGCGGCAGGGTGAGCTTTACCGCCGCTTTACCGAGCGGCACATACAGCGGGCGCACGGCGTGGACGAGCTTTTGAGCGCCCTGAACAGGGCGGGCTTTGACGCGGAAGCATATGACTTTGAAACGACGGAGCCCGTAAAGCCCGACAGCGAGCGGGTGCAGTTTTCAGGAAGGAAAAGGCGATGAAGCCCCTTGAGCTTTACAGAGACGGCGAAAAGGTGGTCTGTGCTTTTACGCTGTACATAGACCCGAGAGCCGGGGAGCATGAGGAGATGCGGCAGCTAATGCTGGACGGCCTCGGGCGCATAGCTGGCTGCTACGGCACGGACAAAGGGCTCGTTGAGATTGAGGTGCGGGTGAATATAGCCGATAAATTCAGCTTGGGCGCGGTGAACGTGCGCATAATAGACGAGACGCCAGTCATACGTAAGTGGTACAGCCCAAGGATAAACGTGAGCCGGGCGTATTACGGCGCGCGCCGCAAGGGTCTCCTGAAGCTATGGCGGTTCGTTATGCGCAAGCCGGACGTCTACATAAACCTCGCCGGCAAGGATATGCAGGACCAAAGGCAGCGGGGGGTGATATGCTCTGTGATACAGCACGAGTTCGGTCATGTGCTGGGATTCAAGGATAAGTACAGGATGAGGAATTTCAAGAAAAAGAACGAGGACGTTGACGACGGGGACATAATGTACCGCGTGGGAGAAGCACAGAAGTTCATGGAATATCATATAAGAAGATTGAGGAGCTGCGCGGATAAGGGCAGGGTACCATTCAGAAACGTGTAGCGACGATATACGGAGGATAACATAATGGGTAGGATAGTAAGGGGCCTTATGGCAAACGATACGGTAAAGCTCATGGCTATTACCGGCAAGGACATATGCGAGACCGCCCGTGAGCTTCACGGCCTGTCAAGGGTGTGCACAGCGGCGCTGGGCCGTTCCCTTCTCATAACCGACATGATGGGGGCGCAGCTCAAGAGCGAAAACGACAAGCTCACCACCATAATCAAAGGCGGAGGCCCGGCGGGCAATATAGTCTGCACCGCGGATAACAGGGGCCACGTAAAGGGCTACATAGAAAACCCCAAGCTGGAGCTGCCGCTAAACGACAGCGGCAAGCTGGACGTTTCCATGGCGGTAGGCTGGTTCGGCGAGCTTACGGTAGTGCGGGATCTCGGGCTGAAGGAGCCCTATGTGGGCAAGAGCAATATGGTGTCCGGCGAAATAGCGGAGGACTTCGCACAGTATTTCACGGTGAGCGAGCAGCAGCCCTCTATGGTATACCTGGGGGTCAGGGTAGACCCCCACGACGGCAAAGTCAGGGCCGGCGGCGGCCTCATAGTGCAGCCCATGCCCTTCTGTCCCGATGACGTAATAGATAACATACAGGACAGGGTGCCGATGGTGAAGATGCTGGCGGGCATGCTGGATGACGGCATAGAGCTGGAGGCTTCGCTGAAGAAGATATTCGACGGCATAGATATGACCTTCACTGAGACCATGGAGACAGGGTTCCGATGCGACTGCACGCGGGAGCGGCTGGAGAGGGTCCTTATATCCCTGGGCCGGGACGAACTCAGTGACATGATAGAGAAGGAACACGGCGCGGAGCTGACCTGCCACTTTTGCAATAAGAAGTACAGCTTCAGCGAAGCTGAGCTCAAGGGCCTCCTGGAGGAGGCCGGAAAGGCGCAATAGTCAAATGGCGGAAAAATTCAGAACCGAAAAAGGCGGTAAGGTGCTTCAGTTCGCTCAGGACGGAGAGTTTTACTACCGCAGCGGCTCGTCAAAGCTTGAAAAGAACGACCTTACCGGGGCCATAGCGAGCTATCGCATGGCTCTGAAGTTAGACCCCAAAAATTACGATGCAGTGTTGGGCATAGCGGAGATACTCACCGCCATGGGACGCACGGAGGAATCCAACCGGCTGCTTATGGTGAAGTTCCGGGAGGAGGAGAGGCCCGCGGAGGCTTATTTCGGCATGGGCTGCAACTTTTTCGCCCAGAGGGAATACGACCAGGCGCGCATGAGCTTCGATAAATACCTTGATGAGGATCCGGAGGGCGAATTCGCCTACACCGCATACGATATGGCTGAGGCCATAGACGACGGCACCGCCCAGGCCTATCAGGAAGGACCCTTTGCCGTACCCGGGTACACGGAAGCGGAACAGGCAAGGCGGCTCATGGAGAAGGAGGACTTTAAAGGGGCTATAGAGCTGCTGGAAAAAACTGTGGAAGAGCATCCTGAGCTTTCATATGCACGCAACAGCCTCGCCCTGTGCTATTATTGCGTACACGATTACGACAAGGCGACTGAGCAGGTGGGCGCGGTGCTTAAGGAAGAACCCCAGAACATACAGGCACACTGCAATCTGGCTATATTCATGAGGGGAGCCAAGGACGACGTTGGCCTGAAGCGGCAGGTCGATTATTTAAAGACTGTCGCCACAGAGGACGCGGACGACCTTAATAGGCTCTGCGTTACATTCATGGATCTTCGCGAGTTCGCCGTAGCGCTGCCAATCGCCAAAAAGCTCTACAATAAAAAAAGCTTCGATCCTGCCGTTATACACAGGCTCGCCCTCTGCGCGTATTATACCGGCGAATGGGCCTATGCCCTGAGCTGCTACGATAAGCTTATAAAGATCGACGGCGAGGACAGCATAGCCCGCTTTTACAGGGGAATATGCAAGGCGGCGATAATGGGCGCGCCCAAAGCCATGAGCCTCATGCTGAACTATCAGGTGCCTGCGGAGGAAGTCATAGCCAGGATAAAGAAGCTCAACGAGTACATACACATTCCCCGGGAAAAGCTCATGGAGATGTGGAAGGAGGGCGGCGACGTGAGGATGACTGCCAAGTGGGGCCTGACGCTGCCGGATCAGTCGGTAAAGCGGGCCATACTGAGCTTTATCGCTTCCTTCCGCGACGAGACAGCGGAGGAGATACTGCGGGACTTTGCCCTGCGCAAGGAGGAGAGCACGGATCTCAAGCGAGATACCTTTGCAATGCTCAAGGCCATAAACGCCAGGGAGCCGTATCTGAGCTATATCGACGGGGAGCTGGTGGAGAGCCGGGTGAGCCTTATGCCGGTAATGCCAAAGGGCCTGCCCAAAGCTTACGGCGAGGTAATGGAAAACTGTGTGGACTACATGAGAGGGATACGTGACGACAGGTGTATATCCACAGCCGTGAAGCTATGGGGCAAATATGTAAACGGCCTTTCGAGTTACCCGCCGATCTCCAACGGGCAGAAGATGGCACTTGCGGCGGCCCTCGAGTACGAGGCATGCCGCAAGTGTGGCGTGGAGGTCACAAAGCTTGAGCTTTGCAGCAAGTACGGAATAAGTATGGTTCGCTTCAACAACGCCATGGGCAAGCTGAACAAAGGAGAAAGCAAGGAATGAGATTTATAGCGACCTGCAAAATAGGCTTGGAGAGCGTAGTATCCCTTGAGCTCAGGCGCCTTGGCATAGAGGTGGAAAAGGTCGAGGACGCGAGGGTGCTGTTCCTCGGGGATTATCAGACTATGGCAAAGGCCTGCTTGTGGCTGCGTACGGCGGAACGGGTGCTCATGGAGGTGGCAAGCTTTGAGGCCAGGAGTTTTGAGGAGCTGTTTCAGGGCGTGAAGGCCGTAAGCTGGCGGGATTACCTCAAAAAGGACAGCTTCATACACGTAAACGGCAAGAGCGCCAAGAGCACGCTGTTCAGCGTATCCGACTGCCAGCGCATAGCAAAGAAGGCCATAGTGGAAAACCTCATGGCCGCGTACCGAACGGAGCGGCTGCCGGAGACAGGCGGAGAGGTGATAATAGAGATAGGCATATTGCGGGACGTGGTTACTGTGGCGCTGGACTGCTGCGGCGCGGGGCTTTCCCGGCGGGGCTACCGCACGTATAACGTCGCCGCGCCTATTGCGGAGACCTTGGGGGCGGCAATGCTCCTGCTCTCCCATTATAGGGGCGACAGGCCGCTTATAGACCCCATGTGCGGCAGCGGCACAATGCCCATTGAGGCGGCAATGATCGCCAACAACATGGCTCCCGGCCTGAACCGGCCATTTGCAGCGGAGGAATGGGAATTTGCCGGCGGCAAAAGCCTGTTTGACAGGGCGCGGCAGGAGGCCCGTGAAAGCCGCATAGACGGTCGGTCCGACATACTGGGCAGCGACATTGATGCCCGCAGTATAGATCTCTGTAAAAAGCACGCCAAGAAGGCGGGAGTGATGGTAAACTGGAAGGTAGCGCCGCTGAAGGAGCTTTCTACTGATAAATCCGGCGGCCTTATAGTCTGCAACCCTCCCTATGGTGAGCGCATGATGGAAAAGCGGGAGGCGGAGGCGCTGTACCGGGAAATGCGGCACAAGTTCGACGAGCTGGATAACTGGCAGGTGAGCGTTATCACCGCATACCGGGATTTCGAGAGAATATATGGCAAGCGGGCGGACAAGCGCCGCAAGCTGAGCAACGGCGGAATGGTATGCACGATGTACCAATATTTTAAAAGAAACGATTAAATCCTAAAATTATGCTTTACAAATCCGCAATGATGTATTATAATAATCTTCGTTGCAAAACGGGGCATTAGCTCAGTTGGTAGAGTGCCACACTGGCAGTGTGGATGTCAGCGGTTCGAGTCCGCTATGCTCCACCAGAAAAACCGCCTAATCTTCTAAGGTTTGGCGGTTTTCTTTTGCTCAAAATCATTCAAAATCCGCCCTGCCAGTGCGTCGCCTCCCCCATTTTTCAGGCGAAGTATGCTAATCCTTTTTCGGTATCTCACCAATGAATTGCTCGTAGGAAATGTTGAGCTTTACGTCCATATAATAGTCGCTCCTAACCGTCACCCGCTCGATAAGCGATGTGGCGATCATCTTCTTTACGGGCAATTCTGCGTTATCGTAGAGCACGCTCCAGCTTTGAAGCTGTTGAAGCTGCCGGGTCATTTCCTCGCAAAGTATATCCACGTTTTTAACGCTCTCACAGGCTTCGCGGTATCGGGTGGTTGTGGTGTAAACCTTCTTTTCCGCTACGTTGAGCATTTCCGTCAATACGCTTTGCGGCAGCTTGCTTTCGCCACGGATGATTTTGAAAACCTCATCCTGCAATTCCTTCATTTCAGAATTAGCTACGTCCATGTCTGCTTTTGCCTGCTCCCGCATTGCTTCGCTCTCCGCTATTTTTGCGGCACAGCGTATTTTGACAAGTTGCTCTGTGGGCGCGTCTTTCATTTTTGAAAAAACGCCCCGTAGGATGCGGTCAATTTCTTCACCGATCTTCCGCGCCGTGTAACCGCTCTGTCCCGTACATAGGGCACGATGGCGTACTTTATTGTAACAGGCATAGCGATGGATGCGGCTCACCGTGGTCGTGCCATCGGCATTTTTGTATTTCTTGGGATTGGTGGTGGCAATAAGTTTCCCACCGCAATGGGCACAATAGATGTTGCCAGAAAGCAACGTCCCGCCAAGGGTGTGCCGGGGGATGGCGCGCGTTTCGCAGTATTCGGCGGAACGAGCCTTGATCATTTCTTGCGCACGGGCAAAGGTTATCTCGTCAATGATCTGTAATTCGGGGATGATCTCGGAAATCATTTCACCGCATTTGATACGTCCCGTATAGGTCACACGCCCCAGCATATGCCGAATGGTGGTGTTGGTAAATACCCCTCCGCTGCGGCAGGAAATACCCATATCATACAGGTAATTGCCTATGGTATGCGTCCCCATGCCCTCGTTGACGTATTTATCGAAGATGAGTTTTACGATGCGAGCTTCTTCATCGACCACCTGAAGGTCTTTGACAGGGGAACCGTGTTTATTCAATCGGCCAAGAAATACGCTTTCGTACCCATAGGGGGCTGTGCCGCCGTGATAGTGACCTTCCTGCGCGATCTGCTCCAAGCGTGTGCGAATACGGATGGACGTTTTTTCACTTTCACCAGCGGCCTGCCAGAAGCGGATATAGTTGGTGAGCTTGTCAACATGACTTTCAAATCGTTGTTCACCTTCTTTTACGCTCCATACCCGGACGCCCTGTTTGACGAACCATTCTACAATAAACGGCGTTTCGCTCTCAATGCGCCCAAGCCGATCAAACATAAATACAAGCAAAATGTCAAATTCGTGCCGCATGGCCTTTTGCTGCAATATTTGGATAGCGTCACGGTCTTTTGCGGAAACCTTAAAGCCGGATATGCCTTTTTCTGAAAGCTCGTCTACGAAGTTCCAGCCCTGCTCGGCGATATACTCATGGCAGGCTTGGCGCTGCATAGGTATGTCGTCACGCATCTTATCGACCTGTCCCAAGGTGGACACCCGATATAAACAGTAAACTCGATTTTCTATCCCTTGGTATTCTAATGCTGTTGTCTGCATGAATTGTCCTCACTTTCATTTTTCATTGCTGCCTACGGACAAAATCATGCTTCAAACCATTGTATATGCGGTTTTCAAGGTTCGGCTGCGTCTGTGTAGCAACATCATTATCATAGTAATCTATCATAAGCGCAAGTATGCGGATTATTCTTGGTTGGTTTCTTTATAGTGTGTAAGCAGCATTTTTCGTACAGTTTCTATAACTTCGGGGTTTGGTTCGGTGCTGAAGGACAGCTTGACTTTGGCTTCCAAGAGATTTTCTACTTCGTGTTTGCCTTCATTCATATCAAATAATCTCCTTCATCGTGTTGGATTGTAGATACGCTATATTTAGTATAAAAATGGCCAAGACTGGCGCTGGCAGCACCGCACTGGGTTTTCACCACCCCGATAGTCTCCGGGCCGCGCCCTGGAACCTAACCTCAGCTACGCGGGAGTATCATTATTCGCCCTACGCGCCCGCCTACCGGGGCGAGTGGGTGCAACGCATATTCTCGCTCGGCCCTTTGATATTATCGTTGTGACGGGCTGTGAAGCCCGCAGGGAGTCATGGCGTATGTGCTGATGGACGGTTTGTGTGTCTTGCCATCAAGTATGCAGTTTTCAAAGTGCGTAAGGGGTAACCGGCCTGACGGCCTCTCCAAGCCCACCATAATGGGCTTGGAGAGTACGACAAGTGGCCGCGGGACGCATAAGCAAGCGTCCCACGGCGCGATACAGGGGTTATGAGGCTATCTTGAAGGTCAGTATCTTGGTAATCAGCTTGGTTTCCAGACGGCGGCGAATGGTTTCATCCACTACCGCGTGGGAATAGCCGAAGGGGTCATAATAACGTTTGGCGGAAAGCGTCCGAATGTAGCCGTCGTAATGGCGCAGGATGAAGCATATCGCCTCTATATCGCCCTTTGTCGCCAAAACAATGACCGGGAAAGGTACTTTTCTTTGAGGACGGGAGTTTTGCCTATTCGTCATCTTTGTGTTCCTCCATGTGCCGTTTGATTTCCTTGAGGGATTGAAGCCGCTGATACTGTACGGCCCTGCGCCCTACATTCAGCAAAGTGCTGATTTTCACATCTGGCAAGTTGAGGCAATACGCCATCAGCGTAATCAGCCGCTTATGCTCAGGCAGCGCGTCCAACGCCGAACCTAACAGTTCATCCCGAACATGCACTGCTTCACCCATCACAAGAAAGTGATGTAAATCCGAAGGATATTCGTCCATTTCTTGAAGTTGGGACAATTCTTGCTCCGAAAGGGCGAAGATGGGCGTTTCATCATCCCACCTGCGCTGTTCTTCCTTGTAGCCGTCGCGGGCTTCGTTTTTCAGAAGCTTCTTACAATAGGCGTCGAACTGATGCTCTAAGCCGGTTTCGGGGGTTTTCTCGTTCAGACAATTCACCTCCAGCAAAACAGCGTTGTTTTTCTTCTCACTACTATCACGACTGCCAAAGGCCGTTTTGCCCCAAATTTCCAATTTTTTTTGTAAAAAAATCATATATTATTCTCCATCTTCTTTTTTCGTTGGTAAATGGTGAAAGAGTATGTCAAGATGGAGGCCCCCTTGGGATAATGTACAATAAGTTACGCAAAAAGAAATAGACACGAAAAAAAGGAGGACATGAGTGCCGCCGTTTGGTAAAGTAAAAGTTGCGAAACAAATCTTTACTAAATGAGGCGACACACAATGTCCACCAATAAGATTATACAATTAAACGAGGGAATGATAAAGCAGGAATTGAAGGAGCTTGTGCGAAGCAGTGTTGAGGAAACCATCAATGGCTTGCTGGATAAAGAGGCTAAGGCTTTAACCAACGCTGAGAACTCTAGTCAAAGCTCAAAGCGCTTCTTCGCAAAGCAAAGGTTCATTGCATGGAAGATCTTCCAGCTGCAATCAAGTAGGCCGTCTACGATGTCTGCCAATCCAATTTCCTCGGATGGTTTTCTTCTTGCGGCTATGTGCAGTAATTATGAGATTGCTATAAATGTAATTCATAGTCGCTACCCTCAATAATTATGGGATCATGTGTTATTAAAAGAATAATTGAATCTTTTTTTATTTCCTGTAAATAGTGCAATAATGCTGTTGCGGATTTTTTATCCAACGCAGATGTTGGCTCATCCAATATCAAAACATTTGGTTTCTTTAATAACGTTCGCAAGAGTGCCAGTTTTTGCTTTTCGCCACCAGATAGATTGGTAGATTTTTCATCAATTCTATAATTAAGACCACCTGGAAGTGTAGCAAAAAAATCACTCAATCCTAAATTAGTAATCAACCGATGCAAAAGTGTCTCATCCACTAGTGGGTTGGAGATAGCTAAATAATTCAAAATTGTGTCGCTTAGAAGGACAGGCTCTTGTTCCGCAACACCAATAGATAATTGACGGGCGTAATACATGTCGATTTTGTTAATGGGTATGTCGTTATAAGATATTTTACCAGCATAGTCATCTATAAATAGACCTATAACTAAATCAACAAGAGTAGTTTTACCAGTACCATTTGAACCAGTAATAGAATATATATTCCCAATTTCAAATGAATAACAAAGTTGGGAAAGAATAGTCTTTGTACCATGTGAAAAGGAGACTTCGCCTAAAACGATTTTTTCAATTTTTTCTAGAACAATAGATCCATTTGTCTCATCTTCTAATGAGTCCAATTCAGTTAATCGCTTATATGCAACAGCAGTGTCCTGAATGTTCTTGCCCAAATTGAAAAAGTACGTAATTGAAGAGAAGATAATAGAGGAAAAGCTGTTAATTACCGTAAATTCTCCAATGGAAATTTTGCCTTGCACTACCCCCGATCCCGCAAATAAGAATGTTGATGTTTGCATTATTAAAAAGAACAAAACATCCAAACCAGAATAAGCGGAATTTATTTTTTGATAACTTACTGCACTTTTTAAAACGCTTGCAAAGTCTGGATTTAAACGATCAGTAAAAACTGAGACTAATCCATTTGTTTTAATAAATTTAACCTGTTCCATTTGTTCGTTCAATTTAGAAAATAACTTTGCTTGATTCTCTTTTAAACGAAGTGCATTTGAAAATAACGGATCCTTCAGTAGAGTATACGACAAGAAATATATGCCCATCATGACAACAATAACTATAGATATTCTATAATCAAAACGGCAAATCATCGTCATTGGAACGATAATCTTGCATAAATTTATAACCACATATTGTAGAACATTAATACAAAAGATAATTACTGTGTTTGAATCGTGATTGATACGTTGAGTTAAATAAACTTTTTCTTGCTTGTTAATATAGCTTAATGATACTTTTTGCATATGTTTTAAGACATCTCTGTTTAAATCAAAACTTGCTTTTGTTTGAAGCTTAATGTAAATAAGATTGTTTATATACCCAAGAGAAAAATTTAAAATGCTAACACTAATCAAAATAAGGTAAAAATGAATGATAAATTCAGAACTCTGAGCCGATACCAATCTGTCAATAAACTTTCCAGTAATTATTGGTGTGATAATGGATATTACGCTAATTATGAGGCATATTATAATATAAAATGTAAAGATCAGCTTGTATTTTAGAAGGGTTGATTGTAAAATCAAGTTGGACAGATAAAAGAAATCCATAGTGATTTGCCCGGTGGTAGAATGGAGTTGAAAAGACAACATTCACCAAAGGAGAGCAATCCCTATGGACTGCCCTAAGTATAGCACAGAAATGGCGGAACGCAAGAAGGGACAGCACTTGCGAATGGAAGAGCGCGGAGCCATCAAAGCACTGAAAAAGCAGGGGCTGTGAGTACGAGCCATCGCAAGAGCGATAGGATGTGCCCCGACCACCGTGACGAACGAACTGCGGCGAGGCACGCCCGCCCGAAAGAGTACACGAGGGCGGACCCCAAGCTATTCGCCCAGGCAGGGGGAAGCAGTTTATGCAGCGAACCGAGCGAACTGTCACAGGCCGACCCAAACAGAGAAATGCAGCAACTTTATCGAATGGGTGGGCACACAAATCCGGGAACACAAATGGTCACTGGATGCTTGTTGCGGGTACGCGAAACTGCATGACCTGTTTGAAGCGTCAGAAATGGTCTGTACGCGAACTCTCTACAATATGGTGTGGCGTGGAGACGTGTCCATTAAACCCACAGAATTGCCTGAAGCATTGAAACGAAAGGCAACAAAGCATCGTGAAATGGCGAACAAACGGCACTACGGCGCGAGTATTTCGACCCGTCCGGAGATTGCTTGTCTTCGTCTTGAAGAAGGACACTGGGAGGGCGATACCGTGGTCGGTAAGCGCGCCGGACAAGAATCAGTGGTGTTTTCCCTGCTGGAAAAGAAGACAGAAACCTACCTGGCGTTCCGTATTCCCGGCAAGACCAGCGAAGCTGTGATGGGTCTCATGACCGCACTGCACGATGAATACGGCGAAAACTTCTCCCGTATCTTTAAGACCATTACAGTCGACAATGGCAGCGAGTTTGCCGACTTCGCTCAAGTGGAACAATGGGGAACCAAAGCTTTCTTTGCTCATCCCTACACATCTTGGGAGCGCCCGCAAAACGAACGGCACAACGGCCTGTTCCGCGCTTTTGTTCCGAAGGGAGCCTCCATTGAGGCTTTCTCCGACGAAGATATTCTTTCCGCCGCTGACGAACTGAATGGACGCCCTCGCAAGAAACTCGGATATCGCACTCCTGAAGAGCTATTCGATGCCTTTCTCGATGCTGTATTCGCTGCGTGACTTTTGAAAATTTTCCGGGCACGGCTCCGGCCTACAGCCTCCGCCGTGCCCGGGCGCCCGCTCCTCTCTATCTTCCGGCAGTGTCCAACTTGTTTTTGCAATTTGCGGATGCATATTTTATGCTTTATTTAGTCTAATAATCCCGTTAGAACTTAAAAGCAATAGCGGGATTAGACTGTTTATTAGCGACAACAGATATGTTGTTGCATTAAAAAGGTTTTAGTGAACGCCAAACTGATAGTCGGCAAAGATTTATTAATTTGCCAGCAGATTAACTCAATGCATTTGAGGTATTGTCAGTATTATGCCCCTCAAGATATGCTGTATATCACCGCTTTAGCAGATGGCCGTGTTTTCAGAGAAGGAGTTAATTATGAGAAATTCAAAGTTTCGTGGCAACATAATTATGCTTTTTACTTTATTGTATATAGTGTATTTATCCGTTGTCACCTACTTGCTGAATTCCCAAGGCTTGTTTATTAGTCTGGTTGATGTTTCAATCACGAACATTGGCAGAAGGCTCATTGGTGATTGTGCGAGTATCATTTTTTTGTCAATATTGATTTTTATAGCTATATGCAATAATATGCAAATTCAAACTGGTTTGACGTGGGGAAGCAGCCGGGGCCTTGTTATCTTTTTAGCAGCAGCTTATTTTTGCTTATTCTTTGCAGTTGGTGATTACTCTGTCAAAGGAATATACGTTTTTTTATTTTATTTAATCCCCGTTGCCTTTTTGGAAGAATTTCTATTTCGGGGATATCTGTTTTCTGCTTTAGAAATAAAATATGATTTTTGGATTGCCGCAATAATTAGCGGAATATTCTGGGGAATAAGTCATGTACCCGTTCGAGCAGTCGTTTATAAATACTCGTTTGAGGGATGTATAATGGCATGCTGGAATGAATTAGGCGGTGGTATAGTTATGGGAATACTTTTTATCTTTCTATTCAGAAAAAGCAAATCCATTTTTGTACCCACTTTAATTCATGCTATCTTAGACTATCTTGCAATGCTTCCACAAAAATAGTTATATACTATCAGCCTGTCGAAAAATCCCGGGGTTCGGGGGCCGAAGCCCCCGGAGATTCAGTTCCGGCTTCGGCGGCGTGTACGCCGAAACGGATGAAAACCGTTAGGTTTTCGCACTTTGCAGGCTTGGCCGCCCGGCGAAGCGAAGCGGAGTAGGCCAAGACTGTAACCTCAAAAAAGTGCGAACAGCACTTTTTTGACAGTCTGTTATATACTATACAACTATCCGATTCGATATAAAAAATAGACATAAGCGACTTTTTGCACAAAAATCTTGATCGAATAACACCATTATTTAGGATAGAATGCCAACAATCATTATTTTCCCCGGCGCGCTCCCCGAATACCGAAACGGCCAGCAGGTCACAAGTACCAGCGTATCGCCGTCCACGGCGGGCAAGCGCCAATCTGCGGTATTTTCGTATATCATGGTTTCCGTCACGGTATAGGTGACCGTGCGCCCGTCCGGGTAAGTGAAGACAATTTCATCGCCCAGTTCCACCTTTTCAAGCGGGCGCAAGTGCTTTCGGTTGCGGTGGCCAAGAATGACGCACATACCACTTCCCCCCGGCAAGGCGCTGTCCGGCATCCATCCGGGGGATTTGTCTAACGTAGCTTCGTCCACATTACCAGCGACGGGAACCTCTTTGCGACCAATGGTGAGCGTACCAAAGCTCCCTTGTGTTGCGGCAGCTGGTTGCGCTTGCTGTGCTTCGGTTTGCTCCAGCGCGGCAGTTTCCTCCGCTTGGGGCGTGGGCATGATTGCGGGCGTTTCCTCGGCGGGCGGTTTGGGTGTATCAGCCGCACGAGTGGGCGCGGCAATCTCAACGGCAAGGCCGCTTTCCTCTGTGCCGTCAAAACACAACCAAACCAATATGACCGCAAGCAGGAACAGGGCGGCAAGCACAGCCGCCCTCAATATCGTTCGCTTATTCATACAATACCTCCGATTTCACGGTATATGACGCATGGCCGATTTCATGCCATTCCCGCCTGCGCCTGCCACGACGCAAGTCCATCGCCACATCAAGGCCGACCCACCTGTCGTTCTCCGCGTCGTACACGCTGTTCCATGCGTGATATACGCCGTCAAAGTAGCCCTTGACCACCTCGACCGCGATACCTTGGCTGTGGAGCAGCGCCGCATACAGCACCGCAAGGTCGTAACAGACGCCACGGCGCACGTTCAGCGTCTGCAAAGGGTTAGGCGTGTAATGGGTGATTTCCTTGACAAGCACCGCATGATACAGGTCGTAATCATACCGAAAGTAACGGGTGATGTAGCGGTAGACCGCCATTGCCTGTTCTTCGGTGGTGGTGCTATGCTCCATAAGCTCGGCGGCGGCGTCCTCAACGGTCAAATATGCAGGCTCGTCTGCCTGCGCCGTCAGCGGTGCAAAGCAAATTAAAAAGGCCATAAATAGGCTCAATAGATGATATTTTGCTTTCATAGATATGTCCTTTCCAATAATCAAACATGTGGGCGGGCGTAAAAAGCAATTTTCCACTTGTCGCCGTTCTCGCCCCAAAGGTTTCGCATTACCACGCGGCCCTTGGTAGAGCTTGCGTCCACGATCTTACCGTTGCCGATATAAATGCCGGTATGGTGTATCTCATTCCAGCGCCCACAGAAACAGGCTTTGCTCCAGAAAATCAAGTCCCCCGGCTGAAGCTGTACGCCGGAGATGGCATAGCCGTTATCGTAGCAGTATTTCGCCTGGGCCACGGATGTACGGGGCAGGGATACGCCTGCCTGCGCGTAGGCATATTGTGTGAGTTGTGAGCAGTCCATCACGGAATAGGCTGTGCCTGCTTTTGAAAGCGCGGCTTGTGCAATGTCGCCGCCCTTTGTGCCGGTGGGGAGGTTGGCGGAGATCCGCGTCAATTCCTCGTAGGAAAGGCCACCGTAAATATCCACATCCAGCAGCTCCGCCCAAAGCTCGTTATAGTCCTCGCTCATTAACTCCTCCAGCATACGGAGCTTTTCCGCATCAAAACGGTATAGTTCCGCTCCTTCAAGATAAGTCATGCTGTTAATCATCACATTGATATACAAGGTGCTTGTGGTTACTTCCACCTCCTCGCCATCTATGATGGTTGTGGTGCTGTCTGTTTCCACGCGCGTGTCGATATCCACCTTGTTCATGTGGTTGAGCACAAGCGCCATAGCAGCGGCTTTTGCATCATCAAAGTCCAAAAGCTCCTCGCCGTCGTACATGTTTTTTGTTGCGAATACCGCCAATACATCCTGCCAGTTGTTGACCATAGCGCCGTCGCCGTCATAATCGCCATCGTAAGAAACCACCACGGCGTCATACCCGCCGCTTGAAAGCCGGTCAATTTGTGCCTGCAAATCCGCGGTGAATTGGGTGTTTGTGTCCACAATGGCTTGTTTCAGCCTGCCATCGTTCAGGTCATCCGTGAAGAAAAGCCCGAAAGCAGAACCTAAGATGAGTGCAATCACGGCCACCACAAGGATGACGACCAACACAATCCAACCGCCTGCGGCAATGGCGGCTATCAAGCCCTTGACCGCTGCCGCAATCGCTTTTGCTGCCGCTGCTGCCGCCTTAGCAAGCGCCTTGGCTGCGGTAATAGCGGCTTTCACTGCGGCTTTTGCCGCCTGAGCCAATCGCGCGGATGCCCGTGCCGTAGCCTGTGCGGTTTTTACCGTTGCTTTAACGGTAGTTTTCGCGGCTTGGGCGCTGGTCTTGATAACCTTGGACGCTGCCTTAATGCCCTTGCTACCGGTCTTGATGGCTTTGCCGGACGCCTTGGCGGTGTGCTGCGCTGTTTTTGCTGTTTGCGTAGTCTGCCGAGCGGTTTGCCGTATTCGCTCTGTTTCCCGAATGGCCTCGGTGGTGCGCCGGGTGCGGGTAGCTTGCCAACCCCGGATCGTCTGAACCCGATAACGCTGCTGTGCGCTCTGCGCTGCCGGTGCGGTTTGTTGGCGCGTGGCACTATCAGCGACCTTATTTCGTGCCTTATTCCTGACCCGCCGCACCGCACCATGAACAAGATGCTTGCCTTGATAGCTTACTTCCCGGACGGTATTTTCCGCGCTCCGCTCAATACGGTTCTCGGCGTATTGGCTGCTATTCTCATGGGACGGTTCTTCTTTTTCAGCGGTTTGCCGCGCCTGCCTGCCCGCGCCTAATATGCTGCGTTTGGCAAGGTTGCGGGGCTGTGCCAGATTGCCGACAGCCCGTTTTGGTGGGCTGTATTTGCCTTTGGTTTTGATTTCTTTTTCTTTCAAGGCTGTTACCTCCAAAATAAGGTGGTCAAAACCCATGGTTTTGACATAGCTCCTTGCTGAAATCCCTGCAATTCAAGGATTGCAGGGAAAAAGCGCCAAAATAGGCGCAAAAAAGTTTGCTTCGCACATTTGCGGTTTGCTTCCGCCTTTGCCACAATGGATATAAGGAAAAAAACCATCATGTGAAGGGGGAAAACGATATGAAAAAACTGATTGTATTCGTGCTGCTCATTTGTATGCTCCTGCCCTCTGTGGCACATGCGGAGTGGAGTGTGGAACAGGAAGAAGCTGAAACCGGCATGAGCTTCTCGTCGGACGCACCCAGCGCCCCGGCAACCAATCCCGCACCGGGCGGTGGGTATTTCCTTGGGGACGGGCCGACGATCATCCTGCCCGATGAATTGCCCGTGACGGTCACGCCTGCGCCTGTTCCAACGCCAAAAGCTACACCCAAGCCAACCGCAAAACCGACGCCAGTTTCCACACCTAAACTTGAAATCCAAGGCGATTACGAAAAGGGCTCCGTTTATGGCTCCCGGCTTACCCCAAAGGAGCTTGCCAAGGTGAAATCCGCCGTAGAAACCGCGCTCAAGGCGTGTATTCATGAAGATATGAGCGAAGCGGAAATGCTCACCGCATTGGTTGACTATCTTTGCGACGCCAGCGTGTACGCCGAAAGCTATAAGGGCAACGCCAACAACGCATACGGGGCGCTCATCGATGGCAAAGCCCAATGCTCCGGGTATGCGAGGGCGTTCAAAGCCCTTTGCGATGGGGCGGGTATCGACTGCTATTATGTTTACGCCGCGAGCGATGACCCCATCAATCCCAACCATCAATGGTGTATGGTGGAGTAAGGCGGGCAATGGTATCACATCGACCCGCAAATGATTGACGATTACACCCGCATCGTGAACGGCAAGCTGACCTATCCCCGGCCTATCGTTCTCATGGCAAACCACTTGACCTACAATGATAAAGGCTTGCCGCAAACGGCGGAGAAAAGCATTATACTCAGATAGTGAAAAAGCATGAAACAAATACAGTTTAAGCTTTGCAAGTGTATTTACAGAGAATAGACTTTGTTATATTATAATAATGTGTTGTAGCCTGTGTTACTTTTATATTGGCCCTCTTGCTTTAGGAGTAGATACCATTAACTTCGAGTGAAGGTTGAGGCCTAATCCACGGCCGCTCAAACTTACATGAGGCTCAACAGCAATAGAGGTGCGTTTCAAGCGCACCTCTATGAGTTTATAATACTTAGCTTACTCTCCGGGTTTGGTCGAAATCAGCTTATACAGTTCTGTATCCGTCTTGAAGCGGTTCATAAACGGCACAAGCGCGCCGCCGTAACGGAGGAGGCCGCTGCCGGCCGGGGCGTTTGTGATATAGTTCTGCTGACTTTCGGAAATATGGAACAGCTCCGTGAGCTTTTCCGCGTCCCTTGGGGCTTGGTTGAGCATGACCACGCACTCGGAGTTGGAAATCATGGTGCTGCCCTGTACCGTGGCAAGCAGCGCCTCCACGTTCTGCGTCGCCGACACGGGGAAACCGTTGCGTTTGCGGTATCTGCGCCACGCGGAGTTGAAGAACTCGGCCCCGTGCGGGTTTTCCAGCATCACATGGAACTCGTCAATGAGGATGTGCGTCCGCTTGCCATTGCGCCAATTATCCGCCACGCGGTTGCTCATGGCGTCGCTGACCACCAACGTGCCAATCGTGCGAAGCTGCGCGCCCAAGCCCGAAATATCGTAGGAGATAATACGGCTTTTCAACTTTACATTGGTGGGCTGAGAGAACACATTCAGGCTTCCGTTGGTGAACCGTTCAAAAGCAAGCGCCAGCCCTTCGGCTTCCTTCTCCGGCTGTTCCAACAGCTTTTGGCGAAGCTCACACAGCGTGGGCATTGGTGCACCCGCGAGATAGTCCTCGTAAGCAAGGTCAAGGCAGCGGTCAATCAGGCTTTTTTCCTGCAAGCCAAAGCCGCGCTTGTCCAACTGTTCCAACAGGGACAATACAAACTCCGACTTTTCCAACCAGGGCTTATTGCCCTCGGAATAGCCCTCCGTCAAGTCCATAGCGTTGATGTGGGTGTCGCTGCCAACGGATATGCGGATCACCTCGCCGCCCAATGCGCGCACGATAGCCGATGCTTCGCCCTCCGGGTCGCACAAGAGAATATCATCCTGCGTACCCAGCGCCATAGCGATGACGATTTGCTTGAGTATCATGGATTTGCCGCTGCCGGGGATACCCAATAGGAACAGGTTCGGGTTCTGCAAAAGCGCCCGGTCGAGCAGGATGGGGTTGCCGGTGGTCTGGTTGTTGCCAAGATAGAAGCCGCCCGGCTCCATGATTTCACGGCTTTTGAAGGGCGTCAGCACCGCGAGCGCCTCAGTAGTCAGCGTCCGCAGGGCGTTGATACGCCTCACGCCAAAGGGGAGCGCCGTTTGCAGGCCGGGGAGCTGCTGATACCTGAGGATACCAAGGCGGCACATGCGGCCCGCCGCCTTTGCTTGCAGCGCTTCGGTGTCCCGGTCAAGCTCCGCTTTGCTGTTCGCCAAATGCACGATGGTGACCAGGGCGAACATCATGCGCTGGTCGCGGGCGGAAATGTCGTTGAGAAACTCGGTGGTTTCCTGCCGCTGCAATTCCATGTCGTAAGGAATAACGGAAGAAAAGTTGTTGGCCTGGTTTTGCTTGCGCTGCCATTGGGCAATGTTGGTTTCCACGCCTAAGAGCTTGGTTTGTATTTCCTTTACGGCCTCGTCCGTGGGGACGGGGATGAAGTCGATGGAGAGCATCATGCTGCGGGGCAGGCTCATCAGCTCCATAATCATTTCGTCCGAAACGAAGTTGGCGTATTCGCGGAGGAACAGCACACGGCCAAACTTGTCATCCATCTCAAAATAGCTGCCCTTGACGGCAAGGCTCATGGGACAAACGTAATCCCGGAAGCCGTGACCACGGCGCATGGCGTCGCGGAGGTCGAAGCCGACGCCCGGCTCATTTGGGCGAAAGAAGCCGCGAATGGCTTCAAGGCGGCTTCCCGCGTCAAGCCCCTCACAGCGGGAGCCTAAACGGGCAAGCTGGCTGGTAACGTCGGCGTTTGTGCGGGCAAGGCCCAGCCGCGCATCCTCCGGGGTTTTGTAGTGGCCGCTAATGGTGATGTACCGCTCCTGCATGATGGCGTCCACGCCTATGGCCTGTTCGGAGAGAAATTGATTGTATTCATCCCGATAGAGGGTGCAGTTATCCTCCTGCGGAGGCAGAAGAACGGTAGCTGCGAAGCCTTCCCGGTCAAGTAGACGGTTGCAGAGCGTTATCTTCACGCCGCTGCCGCTCTTTTGTGCGTTAAGAAGCGCGCTGTAGGTTCCAAACTTTGCTTCTTTGTCCTCATCGCTGGATAGGGCGTAGTTAATGTCCGTAAACTGCCATGACTTGCTGTATTTGTTCCCTGTATAAAAAAGCCCATCCTGCCAAATGCGCTGGATGGGTATGGTCTGCTGTACGCTCTTGGGAACGACAAAGCGTTCCTTGTCCTGCCGCATGATCTTCTGGAAATATCTCATCGTATGCTTTCCTCCATAACGTCGTAGTAAAGGTTCTCGCCCTTGTAAAGCAAGCGGTCTGGCAAAAGCAGTTCGGACTGCACCCATGCCACGATGAATTGCTCGGCGCTCATGCCGTTGTAGCGCACGAAGCCGAACACGGCAAACGGCGCTGCCGCAAGGATGCACAGCCAGCTTGTTACCTCCATGCCCAATGGCTCCCGGCAAAAGAAATACAGCCCGACTGCCGCACCGATGGCAAGCAGCGAAAAGATAAGCTGGCGCAGGTTCAGACCGAAAAAGACGCTTTCGTAATACTCGCGTATTTCGCGGTTCACTTTGACTTCCATAATATAAAACTCCTTACATCTTTTTTATAATCCGCACATTTCCCGCACGACCCGATCCGCCATCTTGACACAGCCCACCAGCACCAGTAAATTAAAGATAAGCTCGCCCATATAGCTCCACACCATCGTAACGGGGCTTGCTCCCGCTTGCACGGCGGGCGGGCTTGCCGCAAACTCTGAGAATATCACACAGGCAAGCACGATGATAGCCCCCTCCAGACATACGGCGGCGTAGGAGCGCAAAAACGCTTTTCCTATACTGCTCGTCGGCTCACCGGCAAAGGTGGATAGCGGCACAGGGGCGATAGCGGTGTAGAGATAGAGGCGGAAATAGCGCCCATACACGCTCATTATCATAACGAAGGAAAGCACGATAATGAACAGGCTTCCGATAAGGCTCACTGCCCACACGGGTATGCTTTCAAGGAAGTCCAGCTCACGCACCGCTGCGTCAAGCTCCGCGGGCATGGAGATTGGCGTCGTTGCGCCCATGCCCGCCGCGTTCATTACAGTGGTAACGACGCCCTGCACGATTTTAAACAAGGCAATCATAAGCTCCATTCCATAAGTGACTACCGCCTTGGCAAGCGCAAAGCGGATGAACATTCTAAAGGCCACCTCCGGCCTTTTTGTTTCTACGAAGCTCCCGCAGGTTTTTATCACGCCTGCCAAAAAGAATAGCACCAACAGAGCATATCCTATGGCTTGCAGCGCCCCGTTGATATTGACCACCACGCCCCAAATGCCGCCGCCCTTGAAGGTTTCAAGGGATTGCGTGATAAGTTGCCATATCTCCGCCAGCTTTTCGTTCCATGTGTTGAGGGCGTTGGCGATGTTATCCAGTATCCAGTTCCCACTATTCAATTCCCATCACATCCTTCCCGTCCGTGGGCCGCTCATCTGGTATGCTCCCGGTTGTCGCGCGGGGGAGGGCCTTTGATGACACCGTATTTATCGTCCACATAATACGCCCCCGCAAATGGGTTATAGATTGCCGTGCATTTTACGCCGTTGTATTCCGCGATGTATTGGTTGTTGCCGACCTGTTCCACGATGGTGGCCTCGGCCATTTCCCCTCCAAGAGAATGAATGTGCATGGGTTCTTTAATGTCCAGCTTCATGGTGACGCCTCCTTTTGATATAAATAACAGGCCTATCGCTTCTGCAAAGGGCCTGTTTATCTTGGTTTTAGCCTGTAATCAAATCGAGTATCTCCTTGGCAAAGCATATCACGATGCCGCCTGCCACGGTGAGAAACCCCGTCGCCCGCTGAGAAGCATCGTGACTTTTGAGGCTCAAGCCCACCTGCATGATACCAAAGGCCAGAATAATCATACCTATGGCTTTTATCAGGCTGAATATAAAGGAAGAAAGGTTGTTTACCACCTCCAGCGGGTCATCGGTAGCCAACGCCGTGCCGCACAGGGAAAGCGTCAGGGTCAGGATGCAGAAGATGGCGAAGATACGGCGCTGTTTTTTGTTCATGTTCATTTTTGATGTTCCTCCAATTCGTATTGTTCTTGCAGTTCGGTTTCAGACAGGATTTCATAATCGGCATACTCGCCGGGCAAGAGAATGCTTTCGGTTTCGATTGCCTTGGGCGCTTGCCCGTGTAAATAGGGCGGCGCGCCGCCGTCCACGGTGAGGGCTACATTGGGATGTTTGAGAATGTCGTACTTTTCGTCCTTCACGGCGTATTCGCCCCGGATAAACAGCAGGGCGTAGCGGTTGTCCAGCATCCGCACCTCGTCCGGGGTCATAAGTTCCCGGCCCGTCATTTGGATGTTTGTGGAGTAGGAACCGTTTCGTCCTTTGCTTTGGCCATAGGTGTCGAGATTGATAGTTTCCTTTCCTAAGAGCTTGGAAATATACTCATGAGTGCTTTGCTCATTACCGCCCAAATAGACCAATTCATCCGCATTGCCTACGATGCTCTCCCACTGCTTTTCAAACAATGCCTTGAGCTGCGCGAGATTTTGCAGGATGATAGACACGCTGACTTCCCTTGAGCGCATGGTGGAGAGCAGCTTGTCAAACTCGTCGGGCAGCGCCACGTTTGAGAACTCGTCCATAATAAAATGAACGTGTACGGGCAGCCGCCCGCGATACTTGAAGTCCGCAAGCTGAAAAAGCTGTTGGAAAAGCTGGGTGTAGAGCATACCTATGAGAAAGTTGAAGCTGCTGTCATTGTCGGGCAGCACGGCGAACAGCGCCGTTTTCTTTTCGCCCAGCGAAGCTAAGTCCAATTCGTCATATGAAGTGAGAGAGGCAAGGCGCGGCAAGTTGAATGCTGACAAGCGCACAGCCATGGAAACAAGTATGCTCATCGCGGTTTTGCCCGGGGCCTGTTTGTAAATACCATATTGCTTTACCGCCACGCTTTCGGGCCTGTCCATGGCAAGCCGGGCGAAAAGCTCGTCAATGATGCTTTCATACGCTTCTTCGCCTTCGCTGGCCCCGGACGCCGCCACCATTTCCATCACCATGGGAAAGTTTTGCTCATCGGGCGGCGCTTCCTCTACCAAGTATAGGATTAAGGCTTGCAGCAAAGCGGTTTCGCTGCGTTCCCAGAAAGGGTCGTTTGACTGACTGCCCTTGGGCGTGGTGTTGCGAATTAAATTCGTTACCAGCTTCAGCACATCGTTCTCGTCACGGATGTACGCGAAGGGGTTATACCCGTGGCTTTTGCCCATGTCGATTAAATCCAGCACCTTAATCACATAGCCCTTCTTTTCCAGCAGATAGCCCGTGTCCCGCAATATTTCGCCCTTGGGATCTAAAATCACGAATGATGTATTGGCCTGCATCACATTTGGCTTGCAAAAAAAACGGGTCTTGCCCGCGCCGCTGCCGCCGATCACCAGCGTGTTTAGATTACGGCGGTGCTTGCGCCCGTTTAATCCGATGGATACGTTCTGCGTCAGGAGCTTGTTCTTCTCAGGCGTTTTCCTATCCCTATACTTGCGGCAAAGGGCGGCGGCATCGCCCCATCGGGCTGAGCCGTGTTCTTCCAAACGCCGGTAATTGCGCCGGGTTGAGTAGTAAATCATTAGCCCCATGCCGTAAGCAAGAAGGAAAATCAAGATTGTGCGGGGCGTGTCCGCCGTCCATGTGATGTTCCTGGGATCAACATCGGGCAAGCCCCTGATAAGCCCCGGCAAGCCCTCCGCAAGCAAAGGGGCGGCCAATATAGCCGCCCATATCACAGGGATGATGGGGATAATCAGGAGGATGAGGGTAGCCCGGTCGGGGCGTTGGCGGTTCATCGCTCGTCACGGCCTTCCCGACGTTTTGCCCGTTTGGTGGGCGCGTCGATTGCAGCAAGGAGTATATCGTCCACAAATTCGGTGTCCTTGCCTTGCTCCACAAGCTCGTTCCGCTTTTCGTTCAGCGTCCCAATGATAAGCCGCCGCTGGCCCTCGTCCACCTCGATAATACGTTTTTCTTCCATGGCCTGCCTCCTAACGCTGCGGCGCGTCCTGCCGCTTTTCCTGTGGCTGGAGTATTTGGCTGAGGCTTCTGTCTACCCGCTCCATCATGGCACAGGCGGCGTTTCGCACAGATACCAGCACCTCGCGTTTGCCCTGCGGCTCCAGATTGGCAAATTCTTCGGGTACTTGGTCGCTGTAACGTGGTGTCATGCCGTAGCGGTTGCACATGATGTTTGCTACGCAATCACAGGCGAAGGTGTTGGCGCGGGTTTCGGCACGGGCAAACTCGCGGGCGACAACGAAGAATAGGGTGTCGCCATCCAAGCCACGGGCGACCTGCACGATGTTTTTATCCTCCTGATACAGCGCGCCAAGGCTTTGCGATATTTCATCCGATAAGCGCACTGGTACGGGCGTATTTGTCATGAGCGCCTTCAGCCTGTTGCGAACCGGGTGGATGGGTGGCTGGCGAAGTGGCTTGCCTGCCGTCTGGCGCACGTCGAACACCCGCTTGACGTTCTGAAACGCGCCTATGCTGCCATCCTCGCGCACATACTCCCGCCCGCGCTCAAAAACAAGGCTGGCCTGCTCGCCGCGCTTCACAGAGCGCCCCATGCGCTGCCATTCCTCAAAGGAATGGACACGGGTAGCACCGGGGCATTGCTCCATGAGAAGCAAGGTGTTGGTAACGCCGCTCCTGCCTAAAAGAGCCTGCGCTTTCAAATACCGTTGCAAAGCGGCGGGGTTGTCCAAAACGGCGTCCGCTATTTTATCGGCCCGCTCATACAGGGCTTCGCGCTGCTCCTTTTGCTTTGCCGCCCATGCCTCCTTATCCATGGGAGCGCGTGGTTCGCTGGGCGCTGGTGCTACCGCTTGCGGGGATTCCTGAAATAAAGCATCGTAATTTTCACGGGTTTCCATGTGCGTTACCTGCCTTTCGTTTTTTGCTTGGATTTCTTCTTTTTCGGGGCGCTGTGCTGTTGCTGTTGGCGCTCCGGCTGTTTTTCACCCATGCCGCGCTGCTCCTTGATTTTGTTGATTTCCTTACGCACGGAGGCGCGTGCGGGTTCGTCCAGCGCCTTATCGGTATTGTTTCTGGGCGCGGATGTAGGCCCGGACGGAGAACTTCTCTCCTTCCGGGGCGTCGTAGGGTTTTCTTTGGCGACTTGAACGGGGTTCTCCAGCGCGGGTGTACCCAGCATTTGGTCAAGCTCCGTTTCTTTAACGGTATGGTTTTTGTCAGAAGCGGGGTCGGGCCGTTCATGCTGCTTATCGGCGTCGGGCTGCCTGTCCGCCTGCTCCGCCGCCAGTTTCCGGGCTTTGATGATGTCCTCGCGTATCTTCTCAACATCCACCGTACTGAGGGCGAACCTGTCCGCGATGCGGTTTACCCGGCCTGCGTCCTCGGCGTTCACCACAATGTCGCACAGACCGTCCTTGTTGCGTTTGTCCAGTATGGCGGCGTAGAGGATGCCGTACTTTTTGGCCTCCTGCGTGAAGGTTTTCAACTCGCTTTGGCGAATGACGAATACCCTTGTGGGCTTGCCGCGAAAGCTCCGCATACGGGTCTTGCCGCTCACGCGTTTTTCGTCCTTCAACGCTGCGATGAGGAAGGTGGCAAGGGACAACGCGCCCCGGCCCGCAAGGTTGCTGACGCACTCAACGCCCTTGACGGTCATGTTTGTGACCATGTTGGTCAACTGCTCCGCCGCTTCTCCCGATTGGCTCATGGGTCTGTTCCTCCTTTTCCTGCTGTTTTGTAACTACATAGTTTTCTTTGATTTGTACGGAACGAATGAGAATGTCATCGCATAGGCGCACCTCCTTCCGAAGCGTTTTCAGTTTTTCGTTGATAGCTATAATACGGGCGGCGATAGGTACCATTTGCTCCGGCGTGGCGTCCTTTCGGCGCAGTTGATTTTTCAGTTCCTTGCGCTCGATGTATAATAAAATGATTTTCCCATCGCAATCCACTCGGTGGGACGCAAGCTGTTCGGCTGTATCCAGTTTATAGCGGTGCAGGAATTGGGCTTGCTCGCTGAGCGTGGATAAGTTCCGTAAATCCTCCCGTAACACAAAAGGCGCAGGGGCCTTTGACTGCCGCGCCTGTCGGAGTTTGCGTAAATAGAAGAAATAGAGCGCCCTGAGGCTTTTCCATGTGACCTTGGATAGCCGAAAGTTCCCTTGTACCCGTGTGCGCATCACGCTCGGCGGCGTGTTCCGCCATCCATTCCTTGTAATGGGCGGAGTGGCCATTCTGCTGTGTAATGACGGAGAGCATATGCGCCCGGCAAAGCTCATCCGAAGCGCAGCGCATCTGCGCGTAGGTCTTTTTGTTGTCGTAATAGCGAAGCCCGTCCACACAGGACACGGAGTTCAGCACGAAATGGTTGTGAATGACGCCTGTGTTCAGGTGTGTTGACACCACCACCTCGAACCGTTCGCCCCAAAGCCTTTGTGCCAGTTCCAGGCCGATCAGGTGCGCCTGCTCCGGCGTTACTTCTCCGGGAAGGAAGGATTGATACCCGTGGAAGGCTACGATGCCACCCTCCTTGCCGAAACGTCGTTTGGTCATGTTCATGGCGTCACGGGCGGTGGCCGGGTCGCAGTTCACTCCGCTGGTGAAATACTGGCGGTGGCATTGGTTCTCGCCCACGATATGCCCCAACTCGCTCAAAGCGCCGCGCATCTTGGCTTCATCCATGGCGTATTCCACCACATCCGAAAGGGCTTGCAAGTCGGCTTGCTTCCACTTGGGGTTGGCGGTCTTATCGGGGTTTTCGGTATAGGTCATAACGTGGTCGAGCCGCCCACGGATCGGCCAGATCGCGGTGGTGGCCATGCGCTACCCCCGCTCCGGCAGCGTGAACGCCGCCTGTATTTCAAGAAGGGCTCGCCGCAGTTCATCGGCATTACGGGCGTATTCATCGGCAAGGAAAAAGCTCGTGCTGTTGGCGCGGGCTGCAATCTGGTTCATATTGTTGCCGATGGCGTAGAGCTGGCGAAGCAGCTTATGGTATTCGATGGGCGGCAGGGCCTTGGGAACGTGGCCGGTTATGAGCAGACGCAAATAGGCGGATTGGGAAAGGCCCGATTGCGCGACGCATTTGCGCAACGCCTGATGTTCGGCTGGCGTAAGCCGCAATATGATTTGTATGTTTCTTGTTCGCATATAAACCTCCGTTTACAGAAAAACGCCTGCATTGCTGCAAGCGTTTGAGTATGTATATCATTTAGTGGAACGTATTGTTGGTTTCAACAATACGTTTTTGGGGAAAACAATAGGGAATACTTATCGTTTTCCTGACATCGGGAAAACGTAGCTGATAGGCATTGTTAGCCATTTTCCCGACGTCAGGGAAATGGCCTGCACCGCATTATGAAAGGGAATACCACGATAAAGCTCATTATGCTTCCCATTTCGTGCGCCGCTGCTCTCGCTCAAGCGCCTTTTCCCATGTGCGGGCGGTTTCTTTTTGCAAAAACTCATACATAGCCTGGAAGTCCTGTTCACGGTCATATTGCTCCAACGCGGCATAATACTCACGCTTATCCTCGTCGTATATAACGATAGGTGGATGGCCGTGGGTCATGAGAAAGTAGTTCAACAGCGTCCTCCCCACGCGCCCGTTTCCATCCGCGAAAGGATGAATGTACTCAAAGCGCACATGAAAATATGTACCGAGCTTCAGTACATCCTTGCCCGCAAACTCGCCAAGGGCTTCAATCAGCTCCGTCATATCTTTCTCGACATCTTCAGGCAGGGAACCGACTTCCTCAATGCCTGTCACATAATCGTGCTTCTTAAATTCGCCGGGACGCTCGCCTCTTTCGATATAACGGGTTTCGTCGTATGTTCCGCCTGTCAGAATTGCGTGTACTTCCTTGACAAGCTCAATGGTGATCGGTTCGCGGAAAATGAGCTTGGGTTTTAGAAAGTCATAGCATAGCTTTTGGTTTCGCTGTTCAAATATGGCGCGGGGAGTGCCGGTGAAGTTCACCACACGGCCATTCTCGAATATCTCTCGCGTGTCGTGATAGGTGATTTCCGCGTTTTCGATTTTCCCGGAATTGTATGCGAATAGAATGCGGAACGAGTCGAGCCGAAGGTCGATATCCGCTTCTGTCTCAATGTTGAATTTCTGCCATAGCTTCACGGCGGCCAAGTAATTGTCCATGCTCTCACGCTCCTTTGCTCTGTATTATATCATATCTTTGCAGCAGTTCAGAAAATGATTTTGTTGTGTTTTGGCGAAGCCATTTATTATATGGAAGCAGATGTAAAGCTGGCAATCAAGTGAGGGGGTCTAAGGGGCGTCGCCCCTTGCAAGCGACTTTGGCTATCCAAAGTCAGTGCTTGCTAAGACAGCGCAGGGCGCTGTCCGTCAGTCACCAGCCGCTTTCGTACCGCGCCCCTGCCCGGCGTATGCCGATATTTTTTGCAGGCCGGAAAGGGTGGTAGCCAGGATCCCCAGCCGCTTGGCAAGCATGATTTCCGCTTCCATTTCGTCCGTGATCTCGTCTGAACACAGCACCAGCACACGGCAGCGCCGTAAAAGCTGTTGAGCCATATGGCGGCGGGCTTCCCGCTGTTCCGGGATGCTCTCGCGCAGGAAGCGGGATAGCATCAGGTTGGGCGCTATGGGGATATAGCCAAGCTCATATAGGGCGAGGCAATATTCTTTGTAGCGGTGCGCGGGGAGGCCCTCTCTGTCCAGATGGGGTGCGCTGATGTAGGCGAAGGTGGTGGGTTTCATCTTAAAAAATCCTCCTGTTTTATTTGCTGTGTGCTTGACGCCCGCGTTTGTATGCTGGATATGCCCATTTGGGCCATGAGCTGCGCGTTGTAGTCCTTACCGGTCGGGAAGCGGTCATGGGCTGCATATTTGCTCGGCAACCGCTCCCGTATGGCCTCTGCCGCCGTGCGTCCGCCATGATCGTTGTCCAGACACAGGACGATGTTTTTTGCAGTCGGATGGGTGCGAAGATATTCCGCCAGCGCCAACGGCAAGTCCCGGTTATCCCGTTGGGGCGCGTATATGCCGGAAAGGGATAGATAGTCCGCGCCGCGCCAATCCCGGCCTGCCTCCATTTCCATTGTGATATACGAAAGCAGGTCGATGGCGCTTTCAAACAGGCAAACCGTATCCGCCGTATCCCGTGCGCCGATATGGAAGGAATAGCGTTTGTCGCTGCCGTCCACATCCCGCAGGAAAGTGGAGACCGGGGAACTGCTGCGAACAAACCCGTATCGCGCTCTGCCCGCCGCCAGGTCAAAGCCTACAAACACGCAGTTATGACGGGTATCCTCATATAGCATTCCGGCACGGATGCAGGAAAGCAGCAGGGGTAAAGAAATACCGCGTCCTGTCAGATACGACAAAACGCGGTCATTGTTGCGATATGGCGACGGGAGCTTGAAAACGGGCGCGCCGCGAGGAAGAATATTGCGGTATGGTTTGTACTGCGGCAACTCCGGGCTTTTCCCCATGCATTCGCAGATATGCAGTACCGCCGCTTGAAACTCCATGCCCCGTACCTTTATGAGATAATCCAACGCGCTTCGCCCCCCAATACCTCTCGACCACCAGCACCATTTCCCATGACTTATCTTCAGGCTGTCATGGGAACAGGTAGAGAACACACCGGGGGAAAGACGCACAAGCTCGCCGGGGTCGTATCGCTGTAAATAGGTGAGCAAATCCATTTGTTTTGCCGCTGTCACTACATCGCGGGGGATCCATGGTTGGTGCTCCATGAGGTAGATCTCCTTTCGGGTAAAAAACAGCGCCTATCCCTTAAGATAGGTGCTGCTTAAATAATGATAGTATGTTAGCTGTTCGGGATTCTTACTTTTGCACGCCTATGGCTTAAGGCAAAACAGCGCGTAGAGCGGGATACTCTTGATGTTATTCTCAAAGCCAAAGTTCTTGGCTGACACACGGATGGCATAGGGCGGCGCATACAGCGATACGAAATTGCGCAGGCTTTTTGCCTTGACGTTATCAGCCGACTTGCCTTCAAGCGGCAGGATGTTGCCGCTGCGATCCTGCATCACAAAGTCAAGCTCCGCTTTACCGGGCGAGCTCCAGTAGAATGGCACAAATCCGCTTACAGTGAGCGCCTGCATGATATAGTTTTCGGCAAGCGCGCCCTTAAATCCGTCGAAGCTGTGAGGACTTGACAGCACCACATTTGCCGCAATGCCGAACTTTGAACACAACAGCCCTGTATCCATCATGTAGATTTTGAAGGAATCATTGTCGGCATAGGCGGATAACGGCATTTTCCCTTCGCTGACGCGGGTGCAGACGTTTATCATTCCGGCTGCTTTCAACCAGTCGATTGCAGTTTCATACTCATACGCCCGTGCGCCGGACTTAATGACCTTGTACTGAAACTTATGGTTTTCCTTGGAAAGCTGCGCGGGAACGCTGCCCCACGCCGCCATGATGCGCGTGGTGTCCTGCGGCGTAGCGTATTTTGCCATATCTGCGATATAGGCGTCGTTGAGCGCTTTCTGCGCCGCTGTCACGAAATCAAAATCGTGGGTATCTACATATTCGCTTACGGCTCTTGGCATACCGCCGACAACGAGATAGGTCTTATAGAGGTCGAGCGCCGTGTCGTGCAGCGAAAGCGGGGTAAATTCAGCATAGCTTTCCTTTATCAGTACACATAACTTCTCATTTCCAGTCGCCCATAGGAATTCTTCAAAGTCCAACGGGTAGAGCGTCATCATGTCCACTTTTCCCACGGGGAAAGAATACTTCTCGCGTCTTAGCGCAACGCCTAACAAGCTGCCTGCCGCAATGATATGGTACTCCGGCGCTTTCTCCTGAAAGTATTTTAGCGAGGTCAATGCCCGTTCGCACGCCTGTATTTCGTCAAATATGATGAGCGTGTCACCGGGAAAAATGTTCTCTCCGGATTTAACGGAAAGCTCGCGCACAATACGGGCAGGGTCAAGATCTCGGTCAAAGATGGAGATGATCTCAGCTGAGTCCTCCATATTGAAATACGCCGTGTTCTTGTAGTATTGCTTGCCAAAGGTCAGAGCGGTATAGGTTTTGCCTACCTGTCTGGCACCGCCCAGTAAAAGCGGCATCCGTTTGGGGTCTGATTTCCAGTTTTTTAATGCTTCAATAATTTTTCGTTCCATATTATGCGCTCACCTCGCACTTATTATACCCAATAAACGCAAAACATACAACAACTATCTTGCTATGGAAATCCTGCCCAACTCCCTTTCCGGTTTTTCCACGATCTCCGGCTCCGCGTCCAGCACGTTATCCTCATGCCCGCCAAGACGCAAGTCGGCGTCCAAAGCGGCAAGCCGTGATGACTTTTCCTGCAAAGTCGCTTCCTGCGGGAAGGGCTGCTCCGCGTCCTTTTTTGCGGCCTCCCATTGCGCTTCCGCTTCCCGCATGACCTCCTGTACCCGCAATGCGTCTTTTTCCAAGCCTGCAAGCTGATTGTCCAGCCTTTGGATATTGCCAAATATATCGTCGCCAAGGGCTACGGTATACGAGCCGGCTCCGCGCAGGATGACCTTGAATTGCTGGTCGGCATACGTTAGCAGCAGCTTGAAGCCCATGTATTCCCCGATCTCGCTTGGTGCGGGATCGGTCTTTGCCTTGCACGCGGAGATGATAGCCGCGCCCGCGTCCTTCTTCTCGGCAAAGTGCTGTTCGCATACGGTCATGCCGGGGAAACCGTCGCCTTTGTTCCGGGCATACAGGGCGGCGTCCGCTTCATATGCCGCCTTGGCCACTTCATATTGCTTCATTTCCAAAGGATAGCGCAGCAGCCTGTTTTGCAGCTCATATTGTTGGTTGGCGTGGCTGGCCTTTAAGAGCTTCAGCCTGGAAACCTCAACCTCCAAGTCCATGCGCTCCTTAATACGCGGGTCGCCTGCCGCCAATGCCTTGACCTCGGCGTAGGATAGCGCCTGCTCGTCAATGTCCTCGCAGGAGCGGGCAGGCGACTTGGAGGTCATGATCTGTGAAATGAACCGCTGCTTGGCTTCAATCGTCGCCCACATATAGGCGTCGAAGGTGTTCTCGGTAACGTAGCGGTATATCTGCACTTTCGGATTTTCGTTGCCCTGCCGGATAATGCGCCCTTCGCGCTGCTCTATGTCGGCAGGCCGCCACGGGCAATCGAGGTGATGTTCGCCGATGAGCAATTTCTGTACGTTGGTGCCCGCGCCCATTTTTGCGGTTGAACCAAGTAACACCCGCACCTGCCCTGCGCGTACCTGTGAAAACAACGCTGCCTTCTGCGCGTTGCTGTTGGCGTCGTGGATAAAGGCAATTTCGCCTTCGGGTACGCCTTTTTCAACCAGCTTGTTCTTCACGTCGTTATACACGTCAAAGGCGTCGGCCTTGGGCGTGGAATTGTCGCAGAACACAAGCTTCGCAAGGCGCTTTCCGCCGCCCTCCTGCCAGATATGGAATACCTTTTCCGCGCAAGCGGCGCTTTTTCCGCCCTCTTCGTCAGGCAGAAGAGGGTTCAAAAGCCGCTGGTCGAGGGCAAGCTTGCGCCCGTCGTTGGTGATGCGCAGCATGTTGTCGATATGCGGCTCCACGTTACCCTTGCGTACCTCGTCCGCCCGCTGCGCCAGTTCTTTGAGCATTTCGCGCTGAAACTCGCTGGGCTTTAGCACCTCTGTGTGGTAATCGGCCTCCGGCACGGGGAGGTTTAGCATATCCGCCGTTTGGATATCCGCAACCTCGCGGAACATGGCGGTAAGCTCCGGCAGATTGAAAAAACGGGCGAAGCGGGTTTTGAGCCGAAAGCCGGTTCCTTCCGGAGCAAGCTCCATGGCCGTGATGGTTTCCCCAAAGGTGGAGGCCCAGGCGTCAAAGTGAGAAAGACCCTGCCGCGCCAATTCGTCGTATTGCAGATACCGCTGCATGGTATACATCTCCACCATCGTGTTAGAGATGGGCGTACCGGTAGCGAATACCACGCCGCGATTTCCCGTCAGCCCGTCAAGATAGCGCGTTTTCATAAACATATCGCTGCTTTTCTGCGCTTCGGTCTGGGATATGCCCGCTACGTTGCGCATCTTTGTAAACGCGGCGAGGTTTTTGAATCCGTGGGCTTCGTCTACAAAAAGCCGGTCAACGCCCAATTCTTCAAAGGTGATCACATTGTCCTTTTTCTCGGTGCCGTTAAGCTTTTTCAGTCTGGCCTCAAGTGATTTACGGACGCGCTCCATTTGCTTGATGGTGAACCGCTCGGCGTTTTTCGCCTTTGCTTCGCTGACGCCGCGCATCACCTCATCGATCTGCTCCTGAATATGCGCCCGTTGGCGCTCTATGCTTACGGGTATCTTCTCAAACTGGCTGTGACCGATGATCACGGCGTCGTAATCCCCTGTCGCTATGCGGGAACAGAACCGCTGGCGTCGGTGCCGCTCAAACTCCTTTTTTGAGGTCACAAGGATGTTCGCCGCCGGGTAAAGCTGTAAGAACTCGCTGGCCCACTGTTCTGTCAAATGATTGGGTACGACAAACATGGGCTTGTGGCAAAGCCCCAGTCGCTTTGCCTCCATTGCGGCTGCCGCCATGGTGTAGGTCTTGCCACTGCCCACGACGTGGCCAAGCAGCGTATTACCGCCATATAGAATACGAGCCACGGCGTTCTTCTGATGTGGCCGTAGCTCGATCTCCGGGTTCATGCCATGAAACTGAATGTGGGAGCCGTCGTATTCCCTTGGTCGGATGGCATTAAACTTGTCGTTGTACAGCCGAACCAACCGTTCCCGACGCTCAGGCTCCTTCCATATCCAATCACAAAATGCGTCCCGTATGGCTTGCTGTTTTTGTTGCGCGATGATGGTTTCCTTTTTATTCAGGACGCGAACTTCATTGCCCTCGGCGTTGATTGCGGTATCAAAGATGCGCACATCCCGAAGGTTCAGCGTTTCTTCTATTATTTTGTAGGCATTGATACGTTTTGTGCCGTAGGTAAGATTTGCGGCGGCATTGTCGTAATCCTCGCTCTTGCCGGTGACGTTCCAGATAGCCGTATGCGACGAAAACAGTACCTTGATTTTGTGTTTGCGATAGGAAGGGGTCTTGAGCAATTCGTATATGAACCGTTCTACCACCTCTGGCGGTATCCATGTGGAGCCGAGGCGCACTTTTATGTCGCCCGCCTGCAAATCCGGGGGCTGTGCGGCGGTGAGCGCCTCAACATTTATGTCATACAGGCCGTCGGGATCGGCGGCTTGCGCGGCCTTTGCAAGCGCCAGCTTTTCCCGCACATTCCCCGAAAGGTATTCGTCGGCAGTTACATATACTTTATCCTGCGTGTCCGCGCCATCGATGTTCATGAAGATGACGCCGCGAAGTTTTGTCACAAGTTCGTCCTCGCTCATGCCCGAAAGTTTGGACATAAAAGCGAGATCCACCCGCGCCCGCTCCCCTATGGACACCGCCAACGCTTCTTCCGCTGTGCCCACATGAGTTACGGCCTCCTGCGCCCGGATGGTGCGCTTTGTGAACATATCGGCCTTGGCCTTAAAAGCGCCGTTTTCGTCCAGTTCCTCAAGTGAGCAAAGCAGCGGGTAAGCGGTATCATCCGAAAACGCCATACTGTTTCCCCGACTGGTGATGCGCCCGTATTGGGCGACGTAACGGTCATATAGGGCGTTAAACTGCGCCTGTTCCCGTGCGATGATCTCATCCGGGCTGTTTTCAAGCTGGTACTCGATGAGCCTGCGGGTACATTCCTGCAATCCTATAAGCCCACGTATGCGTCCCTGTGCGGTCTGGGAGGCGTCAGCCGGGCGCATTTGGCTGTCGATACGGTAATACAGCTTGCCGTTTGAAACGCCGAAGCTGTAATTGGGGATGTTGGGGTTGGCGGGAATAAGCTCGTTTTCTTCGGCGGGTTCGTCAAAGTCCAGTTCCGGCTCCTGATAGCTGCCATGGATGTGGGACACGGCCTCGCGTAGCTGTTCGGAAAGGTCTGCGCCAGGTATGGGCGCAACGGTGTATTCCAGCTTGCCGTACTGTGTTCGCTCCTCAGTCAGTTCGCCCAGCACCATGTGGGGATTGTCCACAAAGTATTGGTTTATGGCAAACCCTTCGGCGCTTTCCCCAAGCTGTACCCATGCGGGTTCGGAAATGGAGGGGCGTTCCCGCTTTTGCAGGAACAGAATGTCACTGACAACGGATGTACCGGCGTTGGCTTGAAAAGCGTTGTTGGGAAGCCGTACCGAGCCCAACAGTTCCGCCCGCTCAGCGAGATACCGGCGCACGGACGGGTCTTTTTTATCCATCGTGCCTTTGCTGGTGATGAAGGCCACGACGCCGCCCGGACGCACCTTGTCCAAGGTTTTCATAAAGAAATAGTCGTGAATGAGCGGATGGCTTTTGTCGTAACGCTTGTCGGATACGGTGTAGTTGCCAAAGGGCACGTTGCCGATGGCAATATCAAAGAAGCTGTCAGGGTGTGCGGTTTCCTCAAAGCCCTTGATTTGAATATCCGCGTGGGGATAAAGTTGCTTGGCAATGCGTCCCGTGATGGGGTCAAGCTCCACGCCGTACAGCTTGCTGTCCGCCATGTTCGCGGGGAGCATCCCGAAGAAATTGCCGACGCCGCAAGCGGGTTCCAGTATGTTGCCGGTAGTAAAGCCCATGCTGCCGATGGCTTCATATATCGCCCGGATGACCGTTGGGCTGGTGTAATGGGCATTGAGGGTAGAAGCGCGGGCCGCTTCGTATTCCTGTTCGGTCAGCAGTCTTTTTAGCTCAGCGTATTCGGTTGCCCAATTCTCCTTTGACGGGTCAAAAGCATCCGCAACGCCGCCCCAGCCCACATACTTCGCCAATACCTCCTGCTCGTCCGGGATAGCGAAACGCCCCTCTGCTTCGATGGCTTGCAGGGTACGGATAGCGGCAATGTTCATCTGATACTTCGCCTTTTGCCCGCCGTGGCCAAGGGCGTCGTCGGTGATGCGGTAGTTGGGCGGCTTCGGTGGCGTTTGGGCAGGCGTCCGCTCAGGCTCGCCGATATGCATGCGCTCTATGACAATATCGTAGGGAAGGTTGTTCTTTTCAGCAGGATAGATCGCAATGGTTTCCGTCGTGGTTTGTGGATGCGCATTAGCTGTGACAGGAGGCTGTTCCGAAAGCGGCGTTTGTTCCTGCGGCGGCAGAGATATTCCGTCCATCCCCCGCATATACAGCGCACGCAAAATTCGGGCAATTTGCTGCCATGATGCAGACAAGCGGCTATTAAACTTATCTTGTATTTCTACGGTAAGACCATTGGCGTCGGTAAAATAATCCGCCGCTTCGCCGGTGGTGAGTTCTATGCTTTCCGCTTCACCGGCACAGGCTTCGCTGAGCCGATCCGCAACATCGTGATTGCCCGCGCCATCCCGAAACCATTGCGTAACCCGGTTCATGCTCCGTTCATCCAAGAGACCGAGAACAAGAGCGTCTCGCAAATCGGCATTTACCTCATCCAAGTCGGACGCCAAATAATCCGTAAACGGACGATTACGCGCGTCCCGCAACAAAAGCTGTTCAAAACGGGCAATGGGCTCGCTTCGGTGAAGGGGCAAGCGTGGCGGCTGATGTTCAGGGTCAGATAAGCGCACCTCTGTTTCGGATATGTCGGAAATCAGATAGGCTTTTCCATCCTCTAAATAGACCTTGTCGCCGATGCCGTACCTTGTGGCGGGAACATCCTCAACTTCTTCCTGCTCATCCGCCAATTCATCGGCGTCCAAGTCCGGCTCCTGCACAAGCAGATGATCGTTCGCCTGGTCATTACGCACCATGCTTTCAAACTCGGAGCGGGGATAGGTCACGGTCAAAAGCGGAAACTTCGGGTCGTCCAACTCAACCACATCCCCGGCGAGGGAAAGGATAATATGCTGTTGCCTGTTTATTTGGACGGTATCGCCCAATGAAAATCGGTATTCCCCGGTCTTGCGCCGGTTTTCCATATTGGCGGCGGCCAGCCGCAATTCTTCCTGCGCCGCTTCACGCAGAGCGCGTTCCGCATCCCGCAGCGCACGCTCGGCAGCGTATTTTGCCTGCTGCTCGGCCTGTTCCTGCTGATAGGTCGGCAGATATGCAAGCTGCGCTTCATTCAGATACCGGCCTTGCGTTATCATGGTGTCGATACGCCGGGCGACCTGCGGCCATGTGAGCGTCAGCTTTTCGTAGGGCTTCATGGCGCGCCCACGGGAAAAGGTTATGCCCTTGCCTTCATGCCATTCATCGTAACCCTTGCGCCCAAAGCCGCCAATTCCATATTCTTTTTTGAGAAACGCGGCTTTTTCAGCGGCGGTATGCTGTTCTATAAAATAAAGGTAGATGCGGTATTTGCCATGTTGGACGCCGCTGCCGCCGGTGAGCATACGGTCGATCTCATCTTCGGAGATATAATAATCCGCGTCTGTGTGGGTGATGGGCGCGTTGGCTGTAAACTCGATGTTGTTGCGCCCCAGCGCGTCAAGCCGTTCCGCAAGCCTGTCGATATTATGACGATAACGCAAAACATTTCTGTCCTGCGCATATCGCTCAGAAAGCAATGAAACCGCCGCTATGTATGCTTCGCGCTGCTCCGGCTCCGCAAGCTCCTGCGCAAGACGGGCGGTATCTTCCGGGAAGCCGCGCTTGAAAAGCGTTTCTTCCAGTAAATGACCGTTTTCTATATCCCTGTCCAGTTGCCATATCTGCTCGGCAATTTCCTTCCGCTCATTTTCATTGACGCGCCCAAAATCGTCGGCGGATAGATACCGTCCAAGCTGCAACAGTTCACGGGTGCGCCTTGCGGCTTCCTCCCATGAAAGCAGACGGCTGTTTTCGGAGCGGGCGCGCTTGCCCTGCGCTATGCGGACGCCATTTTCATCCCACCATGCGGCGATCTGCCCCTCGGCAGTGTGGATACCAAGCCCGCCCGTGTCGTATTCCTCCCGTAAGAATGCCGCCAGTTCTTCATCCGTATGACCTGCCTGGACGTATGCGCAGATACGGAGGTTTCCGTTTTCTTCGTTGCCTGCGCTGCATAGCACCTCGTCAATGGCCTGTTGGGATACGGACAAAAGCGAAAGTTGCCTGGATTGCGCCTCCCGGATGTTGCCCATCTGTGCCTGTATGGTGGGGAGTGCCGGGGCGTCGTCTGCAATCTCGCTGTCAAAAAGCGTGACCTGTTCCGTTTGCACAAGCTCGCCCTGTTCAAGCAGGTGGGCTGTGAACTCGTTGACGACGCTCCAACTGAAAAGCGATTCCGATGTGCGGGAAAGATAGGAGCCTTCCCACATGAGCAAGCCGTTTTCCTGCTTTTTATAGCCAACGCGGACGCCGCCGATGATCAATTCCGTGTATGCGTCGTCAAACGCCTCGCTCATATATTGAGAACGTGCGTCATATCCGGCGTTTTGCCGGTAAAACGCCGCTATATCCGCAGGCGCGTGACCTTTCGTGTAAAACGCTTTTTTCAGAGCGCCGAAGATGAGGTTTTCCGATAAAAAAAGCGGGAGCTGTGCACTCTCCGCTTCGGTTGTCTGTTCTTCGATTAACTGTAAATCAAGTCGTTCAGCGCCATTTCCCCGGCCCGGCTCCTGATGCTGTTCATCTTGCTCACCCAAGCCATTTGGTCGGCTGCTTTCATGGCTTCCGTCACACCCTCGGCCTCCGCCATCTGGCGCATGGTCTGATCCACCTGCGTCCGCGCCGTCCGGTCGATCTCCAGAAGGTGCGCTTGCAGCGTTCCGTTGAGCACCAGCCCCGCGTAAGTCCCTTTCCTGTGTTCCTTCAAAAACCTCTTGCGCAGCATCCCGTACTTGCCCAGCGGTTCCGTCGGCTGTTCGCCCAGCGTCAGATCGGGGATGAGGTAATTGGCCTCCTGCCTGTAAGTCAGTTCCATATCGCGCACTCCTTTCGATTTCTTTTTCAAGTTCATTGTCCAATACCGGCGCAGGATTTGCAAATGTGCCGCGCTCTTTTTCCAAAGTTTTTACGCTGCGCTCAATTTGACGCAATACCATTTCGGAAATATCGCTTACCGCAGCTCCCAGCTGAGCGGCGGTTTCCAAGGTGTTGAACAGCGAGATCGCAAGCCAATCATCCTCGGTGATATGGTCTGTGGGCAGGCCCATCCGGGAAAGCGCAGCATATTCCACGCTGACGGAGACTGCCATGTGTAAAAGGGCTTGTAAAGTGATTGCGTCCGTGTCGGCAAGGTGGCTATTCTCTGTTTGTTCCGAAAGAGCGGCGGCATATTCCTGAATATTATCCTCGGTGGCGTTGCTGATGATGGCCCGAAGCTGGGTCTTGAAGTCCGGGGCGGCGTCCGTTTCGCCAAAGTGGTTTTGCAGTTCCTCAGAAACCTGCTCAGTATATTCCGCCCGGAATTGCCAAAGCTGTAAGGGGCGGCTGTACGGGGTTTCCCGCGTATCCGCAGCGTCGAACACATATTTGAGTCTTGGATATGCGCCGGTATTGTCGATGAGCGCGATGCCCTTTGCGCCCGGCTTGACCCATCGCCGGTATATGCTTTTGTTCCATTGCTCTATCTTGGCGCAGGCGGTGGCGTCGGGCCGTTGGGCATAAATGAGAAGCTGCTCCTCAAAAGGGTATTTGTAAAGCCGCGCCGCCGCCTGAAGAAACGCCTGCCATTCTTCGGGACTGCTGACAATGCGCTGCCCGGTTTCCCGTGACAGCGCCGCAAGTGTCTGTATTCTGTTGGGCATGAGGGCCTCCTTAGCGTTCATATTCCTTTTCCGGGCGGTGCTTGTGGTGCTGTGTCGGCTGTTCTTTCAGTATTTCTGCAAGCCGTTCCCGCGCCCATTCGGGCATCCGCTCCGGGCGCAACACGCCAAGGATGGCCGCGCGGCTCCATCGCTCGGTCTCGCCCGTATACAGGTTTCTGGTAAAAACGGAAGTGCCGCGGGCGTCCGGCCTGCATCCATTGCCGTGGGTGGCGTATGCGATCTGGTAGGCGGCGCTGTGATATTCGGGGTAAAGGTGCTGCGTATCTATGACCAGCACCTTGCCCGTATAATCCGTGTGCATGCTTCCCGAAATGCAGTCGTCCATATTCAACGGTTCATCCGAAACGCCTTGCTCCTTTTGTTCGGTGCGAAGGTTTTCCAATCGCTCCACTTCCGCACTGATGTGACCTGTGTACTTTTTCACCATGCCTAAATAATCCTGACTTGCCACGCCGTTCTCAAAGAAGGGCATACCGAAAGGGTTATCGTAGGAAACGACGCCTACCATGTAGGGCTGCTCATGCTGTGGGTTAACGCCAAACACAATATCCTTGCCGCCGATGGTAAAGGTCTGCTTGATTTTATATCCCTCGATTTCCTGAAGCTGCTCCATGGTATTTCCTCCTATTTGACCGGCTCATCCCGGCGCTTGTCCATTCGGCGCAGGTTGCCTGCTTCATCATATTGGCGCGGGTCTGCGGCGCGCATCTGCCATCCAAACATACTGCCGTGCCGCATGGCGGCCTGTTGAGCGGGCGTTACGCCCAAGCGGTCGTTCATATTCTCAGCCGTGAGACGGTTTTGCTCCGTTTCTCCCGGCCTGTTCCAATCAGAGCCGTAAAAGCCGCGCTCGCCCCGCCTGATGTTGATAAGGTCGCCGGTGGTTGGGTGTACGGCAAGGCACAGGGGCGGAAGAAGGGGTGGCTCATGTTTGATCGCAGATAAGTCCTGCGCCTCGGTTTCAATGCGCTCACGATAGCTTTCATATGCCTCGGCTTTGGTGTTGAAGTACCTGCCCCAGAAGAAGTTATCCGGGGCGTCCTTTCGATAGCGCCATGAGACATACGGAGAGGGGGCCGTTTTGCTTTCACCGACCGCAAAGCCCTGTTCGCCAACGGTAAAGCGGTCGATGATGGTATATCCCGCGTTGATGGTTTTCATGTTCTTCCTCCATGTCATGAAAGAGGGAAACGGGAGAAAAGCGCCCGTTTCCCTTGGCTTTTTGTTACTCGTCCAGCTCGTCAAACTCGAACAAAGCAACATAGGTAATGTTGCTTTTGTTATACATGCAGGCGTGATTCGTGTAGTAATACAGGTCTAATTTGGTGTATATTCCTGCCTGCAATGTGCGTTCAAAGGATATGCCGTTCTCTGTAGTCCCATAATCAAGCTGATCCCATTGCCCTGTCAATCGGTTATATCCGCGCACTCGTCCAAAGTCCTGCCCATAATGGCCCGGTACCGATGGGACGATGAACTTATAATAGATTAGCGTTGCGTCCTCAATGCCGGGTTCAGATAGGCTGCTGTCCGGGCCGGTCAGCATGAGATTACCCGCGCGGTTGGGGTCGCCCATGAGGAACATGATACGCTTCGTGGGGCTTTCAGCACCGAAAGCGTCAACGGCTTTCACCTTCACAATTTGCCTGCCGTCCGGGTAGGCATACGTTTCGCTGGGGCGGTTCTCCCAAATGTACTCCAATGCGTCCCCGTCCGGGTCAACCGCGCTTGCAGTCATGGTAACGGTGTTGCTGGGTAAAATGAACGGTTCAGCGGGAGTGCGGGTGATGGTAGGCCGCTCCGGGGCTTGATTGGTGATTTCAAAGGGTACGTCGGCCCAATCTGAATACGCGCCAAAGCTGTCCCTCGCGCGGACGCGGGCGGTATACGCGCCAAGGGCATAATAATCATCAAGGGCGCGATTTTCCCATTAGTAGGTTACAGGGTCGCCGTCCGGGTCGGTGGCGGTTGCGTCAAAGGTCACATACGCCTTGCAGCTCACCACATTGTCCCTGTGGATGGTCGCAATGCCAACCGGCGTATCCGGGGGCGTGTTCGGCACTTCAAAGGAAACTGGCGTCCACGGGGAATAATCGCCAATGCTGTCCCTTGCGCGCACACGAACCGTGTGACTTCCCACGGTGAAATAATCATCGCCACGGTTCATCCATTCCAGTGTGACATCATCCCCGTCCGGGTCGGTGGCGGCGGCCGCAAACTCCACAAGCACCTTGCCGCCGTTGCGTGTGGTTGTAACGGTGGCGTTGCCCTCCGGGGCGTTGGGGCGCTGGTTTTCCACGCGGATTTGCCGGGTTTCAGAGAATACCCGCCCGGTGTGCGTGTCCCCAACGCTGGCGGTAACGCTGTATATGCCAAGAGCAGGGAATGAAAGCGTGCCGCCCTCATTGGTGAGTGCGCCTGTATGCTCCGCTGCCGTGCCGCCCTTTTCCACGCTCCATTGGATGGTCTGCCCATTGAGATAGGTTTCACCCATCTGCACAAGGGCTTCGGTGTTGCGATAGGTGGTGGCGGGGAGCGAAAACGGTATTTGCATAAGCGGATATACGGTTATTTCCGCTGTGTAAGCTTTGCCAGCATTCGCTTTGCGGGTCAGCGTATACTTTCCCGCTTGCCGGAAAGTGATGAAACCGCCGCTGTCCGCAAGCGTCCCAGAAAAAGCGTCCGTGAGGGTTATGGCTTGGCCATCCTTGGCGATGCTCCATGCAACAGCCCCTTCTACGCCCTCCAGCACCTCAACGTCCACCACGGTATCGGTATAGGCCGTTTTCGGCAGACCAAAGGCAAATTTTCCAACCGCAATGATTTCAATCTGCTGAGAAACGGTCACAGTTTTGCCCTCACTGTTCTGTACGGTGGCCGTGAGCGTGTATATCCCCGGCTCACCGAAAGAAATGCTGCCGCCGTTTGCGTTGAGCGTTCCTTGATACGCGCCGCTTGTCTGTATGCCGAGGAGGCCGCCCTTGGTCAAGCTCCAGTTCACGGCGGACACGTTCTTTGACGATGGATTGACTACCACCTGCGCCCCTACGTTGGCGGCGGAGGGCAGACCGAAGTCAAAGGCCGGTGCGGTGGAAGTTGTTTGCGCCGGCTTGGACGTGGTGCTGCCGCTTGGCAGCGAAGGTACGCCCGCCGTTTGCTTGGGCGTTGGGGTGGGCGTCGGAGTCGTTGTGGGTGTGACCGTTGGCAAGGCCGGGGCTGTGATTTCGGTGGGCGTCGCCGTAGGCATGGGCGTTGGCGTAACCACGGGCGTTGAAGTCGGTGTGGGCGTAGGCGATACCTCGATTATGGGTGTCGGCTCCGGCTCCTTTTGCCGGTTCACGTTGCAGGATACCGCCAGTACGATGATGGCGATAATAAGCAGCAGGCAAGCCCCGCCCACGATAAGGAGCTTGGTGCGTCTGTCTAATTGTTCCATGTGCGTGATCCTTTCTTGGCATGAGAAAAGCCGCCCATCTTACTGAGCGGCTTTGCCGTGTATTCATATTATTTTTGCATTATCGGCTCCCGCGCTTTTTCCTCCATCGCACCAACGCGGCAACTCCGACGCCCGTGCCGATGAGCACAGTCAATCCTATGGCAATGACCACGTTGAACTTATCTGCGTCGATGCCCAACTTTACCTGCGGGGTGTTGGTAACGACCACTTCCTTGGGCGTTTCGCTGGTGGTATTCACGGTGATCTCTACCGCAACAGGCGGCGCGGGGAAGAAATTGGCGGGGACAACGGTTTCCTCGATTTGGTACTTCCCGGCTGGCAGACCGTAGATGAGCGCGGTGCATTGTTCGCCTGCCGCCTGTATGGTGGTGACGTTACCCTGCGGGTCGTACCAATATACGCCGTCCCTTACAGTGAACCTGAGAGGCGTGGAAAGCGCGCCCTCGGCTTTTATCGCAAAGCCCGCGCCCGCAAGAGGCTTCTGCGTTTTACTGTGTACCTTGCTGATTTTGAGGGCAAGGGGCAGGTCGATCACGGCAAGGGAAGTTTCCGCTATGGTATGCTTTTTCATATCCTTGGTCTGTGCTGCAAGCGCGGTGTGCAAAACCACCTCCGTGCCAACCTCTGTGGTGATTGGCGCGGCGATGCTGTAACCGCTCGGCCCTTCAACCTCCGTCACAGTCACTTTCCCGGCGGGTAAGTAGCAGATGACCGCCTGCGCTTTGTCCCCGGAAAGCTCCAATATCTCGACGCCGGTTTCGCCCTGTTTGGCGGGCTGATAGGTGCCGTCCTCCTGCTTTACCAGCTTTATGACGTTCCCTTTTTCGTCCGTCAGCTTGAACTTTGCGCCTTTTAGGGGCTGCTTCGTTACGCCGTCCTGCTTTTCCAGCAGGAAACGAGTGGGTATGTTGGACACGGTGAACTGCAAGGGCTGGGTCTTGGTATGCTCGTCCTTTAGCTCAAACTCGATGCCCGTCAAGGTAATGTACCCGGAAACCGCGTCCTCCTTTAGCTGATATTTGCCTTGCGGAAGATACTCGATGCGTGCCTTGCCGGTTTTCGCGTCCAGCGTCAGCTTGTCCACGGTTTCCACAACGCTAAGAACGGCGTCCGCGCTGTCGGTTGCGGTTGCCGTTGCGGGAGCTTTATCCGCCGGACGGTAAGTGCCGTCCGACATACGGGCGAGCTTCACAGCTTTGCCCGCGCTGTCCAATAGAGTAAAACTTGCCGCCATGGGCTGCTTTGTGTAAGCGTCCTGCTTGTATATCTCCACAGCAAGGGGTTCGTTTTCCACCGTGACGATTTTAGGCAACGTCACGATATTTTCATCCGATATGGTAACGCTCACGGGAGCAGCCATGCCGTACCCGGCATACGGCTGTTCCACAAGCGACAACACGCCTTGCGGAACATACAGGATGGTGGCCTTGCCCTCAGCGTCCGTCAAAAACGTGTCCGCGCCCTCTCTGGATATGCGATAGCGTCCATCCTCGCCCAAGATGAAGTGTAAGGCTTCGCCCTCCGCGTTGAGCAGCTTGAACGGCACTTTCTCTAAGGGCTTTTGACTTTCCTTGTCCACCTTGAATACTTCCAGCGCAAGGGGCTGGTTCTCCACGCCGACCACGGTTGGGGTATCGCCCGCATTCTCGTTGGACACGGTGAATGGGACGGGCTCCACCTTGCCAAAGCCGGGATTGTCCGTTTCCGACAAGGTATAGCTGCCTGCGGGGATGGCAAGCAGGCGCGCTTTGCCGTTTGGCCCGGTCTGGAATACTGCCTCGCCGGTTTTGCTCACGCGGTATTCGCCGTCCGATACCTTTTCAAACAGCAATGCCGCGCCGTCCGCGTCCAACACCTTGAAATTGACGCCGGGCAGAGGTTCGCCGGTCAGCCCGTCCGTCTTGGTGACTTCCGCCGCAAGAGGCTGATTGGTCAGTGCCACTGATTTGGGAGCCGCCGTTGTTGTTTCATCTGTCACAACGATTTCCGTACCGTCCTCCGGCAATGCGTAGCCGGGGCCGGGCGTGACCTCAATGAGTTCATATTCCCCCATGGGCAAATACGCGATGGTCGCGCCGGTGGCGGGAACGGTGAAGGTTTCGCAGCCCTTGTTGTCAGGCTTGAACCAGCCCGATTTGCCCGTGATGTTGGAGAGCTTCACGGTGTCGCCATCTGCATCCAGCAATTTGAACACCGTGCCGCCGATGGCCGCGCCGTTCTCAGCGTCAGCCTTGGATATGTGGATGGCGGTGACGCCGTTTTTCATGTTAGCCTTGGCAGGCGATGTGGAGATATTTGTTTCAGCTACCGTAACACTTACGTCTGCCGCCTTGATGTATCCGTCCTTTACGCTCTTTTCCCCGATGGTATATCGGCCCGGCTCGATCTGCGCGATGGTCGCCATGCCATCGTAGGTAGTAAACGTTGCCTCGCCGTTTGCATCGGGCTTATATACGCTGTTTTTGACCTTCTTCAGCTTCACGGTTTCACCGTCGCTGTCTTTGAGGATAAAGGTGCAGCCATCCAGCGGCTTATCCGTCAAACCGTCGCTCTTGCCGAAAACCAGCGTCAGCGCATAATCCTGCATATTGATTTTTGCGGCGTTGGATACGTCATTTTGCGCCGTTACCGTAACGCTTTTCGTTGTGTCCTTGGTGTAGCCGCTGGGTGCGGCCACTTCCTCAATGATGTATTTTTGCGGCGTGAGGTAGCGGAACACGGCCTCTCCGCCCTTGGTGGTAAAGGTTTCTGCGCCCTCTGCGTCCGGGCGATAGCTGCCCGGCTCGATTTCCTTTAGCTTGACCACTGCGCCCGCTTCATCCAGCAGACGGAATATGCCGCCGTCAAGCGGTTCTTTTGTCACGGCGTCGGCCTTGGAAAACTCCAGCGTGGTCGGGTCGTTCTGAAAGCGCACCGTCACAGGGTTGCTCATGCCGTTGTTTCGGGTGACGGACACGGGAATGTCCTTGGGCTGCGCGTAACCAAGCCCCAACGACGCGGTTTCCCTAAGCACATATTCCCCAGCAGGGATGTAGAATATGGCGGCAGTCCCATCCGCGCCTGTGGTAAAGCCCTCGGTTCCGTTCTTGTCATAGTGGTACACGCTATCTTCCTGCTTGGAAAACGTCACGGCCTGCCCACCATCATCCAGCAGGGTAAACGGGATATTTGCCAGCGTTTTTCCCGTGAAGCTGTCCACCTTGGTCAAGGCGATGGCAAGGGGTTCGTTCACCGCCTTGATATTCGTGATTTCGGAGAGTGTGAAGCTGTTTCCGCCAAGCTCCGCGTACCCCTCGGCGTTGGGTTCAAGTATGGTGTATTTACCCGCCGGGAGATAAAGGATACTAGCCTTGCCCTCGGCGTCCACGGTAAAACCGTCTGTACCTCCTGCATCCGGGCGATATGTGCCGTCCGCCGCTTTTTTGAGCAGCACGGGGTTTCCTTCGCTATCCCGGAGCAAGAATGTAACGCCGGGCATGGGCTGCTTGGTATATCCGTCCGTTTTCACCACATTGACCCGCGTGGGCGCGTTTTTAATATCCACCGTGCCATTGCCAGTGAGATTGATGTTGGTTGAGCCTGCGCCCACATATCCTCGGCTTGGCGTGGAGGTTTCGGTCAGCGTATACGTTCCGCCGGGCAGCCCCGTGATTTTCGCCGTGCCGCCGTTAGTCGTGAATGTGCTCGCGTTGCCGCCCGCCGTATATTGTCCTGCGCCAGTCTGCGTCAGGCCGATGACCGTGCCGCCCTGTGAAAGCTGGAATACGGCTCCATCCAACGCGGCGTCCGTGTAGTTGTCCGTTTTGCGAACCGTGAGGTCGTAAAAGCTGCCGGTGATATACACATATCCGCTGTCCGGCGTACCGCCTGCGGTAAGCTCCGCCACGACCACCTTCTGCTTGCTGGTGGAGGAAGGTTCATACCAATACAGCAGCGCGCTTTTGGCGGTGGCGCTAGCCTTGGATTGAATGAAAAGCGATACCTGCGCCCCTGACAGGGATGTAGGCGCGGTGATGGTCAGTTCGTCGTAGCTGCCGCCTGTGTAGCCTGAAATCTGTACCTGGCTATGGCTTGGCTGAATGGTGTAGCCGTCCGGGGCGGTTACGGTCAATTCGGCGGATAGCTGCCCGCCTACAAGCTGCCATGTCAGGTTAATGTCCGAAACAACGATCTCACCGCCGCTGCCGCCGCCTGTGGTAGCTCCTGCACGGGCATATTGGAGCAGCTGCATACAGAACGCCCAGCAATCCGTAGCGTCGCTCTTTGCCCGCACCTTGCTTGAATCGCTTGGATTGGCCATGAAGTTATATCCCACGCCCGCGCTCTCTTTTATCCAGAAACGGATGGCGTTGGCCGTGGCGTAGTGGGCCTTGCTTGCGCCCAATCCCCCGGTGGTGATGGGATAGCCGTGGTCGATGATGGCCTGTATGCCTGTGATGGTAGTGCTCGAAAAGATTGCTGCGGCATTGAAATCCGTGTACTGCGTGGAGCTTGAGGGCGGGTCCTTCATGTGCTCGATGCAATAGGCGAAGTTGCCGCTTGCGTCCCGGTGAACCGGGGTATTCAGGTCGTTCCAGCTCCCGTTGTAGTATTCAAAAAAATCATACGGAATGTCCTCGTCCGAAATGGTGGTGGTCGCCGCAAGCGCCGGGGCTGCGATACCCAGCAGCAGAACGACCGCCAGCAGCAGCGATAGGGTTCGCTTCAAGTGGTTCATGGTTGATAACTCCTTGTATTTATTTACCTGCCGGGAAAAAGAAGGGGGGCTCGTAGCCCGCAATCGCAAGCGGACAAGGAGCGCCCCGTATGTTAAGCTCCCAAGCAGCTTAGGAGCGGTATGTTCATTTCCCGGCTGGTATTGTTTTTCTCGGCTGGTAATAAGGGTTGGGGGTTGTAGGGGGAAGGGGACGGAGTTGAGCGCCGCCGGTGATGTGCTGCCAAATTACCTGTTACCCCCTTGGTGCAGGCTGTTGGTCGTATACGATACATTTGTCGAGCGGGCATTGTTGCAGGGCTTCATTCCAGTACAGGCAATGGGGACAATCACGCTCCCGGCTGGTTTTGTCCAATTTGCGCCGGTAGTTCGGTTTTTGGCGCATGAGCCGCTCATATTCGAGGTCTTTTCCTTCGGTAAAGTTCAAATCATCACCTCCTTCGCACAAAAAAAGCGCCCTTGTCTTGGACGCTTTTATGGTTATCTGCTGTATTCTCTTGTCTGCCTGTCCCGCTCCAGTTTTTTGTAATAGAAGTCGAGGGCTTTCACGATGGTTTCTTCCATCTTCTGTGGGGGCGTGTCCGGGGTAAAATACTTGGATAGGCGCTCCCTTGGCAGCTTAAAAACTTCCTTTTGATTGGGCTTTTCCTCCCGCATGACCAAATCAATCCCGTTCTTATCCAATATTCCCTCTTTTGCTGCTTGTTTGAGCCGCTGCGCCTGTGCCAAAGACGGGGTGCTGTCGTAGGCTTCCATGAGGTCAAGTAAGTCGGTTTGCTGTTCGTGAGACAAGTAGGAAAGCTCTACGGCAGGGTTCAGCGCGGTTTTTCTATCGTCTACCATGGAAAGAAGGGGTTGGGTAAGTTCGGTGAGACGGATAAAACGGTGAATGTTGCGGGCACTGTCAGGGCTGTCTTTGCTGATTTTCTCTACGCTCCATAAATTCTCGCCAACTTGGCGAGGATTCTCTTTCGATGGTCTGCCAGCCCGTCGCCGCATAGCATCCAATTTCATCTTATACGCAAAAGCCCGTTCGCTCGGCAGTATGCTTTCCCGCTGCAAGTTTGCATCTACCATCTGGATAATGGCTTCATCCCGCGTCATTTCCTTGACGATGACCTTCATGTGCGTAAGCCCCGCCATGGCGCAAGCCCGGTGGCGGCGGTTGCCGGACACAAGCTCATATTCGCCGGGCTTGTCCTCCAATGGCCGCGCCAGCGCCGGGGTAAGCTGCCCATATGTTTTGATGCTTTCCGCCATATCCCGCAAAGACTGATCATTCGTAACATGAAATGGGTGGCCGGCAAATTCATGGAGTTGGGATAACGCTATCTCCTGGATTTGTTCGCCGCCCTCCGCAGGGGTGGGCGGCAGGCCGAACAGGTCATCTAACGTGCTGATTTTCGGCTTTTTTGTATTCGTGTTCGCGGTTTCCAAGCTGCATGACCTCCTTTGTGAGTGCTTCGTATGCTTTGGCTACGCGCCCGTTGGGGTCGTAGGCATAGATGCTTTGGCCCTTTTCAGGCACTTCGGCGGCGCGGATGGCAAAGGGTATCTCGCTTTTGAATACCCGCACCAGCGAACCGTAGGCGTCCCGCACGGCTCGGATGGTGTTGCGGGAAAGGTTTGTGCGGCTGTCTACCATGGTCATAACGATACCGTCCACCTGCAAGCGCGGGTTCAAGTTGCGCTTTACTCTGCCAATGGTCTTGAACAGCGCGTCCATATCGTCGGCGGCAAGGATATGCGCCTGTACAGGGATAATCACGCTGTCGGCGGCAGTCAGGGCGTTGACGACGGTTAGGCCCAGCGATGGGCGGCAGTCGATGAGAACGTAATCGTAATCGTCTTTTACCATATCCAGATATTGCCGCAGGATTGTTTCACGGCTCATGCTGTTCACAAGCGTGACCTCCGTAGCCGCAAGGCTGGCGTTGGCGGGAATGAAGTCCACACCTTCGGCATGCTGTCTGATGGGAGCGGTGTACTCAAAATCGGGATGAGCATCCTCGTCTGAGTGGGCAATAAGATAGTCCATGACGGTGGAAATGGTGCTGGTCAGTTCTCTTGGATTTTTAACGCCAAGGCATTTGCTCAAATCCCCTTGCGGATCAGCATCCAAAAGAAGCACGTTCTTTCCCTGGCGGGCAAGGCCAACGCCAAGGTTCACGGTGGTGGTGGTTTTTCCTACGCCCCCTTTTTCATGGGCGCAGGCGATCACTTTGGTCATGGGTGGGTTCCTCCTTTATGATTATTAGCTCAATCGGTGGGGGCGATAAACTGGCAGCTGCGTTTTATTAAGCTGGCTCATGTTTGAATGGTGAGTTTTCACGCAATCTGAGGTTGCCATTATCGAGTGCATTTGGTATCATCAAAAATGTAGATATTACGGCGGTTTCTTGGTTTGAAGCATGAAAAAAGCGGCCGTAGAACACAGATTGTTTTCTGTGTTCTACGGCCGCTCGGTAGAGCGCTTGACTGGCAGTCAAGAGGTCAGCGGTTCGATCCCGCTTATCTCCACC